>SXGT01479318.1_pt1 | contig 27216 bp, 20 predicted proteins | sample 3176221 | NCBI WGS metagenome assembly SXGT01 (sample SAMN11356862, study PRJNA531348) | freshwater metagenome | isolation source: freshwater sample F1-120 | place: China: Fuxian Lake, Yuxi | collected 2017-12-25
ATCAGCGGATCCGCGTCGCGATGCTGGAACGGGACGAAACCGGTTCGTGACAGGCCGGAAAGCCGCAAGATCGACGCGAAGCCCCACTACAAGCAGGGTCGTGCCGGCAACCCCGCACTTCGGGGCCGCGTCCTCCGGCTCCTGCCTCCGGACGGTGGCGCCTCTGCCTGATAGCGTACAATGTGCTGTCGGCACTGAAAAAGGTCGGGCTGCCCGTCGAGTTCGACGACGCACGGCCGAAGCGCCTCAGTGATGGGATCTTCAACGTGGCGGCCCGCATCGCACGCGAGGCGCGCCGTCTGGTCGCTCGCGTCACGCAAATCGTCATTCAGCGCAGCGATGCGCTGGCCACACGCCGCTGCATCTGAACGCTGGCCGTCATTCCGCCGCCGAAGGCCATGTCCTGACCGCGAGGGGCACCAGCCCAACGATACCGATCTCGAACCAAACCACGGCGACCATACGCCGAGTCCCACCGGTGCGCGACGGCCGAGACACTAGGCCATTCGCGAGCGGCGGGCTCGGGCACCGCGAAGCGAACCCCGCAGCTCGGCGCGCTTCGCGCCGCGCGAGGACCGCGAGCGGTGTCCGAGCCCGTCGCTCGCGGGACGACCTCCGGATCCACCCCTCACATCTGCCGCTGATCCAACAGCGCGACAATCTATGTTCGACGTCCATCCTCCGCGGCCGGCCGAAGCCAGCAACACGCAACTTCCATGCCGCGGGATCGGGGTGGAGGGCGAGTCATTGACGGCATCTGGCCAGGGCTGCTCGCCTTCCTGGCCAGGAGGGACCGCCATGCAGGTCAATGTGCTCGTCGCAAAGAACCAGCTCTCGCAGCTCATCAAGAGCGCTCAGTCAGGCGAAGACATCGTCATCGCCAACCGCGGCGTGCCGGTCGTGCGACTCGTGCCGATGACGACGCCCGCGCCACCAGGGACGGCCGTGGGCAGCGCGCGCCGCTGGCTGGAGTGGCTCGACGCCCATCCGCTACCGGCTCATTTGCACCGCGGACATGAGGCGATCGAGGCCAGCATTCAGGGCGAGCGCGCGGCGTGGGACTGATCTACCTCGACTCGTGCCTGGTCATCTACGCCGTCGAGCGCGACCCCATCTTCGGCGACCGCGTGCGGCACGCCATGGCGTCAGCACCTCGGGACACCTTCGTCATCTCGCCGCTCGTGAAGCTCGAGTGCCTCGTCAAGCCACTCCGTACCGGTGACCTCGTGTTGCAGCGCTACTACGAGGCCGCGCTCGAGCAGTTGGAGCTACTGCCGCTTCCGGAGACAGCGTACATCCAGACCTCCCACCTGCGCGCGCGCTTTGGCCTGCGCACGCCGGACGCGCTGCACCTGGCGTGCGCGCAGCACTACGGATGCGAGGCGCTGTGGACGAACGACGGGAGACTGGCCCAGGCGGCCCACGGGCTCGCACGGGACGTGATCGGGACGTTGCAGCGGTCTACCAGTGAGGGCCCTTGACGGCCGCGCGGGTGCCATCATGGCACTCGAAGTCTCACGTGGGACTCCCATTGTGGGGCTGGCGGGGTACCAATCGATGCACGCGACCTGCTCGGGCGCCGGCACGCCGTGTGCGTTGCGCTGCCACATGCCGACGACCAGCCGACATGACGACCTCGCGGACCTATTTCGAGCACAGCCAGCGCTGGCGCCTCGGCTCATGGCGGAGTCATTGGGGTACGCCTTGCCACACCACACCTCCGTGCGCATCAGCGAGGCAGCCCACGCGACGCCGCTCAACACCGAGCACCGCATCGACCTCGTCGTGCTGCTCGAGGACATTGCGCCCACGCTCGCGGTTGGGATTGAGGTGCAGCTCTCGCGCGACCCGGACAAGCCGTGGGTCGTGCCTCACTATGCCACGAGTCTCCGGCTGCGCCATCGCTGCCACAGCGTGCTGCTCATCGTCTGCCCGGCGCGCAGCGTGGCCCGCTGGGCGCGGGCGCGCATTCCCGGTGGGGGCCGCACGGCCGGCTTCGACGTGCTGGTGCTTGGGCCCGACGACATCCCGCGCGTCGTCGACCCGCGGATCGCCGCGGAGCACCCGCAGCTGGCGGTGCTCTCAGGACTGGCGCACCGCCAGGACGCCAGCGACCTGCCGGTGCTCCTGACGGCGCTGGGGGCGCTCGCGATGTTCGACGCCGCACGGACGGAGAGCTACACTACGTTGATACTGGACGGCCTCGGTGCAGCGATGCGCAAGGCCCTGGAGACCACGCTCATGCTGCATGACGACACCAAGATTCGTTCGCCCTTGCTCAAGAGGCTGTTTCGAATGAGCCGCGAGGAGGGGCGCGAGGAGGGGCGCGAGGAGGGGCGCGAGGAGGGGCGCGTCGCGGGACTGACGTACGCCGTCCTCAACGTCCTCGGGGAGCGCGGCGTCGCGGTGTCGGACGCAGAGCGCCAGCGGTTCCTTTCGGCGACCGACGACGCTCAGCTGGCACGCTGGCTCCGCCGCTCACTGACCGCGCCTTCCGCCGCGGCCGTGCTGCTCGACGATGACGCCAACTAGCCCACCGCGTGCCCTTCTTCCCACCCGTCTACGTCGACCAGAGCCTCATCGTCATCGACAAGCCTCACGGCATGCACGCGCAGCCGGACGCGGCGCGCCATGGCGACAGTGCCGTCGACCGGCTCCAGCGGGAGTTCGGCCTTCAGGTGCGAGTGGTCCACCGGCTCGACTTCGACGCCAGCGGGCTACTCGTCTTTGCTCGGACACGCCACGCGGCCGCCGTGCTGTCCGTCGCGCTCGAGTCGCACGCGGTCGAGCGCACCTACCGGGCCGTGGTCAAGCCACCGCTTCCGGACGGCGCGTCGGGGACCATCAGCGCGCCGCTCCGATGGGCCTCCGGCCGCTGCTGGGTCGACTCCAACGGCGCGGCCTCGACGACCCACTGGCGGGTGGTCGGGGCCCACGCCGAGGGCACCGAGCTCGAGGTCACGCTCGAGACCGGCCGCATGCACCAGATCCGCGTGCATCTGAAGCACGCGATCGGCCCCATCGTCGGTGATACAAAGTACGGCGGAGCTCCCTCCACCCGCCTGTGGCTGCGCGCGATTCGCCTGGCGTTCGAGCACCCGTTGACGCGCAAGCCACTCGTGTTCATGGTGCCGCCATGGCAAACGACCTGACCCTCGACAAGACCGCCCTTCGCACCGAACCCGACCACGAGACGACGGGCTGGCCTCCAGGCGTCCCGTACATCGTCGGGAACGAGGCGTGCGAGCGCTTCAGCTACTATGGCATGCAGTCCATCCTGCAGGTCCACTTCACCGCCCTCTTCGTCGCACAGGGCATGACCAGCGACGCGGCGGGCGACGAGGCCAAGGCCAGCATCCACCTCTTCAAGGCCGGCGTGTACGCGTTCCCGATGATTGGCGCGATCGTGGCCGATCGGCTCATCGGCAAGTACCTCACGATCTTCTGGGTCTCGCTGCTCTACTGCGCGGGCCACGCCGTGCTCGCCGTCGGTGACGGCAGCCTCACCGGCATGTTCCTGGGCCTCGGCCTCATCGCCGTCGGCTCGGGCGGCATCAAGCCGTGCGTCTCGGCGAACGTGGGCGATCAGTTCGGGCGCGGCAACCGCTCCAAGATAGAAACCGTCTATCAGATTTTCTACTTCAGCATCAACTTCGGCTCATTCTTCGCGACCATCATGATCCCATGGCTCTACTCGGCCTATGGCGCGGGCGTCGCGTTCGGACTGCCAGGGGTGCTGATGGGCATCGCGACGTTCATCTTCTGGCTCGGCCGGCGCAACTTCGTCCATGCCCCGCCCAAGCCCGGCGGCCGGCTCGGCGTGCTGGACGTTGGCGTGGCCGTGTGTCTGTTCACCGCCTTTGCGAGCTACCTCTTCTTCGAGAAGTTCCTGCCGTGGTGGGGCCACCTCGCCATCTTCGTGGGCGGCTTGGGCTCGGGGCTCGCGCTGTTCGATCTGCGCCAGAAGACCGCAGCCGATGACGGCTTCCTCTCGGTGATGATTCACACCTGCCGCGCCTGGGTCTCGGGGAAGGCGACGCGCGGCGCCGGCTTCTTCGGGCCCGCCCGCGCGCGATTCGACGAGGCCACCATCGACGGGCCGCGCTCCGTGCTGCGGGTCGTGAGCGTCTTCGCGCTCGTGAGCGTTTTCTGGGCCCTCTTCGATCAACACCACACCTCCTGGATTCAGCAGGCCGGGCAGATGGACCTGTGGATCGGCTCCGACCGAGGCATCCTGCTCAAGTCGAGCCAGATCGCCAGCCTCAACCCCATGCTGATCATGCTGCTGCTGCCGTTCGCCAAGTTCCTGCTCTATCCCGGCTTCGAGAAGCTGGGCCTGCCACTCACGCCGCTGCGGCGTATGACCGTCGGAATGGCGTTCACCAGCCTGTCGTTCGTGGCCATCTGGTTTGTGCAGAAGGCCATCGACTCGGGCGCGCCGGGCTCCGTGCACGTCGCGTGGCAGGCCATCCCGTACGTCCTCATCACGCTCGGCGAGGTCATGGTGTCGGTCACGGGGCTCGAGTTCGCCTACACGCAGGCCCCAAAGCGCATGAAGTCGACCATCATGGGCTTCTGGCTCCTGACTGTCACGCTCGGCAACAAGCTGGTCGCGCTGATTACGCTCGCCAACCGCGGCATGAGCCTCGCGGACTCGTTCGTGCTCTACGCGGTGCTGTGCGCCATCGCCGCGGCGCTGTTTGGGTTGCGGGCGTACTTCTACGTCGGCAAGGACCAAACCGCGTAGGCCGCTGCGTTCCCACGCGAAACTTCGACGAGCGCGCTCACGCTTCGGAAGGGGCTCCCGCGGACGGACCAACACGGGAGCATAGGCCAACATGACCCTCGAGACGACACACGCTGCGACTCAGACGAACAGCACCTCGAGCGACCAGAGCAGCACCCGTCAGACCGGCGGTGGCAGCTTGCGCTCAACCCTCAGTGGCCTCAGCTTTGGCGCCGGCACGGCCCTGCTCAAGCCGCCGCCGCAGTCGAACCTGACTCCCAAGCCCAAGACGGGACCCGGGACGCGGCTGCCGCTCGATCTCCAGAACGAGACGAACCTGGCCCCGGATCTCACAGACGACGTCAAGCGCACGCAGGCAGTGCTGGCGCTCAACGCGCTGTTTTCCCGGGTGAACGCGGCGCGGCTCGCTCGCACCGACGGGAGGACCATCGCGCCCACGCCGGACGACGATCGAGGCCTGGTCGCGCTCGGCTACCAGGGGAGGTTCACCGCGACCGGGACGAGCACCACGACTCCAAAGACGGGCACGGAGGCCGAGACCCAGAACGGCGGGTCGCGCGTTGGGGTCATCCTCGACGAGCAGCTTCCGGGGTTGGCGGGCGCGGGCAAGGTCGGCGAGCTCGAGTGGGACATCGCGACGGGCGCAGTCGCGCTGCCGCCGGCGGCGCGGTATCTGGAGCTGCGGGACAGCCACGGCAAACCCGCGTGGATCGCGGAGTTCGGCTTCGACCCCACACCGCCCGTCATTCATCCCCGGCCCATCTACACCGAGGTCGAGACCCAGGCGCCGCTGCGCGGCATCCACTCGCCGATCGGGCCCGATCGCGCCGACGCGATTGGGCGCGCAGACGTCGCCACAACGCTGTACTTTCAGCTCTTCGACACGGGCGTCAGAGACTACTTCCCCGCCTCGGTCCTGCCCTTGCGCGTCGCGGAGAACCAGCGCGAGCATCAGCGGCTCTTCGACTACTACGCTGCGCGCGCCAAGTTCATCGCGGACTACGGCAAGTATCTGTGACCCCGGAGGCCGCGCGCGCCTTTTTGGTCAGCCACCACGCGCTCGCGGTACCCGCGTTTCCGGTAGGCCACGCCGGCGTCCGCGCGGTGTTGGAGCGGCTGCGATGCATCCAGGTCGACCCGCTGGACCCGATGGGGACCAACGCGGACCTGGTCGCGATGGCGCGCGTCGATGGGCTCGGCAAGGGCGACGTCTACCGCGCGCTGCTGCCCAGCCACGCCTTCGAGCACTTCGCCAAGGAGCGCTGTCTGCTGCCGGCGAGCGCGTTCCCGTACTACCGCGCGCAGGCACACGAGACGCCCTGGTGGCGCCACTCCGAGCGCATGACCAAGCTGTCGCCGGAGCTCATCGCGGCCGTGCGCGACGAGATCGCGGAGCGAGGTCCGCTCGCCGCCGGAGCGCTGACCGACCGGGGCCGCATCGAGCCCATGGACTGGGCCGGCTGGAAGGGCACGTCCAAGGCCGCGACCTTGGCACTCGAGGTGCTCTGGACGCGCTGCGAGGTCGTGGTTTCAGACCGGACGGGCAAGGACAAGCGGTACGACCTCCCCGAGCGCGCGCTCCCGGACGTCGTCGCGGCAGAGGCCACCGAGGACTTTGCCACGTGGGCCCTCCTCGAGCGCGTCGAGGCGGCGGGCCTCCTGGCGGAGACGAGCGGTCCGTGGTGGTCGATGCTGGCGTCGGTGCGCACCTCCGGGCTTGCGACGCGCCTCGTGGCGGAGGGTCGCCTCGAGCGCGTCGCTCTCACCGGCCTGAAGCGCTCCTTCCTCGTGCCGGCAGGCTTCCGGGACCGACCTGTCGCCGCGCCCGACGACCGCATGCGGTTGCTCGGCCCATTGGACCCGCTGATCTGGAATCGGGAGCTCGTGCGCCACGTCTTCGGCTTCGACTACGTTTGGGAGGTCTACAAGCCGGCCGCACAGCGCAAGTTCGGCTGGTACGTCTGCCCGCTGCTCCATCGCGGCCGCCTCGTGGGCCGGCTTGAAGCGCGGCTGGAGCAGAACGTCCTCCGCGTTCTGAAGGTGTGGCCCGAGGACGGCATGACGCTGGACCCTGAGGCACTCCGCGCGTGCCTCGAGCGACACGCGACCGCGCTCGGAGCCGAGGCAGTCTCGGGTCTCGAGTAGAGCGTCGAGCCTCGGATGCTGGACAATCAAGCCGTGAAAGCTGTATTGTCCAGCCGTGTGGTTTCAACGCGCCATCAATCCGTACCTTCACGAGCTTTCGGCGCACTTTCCCGCGGTCGTCGTCACGGGAGCGCGGCAGACCGGCAAGACCGCCTTGCTACGACAAGCGTTCCCTGAGGCGGAGTTCGTCTCCCTCGACGTCCCGTCAGTGGCCGAGTCGGCCGACCTGGATCCGTCGGCGCTCCTCGCCTCGGCAGGCGACCGCGTGCTGCATCTCGACGAGGTCCAGTACGCGCCGGGACTCTTCCGCCACCTCAAGGTCGCCATCGAGCGCGACCGCCACCGTATGGGGCGCTACGTGATGACCGGCTCGCAGAAGTTCCAGCTCGTGAGCGGGGTGGCCGACAGTCTTGCCGGCCGCTGCGCGGTGCTGGAGCTTGGGCCGCTGTCGAGCGCCGAGCTTCGAGGCACGCTTCAGGAAGCGACGCCCCCTCTGGCCGACCGAATCGTCCGTGGCGGCTTTCCCGAGCTGTGGCGGGACCGGACCCTGAACCACCGTGCCTTCTTCTCGAGCTACCTCGCCACCTACCTGGAGCGTGACGTGCGCTCGCTGGCGCGCGTGGGTCAGCTTCGCGACTTCGAGCGGTTTCTGCGCGCCCTGGCCGTGCGAACGGGGGGGCTCCTCAACCTTTCGGATCTTGGACGTCACGTCGGTATCGCTGCAACGACCGCGCGCGATTGGCTGTCAATCGTCGAGACGTCGGGCGTCGCGGTCCTGGTCGAGCCCTGGTTTGGCAACGTGGGAAAGCGCCTCATCAAGGCGCCGAAGGTCTATCTGCGCGACACGGGGCTCGCCTGCTTCCTGCTCGCCATCGACACGCCGGAGCAGCTCGTGCGTTCTCCGCAGCTCGGCGCGCTGTTCGAGACGTGGGTCCTGGCGCAGCTGCACTGCCGCATTGCGTCCACCGGCTCGGCGGCCAAGCTGTATTTCTACCGCGACGCGCACGGAACCGAAGTCGACTTCGCCTTCGAGCGGGGTGGCCGCGTTCATCTGGTCGAGGTCAAATGGGCCGAGGACGTACGCGCACCGCGGTTTGTGTCGGCCATCGAGAAGGTCGCCGCAACACTGGGTCCGCTCGACGGTGAACAGCACTGGCTCGTCTGCCGCACTCCCACGCCGCATCCGCTGCGCACACAGGCGAACGTCCGCGCGATCGGAGAGTGGGACCTGGACGCGCTCGTGGTTTAGTCGTCGTCGAGGCTGGGAAGGCCGACGCAGCTCGACAAGACGACCGACGCCAGCACGCGTGCGATGAGTCGCTCACCGACGGCACGGCGATCGTCGGACAGACCGAAGGCCAGGACCACCGCGCCGTTGGGAAACACACGCACCTTCTGGACGATGTCGCCGCCGCCGTCCTTCGAGCGGCGGGACTCGGTCGCGCCGTCCTCGAGGCCGATGTCCTCCGGGGCGCCGCAGCGGACCACGACGCGGAGAAGATCGGCGGACGGTCCGGCCCAGGTCGGGCCAATGGGATCGCCCTCCCCTGCCGGCAAGACGCGCCAGGTCACGGGACGGTCGAGGCGCAGCGAGGCCCGACCCATGGCGCCGTCGATGCGCAGCGTCTCGGTGTGCATGGGGATGACGGCGGCGGGGCCCGCGCGCAACGAACGCCAGAGCGGCACGACGGTGAAAGCGAGCGCGAGCGCCCAGGCCACACCGACCAACAGTACGGCGCGCGACTCACGCACCCGTGGGACGCCCGGCGAGCGCATCCACAGCGCCGCCACCGCTGCGCCGGCGACGAAGCCGCCCGAGTGCGCCGAGAGGCTCACGAACGACACGGCCACCGACAGCGCCAGGTTCAAGACCAGCGTGAGGACCATCACCTGCCGCAGTCGCCGGAACCAACCGACGGGCAGCTCGGCGCGTCGCGCAAACAGGACGACCAGCGCGGCACCAAAGACCCCGAAGATGGCCCCCGACGCGCCGACCAGCGGCGTGCTGGTCTGGTCGAAGGCGACGTGCGTCCCCGCGCCCGCGAGGCCGGCAACGAGGAAGACCGCCAGCAACAGCGGTCGCGAGCCCAAGCGCTCGAGCAGGTTGCCCAGCGTGACCAGGAAGAAAGCGTTCATCAGCAGGTGATGCGGTCCCGCGTGGAGAAAGACGGAGGTGACGAGGCGCCACGTCTCACCGCCGCGAACGAGGTCGCTCTGGCAGGCGCCGAGCCAGAGGAGGTGCTCGGGGTCGAAGCTCGAGCCGGTGAGCAGCGTCAAGCCGTGTACGGCGCACAGGACGAGGACTAGCAGGCGCGTCCAAGGCGAGAGCGCGCGGAGCTGGACCAGATCGTTCGGGAGGCGAATCGCCCGGTCGAGCTGCTGGCGGACCGTGCTGGCGCGCTCGGACACGGGGAGGCGCTGCGCGAGCGCGATGAGCTGGGCACGCTCTTCGACCGGGAAGAACGGCGCGATGGTCGAGCTAGGTGCCAATGCCTCCAGCACGCCGGCGCCGTCACCGGAGGCCGCGAGCGCCCAGACGCGCGCGCGGTCGACGTGGGCCTCGTACTCCGTCTGTGATAGCGCGCCGCGGGCTTGAACGAGCCCGAGCGCCTCGGTCAGGGCCAACGCCCTCTCGGCGTGACCGCGCTGGGCGAGCACCTCGACGCCTACCGAGACGCCGCCCGCCAGGACCGGATGCGCGAGACGCTCGGGGGCCTCGTCGTGGAGCTCGGTCACAATGCGATCGGTCTCGCCTGCGAGCGCGAGGATGCGAAAGCGGGCGTGCCACAGGACGAGCGTGGGGATGGGGTCGGGCAGCTTGCCGCAGACCTCGAGCAGCGGCCGGAGCGCGTCGATGGCCGGCTCGGCAGACTGGCGCTTCTTGGCGACCTGCGCGACCACGCGGGCCGCACGCAGGAGGACCCAATGGCGAGCCGTCGGCTGAACGACGTAGCTCGCGAGCGCGAGGCGGGCGGCGCGCGCGTGGCGGCCCCGAAGGCGGGCGACGGCGGCGGCCCGATCGGTGCCGACGGGCACATGGGAGAAGAAGAAGCCGGCGAGGATGGCGCCGACCCCCCAGCCGAGGCCGGCATCGCCGAGGGAGAGCGCATACCCGGCCGTGGTCACGAGGCCGAACGCGAGCGCGACCGCGGGTCGATCCTGGCGCAGCCCGCGCCGCAGCATGCGCCAGCCAGCCAGGCCCGAGAAGACGACGACGGCGATGACGAGCGGTCGGAGCGCCTCGACGGCCGAGCTCATGGGCCACCCCAGGCGAACAGGCCCGCCGCGCGTTGCTCGGCGACGAGCTCGGCGTCCTCGCCCGGTGCGGCGCCCAGACGGCGCGCCTCGGCACAGACGGCGTCCTGCGACTGCGGCGTCTCGCAGAACAGCAGGAGCTTGCCGAGCGCGTCGGAGACGGCGCCGAGACGCAGGCCCGAGGCGGCCCGCTCGAGCAGGACCAGCTCGCTGTGGCGCGGCTCCAGCGAAGGCAGCGGCGGCAGCGGCGCGGCCGGGTCGAAGAGGGTCTCCGCGCGTGCGCACGGGGCCACGCGTTCGTAGGCGGCGAGGGTCCCCGCGGGGAGGCGCACGACGAGCGCCGTCTCCGAGAGCACGAGCTTCCCCGGAGGACACGGTGGCGTGGCGCGACGTCGGAGCCGTGCCATGGCCGTGTCGAGCCGCACGAGGCTCACTGCGAGCTCGCGCCGCGCCGGTTGACCACGCGTGCGTGCGACCTCTTCCAAGAACGCGCCCATGGCCACGACCAGCGCGTTCTCGGCCATGATCGCGTCGTGGAAGTGCCGCGTCGAGCAGAACTCCTCGAGCCGCGCGGGCGCGATGCCACATCGGAGCACGACGAACAGCGCGACCGCCAGCTCGTCACAGGCCGCCTGCCAGAGCCGCGTGCCCCGCTCCGGATCGGTGCGAAACGCGCGCGGATCGGCAGCCAGCAGCCACTGGCGCTCCTCCGCCGTCACGTCGAGCCCCGATAGCGCGCGTGCATCGTGTTGAAACACAGATGCCGCAAACCGTGGATCGTGGAGCATGCGTACGACGACGCGCTGCAGGACCGCATGGCTCACGTGCGGGCAGTCCACAGTGCGTGGATGCGCTGAAAGCCCGGCACGATCGCCGATAGCGGGTTGCGCTCGCACTCATAGACGATGGCTTTGAGATTCGGGCACCGCGGGAGAAGCCACTCGGCCAGCGCCCAGGTATCGGGCAGCGGCTCAGGCGAGTGGTCGTCCTCGACCCAGGCGAAGCCGTCGTGGGACCGCTCCGTCCCGCCGGCGACGTGCAGCTCGACGACGCGCTCGAGCGGGAAGGCGTCGAGCCCGTCAAATGGCGCGTGTCCCGTGACGCGCTGATAGAGCGCCAGATGGGCCACGTCGAGCAGCTGGCCCGTGTCGGCGCGGTCGCAGACGCGCGCGAAGAACTCCAGCAGGTGGAGGTCACCGAGATACACGCTGCCCGGCGGGTTCTCGGGGAGCACCTCGCGGCCCGTGGCGTCACGCAGCGACGCGATGCCGTCCGCGAGCGCGTCGGCGGAAGCATCGGACAGAATGGGCGGAAGCAGCAGCATGTGACCGCGATCGCGGCGGCCCACGTGCCAGAGCCCAGCGTCCCCGCAGAGCCACGCCGGACGCAGGCGCTCGCACAGCCCGCGCACCTCGGCGAGCCACGGTACATCACCCACGTCGCGCGGGTCATCGAGGTTGACGTCGAGGAAGTGATACGTCGTCGGCAGGTGCTGCGCGGCCCAGGCCTCCGCGTGGCGGTCGAGGCCCTTGGCGGTCTCGACTCCGACCTCCAGAAAGCGTGCGTACCCCGGATGCGCGGCGCGCAAGGCGACCGGGTCCAGGCTGTCGGCGCGGTCGCCTGCGCCGTACTCCGTCGAGACGCCGACGCCCAGGACCGGCAGGTGGTGCACGCGGTCGAGGAAGCTCATTCCCCCCGCAGCGCCTCCTCGTCGATGGCGAAGCCGGCGGCGGGGACGTCGCGCCCGTAGCGCGCAATCAGGCGATCGTAGCGGCCGCCCGAGGCGACTGGCCGGCCCACGCCCGGGACCCAGGCTTGAAAGACGACGCCCGTGTAGTAGCCGAACCCGAGCAGCTCGCCGAGATCCAAGAGGCAGCGGCTGCGCACATCGTCTGGCAGGGCGGCGAGCACGGCCTCGAGGCGCGCGACGCCGGGCGCGAGGTCGCTGTGGTCGCCCAGCAGCGGACGCACGCGCGCAATGACGGCGTCCGGTGGCCCATGCAGGCCGCACAGAGCCTCAACCACGGCGCTCGCCGTTCCGCCGAGGGAAGCGACTCCGGCCTTGTCCTTCCGGGCGAGCGAGCGCAGAAGTGTAGTACGCTGAACGTCGTCTAGGCCGGTCGCCTCGATGGCCCGCTGCACAAGCCCTGAATGGCCGAGCGAGATGCAGTGACGGCCTTCGGTGCCCGCCGCGAGCAGCGCCTCGTCACAGACGCGCAGGAGCTCGACGTCGGCCTGCACATCGCTTGGGCCGATGAGCTCGACGCCGGCCTGCGCGACCTCGCGTCGCTCGAAGTCCTGCTGTTCGCGCACGCGAAAGACGCGCCCGAAGTACGAGAGCCGCAGCGGCAAGGGGTGCGCGGCCAGCGGCCCGGCGACCATGCGTGCGATCTGCGGCGTCATATCGCTGCGTAGCGCCAGCACTTCGCCGGTCTGGGGATCCACGAACCGCAGCAGCCGATGGCTCCCGGCGGCGTCGAGGCCGAGCTCGAAGACGCGCGCCAGCTCGAACGCCGGCGTCATGACGCGGCGATACCCGTGTGCGGCGAACACACGCACGATGCGCCCCTCGAACGCGTAGAACGCGTCGGCGTGCTCGGGCGTGTAGTCGCGAACGCCGACGGGCGTCGTGGCAGCGAGGTCGTGGGCGCCCAAGCGCGGCTAGAGCGTGACGAGCTTGGCGGAGGTGACGTTGGGCAGCTTGGCGACGGTCGCGAGGACCGCGTCGGTCACGGGCGCGTCCACGTTCCAGAGCGCGACCGCCTGCTTCTTCGGCGCGCTGAGGCCCACCGCGAGCCGCGCGACGTTGATGCCGCTGCTGCCGAGCACGGTGCCCACGTTACCGATGACGCCGGGCTTGTCCTCGTTGGTGATGAACAGGAGCCGGCCGGCGAGCTCGCACTCGATGCGGACGCCGTCCAGCGCCACGAGCCGCGCGTCGTCGTGGGCGAACAGCGTGGCCTGCGCCTCGCTCTTCTCACTGCCGCGCTCGAGCCGAATGCTCACGAGCGACGAGAACGTGCCCTTGGCCGTGGTGCGCGACTCCTTGACCTTGATGCCGTGCTCGGCGGCGAGCAGCGGCGCGTTCACCAGGTTGACCGGCACGTCCAGCGCGGCCTCGAGCAGCCCCTGGACGACGGCGCTCGTGACGAGCGGGAGCGCGGGCATGTCCGCGAACGCCTCGCCAGCGTAGAGCACCTCGACGGACGTGAAGCCGCCAAACACCTGCGCGTGGAAGCGGCCGAGCCGCTCGCCGAGCTGGATGTAGGCCTGAGCCTGCGGCGGGACGCCACCGCGCACCGCCGGGAGGTTGATGGCGTTGCGAATGGTGCCCGTCGTGAAGAAGTCGGCGAACTGCTGCGCGAGCTCGATGGCGACCTTGTCCTGCGCCTCGTTGGTCGAGGCCCCGAGGTGCGGCGTGCAGATGAGGTTGTCGAGCTGAAGCAGCGGGTTGTCGGCCGGCGTGGGCTCGACTTCGAAGACGTCGAGTGCGGCGCCGGCGATGCGCTTGGCGCTGAGCGCGTCGAACAGCGCCTTCTCGTCGATGATACCGCCGCGGGCGGCGTTGATGAGGAGTGCCGTGCGCTTCATCTTCTCGAAGGCGGCGGCGTCGAAGAGGTTCTTCGTGTGGTTGGTGAGCGGCGCGTGGATCGTGATGGCGTCGGAGCGACGGAGGAGATCGTCCTTGTCGACGAGCTCGACGCCCAGCTCGGCGGCCGCCTCCGGAGTCATGAACGGATCGAGGGCGATGACCTTCATGCCGAGGCCCCGCGCGCGCTCGGCCACGATGCGCCCGATGTTGCCGAGCCCGACGATGCCCAGCGTGCGCTCGAAGAGCTCCATCCCCATGAATCGGTTCTTCTCCCACTTGCCCTGCCGCATGGACGCGGTGGCCTGCGGGATCTTGCGGGCGAGCGACATGAGCAACGACACCGCGTGTTCGGCCGTGGTGATGCTGTTGCCGCTCGGGGCGTTCATGACGAGCACGCCGCGACGGGAGGCGGCCGGGACGGCGATGTTGTCGACGCCGATGCCCGCGCGGCCGACGAGCTTGCAGCGCGTGGCGGCCTCGAGAATCCGGGGCGTGATCTTGGTGGCGCTCCGCACGATGATGGCGTCCACGTCTGCGACGAGCCGACAGAGCTCCTCCTCGGTCGCCTTCTCGACCTGCTGGACCTCCAGGCCCGGCGTGGATTGGAGAAGCTCGGTACCGACCGAGCTGAAGGCGTCCGCAATCAGGATCTTGGCCATGGGGTCCTCCTCGTGTGCTGCTGGCTTTGCCAGCGCGCGCGCGGTGTACCAGTCGTGCTTTGCAGGCGCAAGCGTCCCGTTCGCGAGCGACGGAGGCCCATGCTACCGTGCCGCGCCATGCGAGACTCCCCCTTCGATCGCCGCGCGTTCCTCAAGTCGCTGACGCTGCTCACGGGCACCGCTCTCTACGGCTGCAAGGACACGGAGAGCGCCCCCGTCGGCTCCGGCGACGCTGGTGCCGGCGACGCCTGGCTCGACGTTCCCGAGGCCAGCAGCGCCGCGCCGACGACCATCGTCGTCCTGGGCGCCGGGCTGGCCGGTCTGTCGACCGCATGGGAGCTCCAGAAGGCGGGCTTCGAGGTGCTCGTGCTCGAAGCACAAGGTGAGGTCGGCGGCCGCGTCAAGACCTGGCGCGACGGCCTCGTCGCGGGCCACTGGGCCGAGGTCGGCGCCGTCCGCGTGCCCGACGTTCACTTCATGACGCAGGAGTACGCGACCAAGCTCAAGCTGCAGCTCGTGCAGTACACGCCCGGGAAGTCGCTCAACTACCTCAAGGGGGAGCGCTTCGTGCGGGAGGAGGGCGACCCGTGGCCCGCCACGCTCGCGCTCACGGCCAAGGAGAAGGAGAAGGGCCTCCGGGTGCTCGAGGACTACCTGAAGGCCTTCTACCAGGAGATCGGCGACGCGAAGGCGGCGTCCTGGCCGTCGGACGCGCTGGTGCAGAAGTTCGACGGGCTCTCGCTCACCGAGCACCTCAAGGCTCAGGGCGCCTCGGACGACTTCGTGCGCCTCTACCGCGGCGACTCGGGCACGGAGGTCGACGTCGCCAACGCGCTGGTGCTGCTCGGCCAGCTTTCCATCGACAAGAACTGGAACAAAACCTACATCATCAAAGGTGGCAATGATCAGCTCCCGCTGGGGCTCGCCAAGGAGCTCGGGGACCGGGTCGTGACGGGCGCCAAGGTCACGCGCCTCGCGTCTCGAGACGGCGGCCTCACCGTCACGTACGAGAAGAACGGCGCGGCGGTCGAGGTCGCCGCCGCGCGCGTCGTGTGTACGCTCCCGCCGCCCCTGGTGCGCAAGCTCACCGTCGAGGCCGGGCTGCTTTCGGCCGAGAAGAAGGCCGCCTACGACAACGCCAAGATGATGTCGGCGGGGCGCGTCTATCTTCAGACCAAGCGCAAGTTCTGGCAGGACGAAGGGCTCGGTGGACTCAAGATGGTGCGCACGGACCTGCCGATTGAGCGCATCTGGGACACGAGCAACCCCATGGACGGCACCGCGGGTCAGCTCATGGTGTACGTCCAGCACGACAACGCCAAGGCGCTCGCGGCCCTCCCGGAGGCGGGACGCGCACCGTGGGCCCTCGAGGGCGTCAAGACGGTCTTCCCGGCCATCGCCACCGAGCACGACGGCGTGTCCAAGAGCAAGGTCTGGCAGGACGATCCGTGGACAGAGGGCGCGTGGTATTCGCCGGAGAAGGGTGACGCGCGCGCCCGGGCCGCGCTGGCCAAGCCTGAGGGTCGGCTCCACTTCGGGGGGGAGCACACCTCGATCTGGGCGGGTTGGATGAACGGCGCCATCGAGTCGGGCAAGCGCGTCGCGATGGAGATCCAGGCCGCGAAGGGCACGACCGCGTCGCTCGAGCGCGGCCTGCGCGACACGCTCGCAGTCGCTGTGCGCGCCATTTTTGGATAGGTCATCGAGGGAGCAGACATGACATCGTTGGTGTGGAAGACGTTGGTAACGTTGGCGAGCACGCTCGCGCTGCTGGGCTGTGGGGCCAAGGAGGTCAACACACCGGTGGCGCCAGCAGACGTCGCAGCCGAGGTTACCGCCGAGGACGCAGCTCAAGACGTCGCGGTCGATGCCCCGACGACCGTGACCGGCACGTACCCCGTGATGGACCTCGACGCGGATTTGAGCGTGCCGGAGCACTTCTACGATCAGCCGTTTCCGAGCGACGCGCGCAAGCGGGCGGACGGGACCTTCAACCTGACCGGCTTTCCGGTTGCGGCCGACGCGACCATCGCCAAGGAGATCGTCGGGCTTCTGAACCAGAGGAAGGGCGCGTCGGTCATGTCACCCGCGTGGTTTCGACTGAGTGCGCCGCTCTCGACGCTCAAAGAGACGGACCTCATCGCGGCCGACAAGGGCTCGCCCATCCTGCTGGTGGACGTAGACCCGGCCTCACCCGAGCGCGGCAAGCTCTTCCCCGTCGTGGCCATCACGCTGGTCAAAGATGCCTACACGCCCGAGAACCTCGTCGGAGTCGCGCCGCGCCCCGGCATCGTGCTCGTCGGGGGACGCACGTACGCCACGGTGCTCACGACGGCGCTCAAGGATAGCGCGGGCCAGCCAATCGTGCCCGCGGCGACGATGAAGGCGCTCGCGAATGGCCAGCTGCCCGCGGGGAAGAGCTCCGCGGGCGTCGCGGCCTCGCTGATGCCGTTGTTCGACACGTTGGGGCTGCTCGGGATCGCGCCGACGGCGGTCGCGGGCGCGACCGTCTTCACGACCGAAGACGTCGTCAAGGAGGTCGCCGAGCTCTCGACCCAGCTCGTGGGCACGCTGCCGGTCACCATCACCGGGCTCGAGGTCGATCCCGACGACGGCGCGACGCACGAGCGCTTCTGCGAGCTGCGCGGCGAGGTGTCGATGCCGCAGTTTCAGGTCGGTACGCCGCCGTTCAACACCGACGGGCTCTTCGCGGTCGACGCCGCGACGGGGCTGCCCAAGGTGCAGCGCCAGGAGAAGGCGCCGATTCGGCTGACGCTGCCGAAGTCGGGAAACCCCATGCCGAAGGACGGCTACCCGCTCGTCGTGTATCTGCATGGCTCGGGCAACCTGTCGTCGGAGGTCGTCGACCGCGGCCCCGTGTCCACGCCGGACGGTCCGCACAAGAAGGGCGAGGGCGCCGCCTTCGTCCTGGCACCGCACGGCTTTGCGACCGCGGGCCAGGCGCTCCCGCTCAACCCGGAACGGTTGCCCGGCGCCGGTGACACGGAGTACCTGAACGTCGGCAATCCGAAGGCGATGCGCGATACGTTTCGCCAGGGGGTCATCGAGTCACGCATGTTCATCGAGGCGCTCTCCAAGCTCACCGTTTCGCCCACGGTGGTGGCCAAGTGCAGCGGCTTGACGCTGCCGGCTGGCGAGAGCGCCTTCAAGCTCGACGTCGTACCGCTGATGGCGATGGGCAACTCCATGGGCGGGATGTACACGAACCTGGTCGGCGCCGTGGAGCCGCGCGTGCGTGCGGCGGTCCCGTCGGGCGCGGCGGGCTTCTGGACATACTTCATCTTGGACAACCCGTATCAGCCGGTGGGGGACATCATCGGTCCGCTGCTGTTTGCGACCGACGTCAAGATGACGCTGCTGCATCCTGGCCTGGCGGCCGCACAGTGGTATCTGGAGTCCGCCGACCCGATTGTGTATGTCCCAAGGCTCGGCAAGCGCCCGCTCGCGGGTCACCCGGCGCGCCACATCTACGAGCCGGTGGGCAAGGAGGACAAGTACTTCCCGACGACGCTGTTCGACGCGGTCGCGCTCGCCTACGGCAACCAGCAAGCGGGGACCGAGCACTGGCCGTCGATGCAGAAGACGCTCACGCTCGGCGACGCGGGCGGCTTGGCCAGCTACCCCATCCGACAGAACCTCACCTCTTCGGGCGGGGGCAAGTACACCGGCGCGGTCATCCAGTACTCGGGCAACGGCCAGTCGGACCCGCACTCGATCATCTCGCAGCTCGATGAGGTCAAGTACCAGTACGGATGTCTCTTGCGCACCACGCTCGATACGGGCGTCGGCGTCATCCCCGCACCCGCGAAGCTCGGCACGCCCTGCCCTGCCCCGTAGGCCTCAGGGCCCGACAGTGGCGGTGACCGAGATATTCTTGAGGAACGGCGAGCCCTGCTTTTTCTCGGACTTGAGGCGGACCTCGACGGCGAAGTAACGGCCCACCGGCTGCGCCCAGCTCGGAATCGCAAATGGCAGCGTCTCGGGCGGGAAGGGTCCAAAGTACTGTGACCACACGGCCGTCTGGAGCCCGGTCGGAGTCGAGGCCGAGCGATAGCGCACCTCGACCGAGGTCTCGGTCGGGAGCTCCACATTCAGGTCGATGCTGGTCCAGCGGGTCGTCACCGCATCCCAGCCCTCGAAGACCTGCACATACGTCCCGACGGGCGCGACCACGGTCTTGAGCGCATATCCGTTCATGTCGCTGTAGGTGTACGGGTGGCTGCCCGTCTTGCCCTCGGATATCACCGTCATGGTGTTGGGATCGATGCGCTGCGCCGAGGAGCTCGAGTAGTTGACGGCCCAGACCTTGCCCTCGAAGTCGACCGCCATGCCGACGGGGTACCGGGCCGCGCCGTCGGCGTTCAAGGTGGCGTAGCCGGCGACCTCCATCGTGTTGACGTTCACCTTGGCGACCCGATGGGACTCGTCATTGGCGACGAAGACGAAGCCGTTGCCGTCCGCCGCGATGCCGCGCGGGCGGGCCTGCACGGCCGCTGCGGCCCACGTCTTGGCGACGGGATCGAAGCGATAGGCCACGTGGCTACAGCAGCAGTTGGCCGTCCAGATGCGACCGTTCTCGTCAATCGAGATGCCGTAGGGCTCGAAACAGCCGATGTTCGGCTGGTAGGACGCGACGACGCCCGACTCGGGGTTGACGTGCACGAGCAGCGAGCCACCACGGCCGGCGACCCAGATATCGCCATCCTGCGCGATGGCGAGACCGTACGGGTTCGCAGGCAGGTCGATGGACTTGAGAACCGCGCCGTCGGCGTGACCCAGCTTGCGCAGCCGCTTCGTGTTCCAGAAGCCGACCCAGGCATCGCCCTTGTTGTCGATGCCGAGCGCGCGGGCGACCGTGGAGCCGTCGGGCTGCACGGTGAACAGGACACACTCGTCCTTGCCCTCCGCGAGGGCCTCACCGCCGTCGATGACGCCGTTGCCGTTCGTGTCCTTGGAGGTCTCGATGGTCCCGTTCTTGTCCCGATCCAGGCAGTCCGCTGGCGCAAGCGCGATCTTGGCGACACGTCCGTCGCCACGACAGCCGACCCACGCGTTGCCATCCGAGTCGACCGCGGTGCGCGACGGGTCACTGCAGACGAAGTAGCGCGCGACCTCCTTGCTCGTCGTGGTGTCGAGCTTGGAGACCGAGCCCTCGCCGCTGTTCGAGACCCACAGGATGTTGAACTGAGTCGTCTTCGCGTCGAGCTTGATGATGTTCGTCGCCGGATCGACGCCCGTGCCGTTGTAGCTCTTGGTGTCGGGTGACCAGCCCGTGGCCGTGCCAACGCCGGCGTGCATCGTGCAGACCGTGTTGCACCCGCCGCAGGGCGACGTGACGCCCTCGTCGAAGTCCCCGTCACAGTCGTCGTCCTGGCCGTTGCAGACCTCGAGGCCCTTCGGATGGACCGCAGGCGACAGATCGTCGCAGTCGCCGATGCCGTTCTTGCAGACCTGCGGGGTGCCGACGATCGTGGCACCCAGCGCGCAGTAGCCATCGCCGTCCTTGTCGCACGTCTCGTCGATGAGGAAGTTGCAGTTCTGATCGAGCCCATCGCAGGCCTCGACCGCGCCGGGCTTGAGGTCGGGGTTTTTGTCGTTGCAGTCACCGGACTCGAGCGTCTTGAAGACGTCGTCGGGTGCGCAGAGACACTTCCCGGACACGCCGACGCCGTAGCCGTCGCCGTCCTCGTCTTTGAGGTAGATGGAGCAGCCCGAGGAGCCGGCCTCGTCGGTCGCCTTGTTGCAGTTGTCGTCGACCCCATTGCACAGCTCCGAGGCGCCGGGGTGGGCCTGAGCGTCCGTGTCGTCGCAGTCACCGCCCGAGAACGACGAGTACGTGGCGTTGGGCTTGCACAGACACTTCACGGCGTTGGGATCGGTCGAGCCGAAGCCGTCGTGATCCAGGTCCGCGTGATAGATCTGGCAGCCGCTGGCGTCGGGCTCGTCGATCTGCCCGTCGCAGTCATCGTCGAAGCCATTGCACGCCTCGCTCGCGGGTGCCGTGGCGCTGCACTTGAGGCCGTCGACGCCGGCGCAGACGTAGGTGCCGAGGCAGGTGCCGGACTCCCCGGAGATGCCGCACGCGCCGCCCGAGGTGCCCTCGTCGATGGCGCCATCACAGTCGTCGTCCTGGCCGTTGCACACCTCGAGCTTTGCTGTCTTGCCGAGGCAGGTGATCTTGCCTCCGTCGCAGCTCGTCACGCCGGTGCACGTGCCGAATTCGCCGGTGATGGCGCACGGCGTCCCGGCAGTGTTCTCATCGATGAGGCTGTCGCAGTTGTCGTCCTTGCTGTTGCAGATCTCGAGGCCGCCGACGTGAATGGACTTCGTGAGGTCGTCACAATCGCCGACGATCAGCGCAGTGTAGGGCGGCATCGGAGCGCACAGACACTGAGAGTCGCCGTCCTTGCCCCAGCCGTCGCCGTCCTCATCACGGGCAAACGTGGAGCAACCCATCGAGCCGGGAGGATCGGTCACGCCGTTGCAGTCGTCGTCGATGAGGTTGCACGCCTCGACCGACGGCGGCTTGGCCGTGCATGCGGGCCCCTCGGCGCCAAGGCACGCCATCTTGCCCACGCACGTGCCGAGCTCGTTGACGGCGGCGCAGGGCGCACCGGCCGTGCCCTCGTCGATGGCGCCATCACAGTCGTCGTCGGAGCCGTTGCACTCCTCGGCGGTCGGATACTTGCCGATGCACTCGGGGAAGCCCAGCGAGCAGCTCGTGACGCCGGGACAGGCGCCAAAGGGGCTCTTGACCGCGCACGGCGCGTTGCCGATGCCGTCGTCAGGGAGGCCGTCGCAGTTCTGGTCGAGGCCGTCGCACAGCTCGATGGACCCGGGGTGCACGCCCTTCGCGGTGTCGTCGCAGTCACCCACGATGAGCGCGGTGTAGGGCGGCTGCGGAGAGCACAGACACAGCACGTCGCCGGCTTCGCCCCAGCCGTCCTGGTCGGCGTCCTTGGCGTAGGTGACGCAGCCGCCGGACTTCGGAGGATCGATGGTGCCGTCGCAGTCGTCGTCCTGCCCGTTGCAGAACTCCGGCGTCGGAGTCTTGGCCAGACACGAGAGGCCGAGGACGCCCTGGCAAACGCTCACGCCCTTGCACGTGCCGAACGGGTTCGTGTTCTCGCACGGCTCGTTGGCCGTGAGCGCGTCGTCGATCTTGCCGTTGCAGTCATCGTCTCCGCCGTTGCAGAGCTCCGGACCCGGCGGCTTGCCGACGCAGGTGAGTGTCCCCTGGTCACACACGGTGAGACCGAGGCAGGTGCCCGCGACCTTGGCGATGGGACAGGTGGCGCCGCCGACGCCATCGTCGATCACGTTGTCGCAGTCGTCGTCTTTGCCGTTGCAGAGCTCGGGTGCCGTCGGATTGGCGGTCGCCAGCTCGTCGTCACAGTCGCCCGCGATCAGCGACGTGTAGGGTGCGCTCGGTGAGCACAGACACTGCGAGTCGCCGGCCTTGCCCCATCCGTCCTTGTCGGCGTCCCGCAGGTAGGTCACACAGCCCGCCGAACCAGGCGGATCGACGCTGCCATCGCAGTCGTCGTCCTCGACGTTGCAGATCTCGGGCGCGCCCGCCTTCTGCTGCGGGTTCGTATCGTCGCAGTCGCCCGCGATGACGGCGCGGTAGGTCCCGGTGGGGCCGCACAGGCACTTGATGTCCGATGCGTTGCCCGCGCCGTCGCCGTCCACGTCCGCATAGTGCGTCTTGCAGCCCGGAGCGCCCTCGCCGTCGTCGATCGCACCGTCGCAGTCATCGTCGATGGCGTTGCACGTCTCGGAGGCCGGGGCTACCGCGTCACACGCCGACCAGCCATCCTTGCCGTGGCAGGTCCGGTAGCCGTTGCAGGCGCCGAAGGCGTTGACCGCCTGACACGCCTCGGTCTTGGCCTCCGACTTCGCGCCACAGGTGCACGACCCGCTCAACGGGCGACACTGCCGCGTCGCGACGCCCTCAATCGCCGTACAGCTGAAGCCGTCCGGACAGGCGTCCTCGTCGGCGCAGGCCCGCCCGCACCACCGGCCCTCCGCGGTCCCAAGGTCCAGACAGCGCGCCTCGATGCCGCCGCAGTCGCTGTCGTTCAAGCACGGCTGGCACAGCAGCTTGGACTTGGGGGTGCAGAGGTACACGACATCGGGGCCGAACGCGGTCGAGCCCTTGCACAGCCAGTCCGTCGGACAGTCGTCGACGCACGTCTTGGTGCAGTGTCCCTCCACGCACCAACTGCTGGGGCACTCGTCGTTGCTGGTACACGGCGCACCGAACCAACCCGGCACGCCCACGGCGTCGGGGCCCGCCGCGACGTCCCTGGCGTCTCCGGACGTGTCGAGCTTGAAGATGGACGACGGTAACTCTTCCTTGGCGATGAGCCCAAGGTCGCTCCCGACGAACGCGCCGACCTCACCGCCGCCGCACCCAGCGATCGCGACCAAGAGTCCCAGGTACCGATATGTCATCTCGACCTCCGCTCACCGGCAGCGCCGGGCGCCGCGGTGCCGGCATGGTACGCCCGTTGGCCGTCGACAAGCAACGATGACAGGCGCAACGTGACGGCGTGTTCCCGCGCGGGAACACCCGGAACGAAGTCGCCGACCGCCCGCTTGGGCCTGCGGTTGACGACGATGTTGACGCTCGCTATGGTCGCCACATGCCGAGCAATACTGACGCGCCCCTGGTGCCCGCGAGCGAGCATGACTACGACCGCGTGGTGCATGAGATCAATCGCATCGTGACGCAGAAGGGCCTCGAGACGGCGCGCCTCCTCGGCAGCTACCTCCTCGCCACGTTCTTCGACGACGATCCGGCGCTGCTGCACTCGCGCTCGCCCAAGGTCGCGTCGTTTCGCAAGCTCGCGGAGCGCGACGACCTGCAATGCACGTTCACGTTCTTGTGGAAGTCCGTCGCGGTGGTGGAGCAGTTGCGGCTCCTGCCCGGCGAGGTCGCCGAGGCGCTGCCCATCACGCATCACCGGCTGCTCTTGCCGGTCAAGGACCCAGAGGCCAAGGTCGCGCTCGCACGCGAGGCCGTGTCCGTGCGCCTCTCGGCGCGGGACCTGGAGGCGCGCGTCAGGTCGGCGAAGGACCTCGAGCGGCGTGGAGAGAAGCGCGGACGGAAGCCCACACCCCAGCACGTGCTGGCCGCAACCCGGTTTGGGCGCGTGTTGGCGCAGCTCACAGAAGAGGCGCTGCCGGACGACTTTCTTCGACGCCTCGACGAGGACGACCGTCAGGCCTTGCGAGAGCGCCTGGACGCGACCCTGGCGCGGCTCACGACCTTTCGCGCTTCGCTGTAAGTGCCATTCCGAGACCGGTCAGTGCCACCATGGCACCGATGAGACCCGTCTCACGCGCATAACCTGTCGAAATCGTGGAGCTCGCCGCAGGCACGGCGCGGGCAGACACGGAGCACCCAAGGACGGTGCCCCATGTCGACTCCCAAGCCCAAGCTCCTCACGCAAGTTCGCGACGCCCTTCGAACACGCCACTACAGCCGCAGCACGGAGCAGGCCTACGTGCACTGGACGCGTCGCTTCATCTTCTACAACGGGCTCCGCCACCCGGCCGAGATGGGTGAGGTGGAGATCAACGCGTTCCTAACCCACCTCGCCGTCGACAAGAAGGTGAGCGCGTCGACGCAGAATCAGGCCCTGAGTGCGCTGCTGTTCCTCTACCGTCACGTCTTGGGCCGCGATGTCGGCAACCTCGGCGACGTGGTGCGCGCCAAGCGTCCGAAGCGCCTGCCGGTCATCCTGACCCGAGACGAAGTGCGAGCCATCCTGGCGCACGCGCCCCCGGAGCGGAGCCTTGTCTTGCGACTCCTCGACGGCGCCGGGCTCCGCCTGATGGAGGGCCTGTGCCTACGCGTGAAGGACCTGGACTTCGAGCAGTGCCAGCTCACGGTTCGTGGCGGCAAGGGCGACCGCGACCGCATCACGATGATCCCCAGGGCGCTCAAGACCCCGCTCATCGAGCACCTCAAGCGCGTCCGCCAGATCCACGCCCGCGACCTCGCCGCCGGTTGGGGCCGCGTCGTGCTACCGCACGCCCTCGACCGCAAGTACGTCAACGCGAACGTCGAGTGGGGCTGGCAGTGGGTCTTCCCGCAGGATCACCGCTGGACCAACCCCCAGACACAGGAGCAAGGCCGTCATCACGTAGACGCCACGCTCGTGCAGCGCGCGTTTCGCATCGCCCTGAACGCGAGCGGGGTGGCCAAGCACGCTACGTGTCACACGTTGCGGCACTCGTTCGCGACGCACCTTCTCGAGAGCGGCTACGACCTCCGCACCATTCAGGAGCTGCTCGGCCACAAGGACCTCAAGACGACCATGATCTACACGCACGTGCTCAACCGCGGCACGCTGGGGGTGAAGAGTCCTGCCGACGACTTGTAGGGCCGTCGGGCGGCTATGCGGATTCCGTCGATGCGGGCGAGGGGGCCGGGCCGGCCGTAAGCGCGTATGCGGGTTCCGTGTAGTGCGAAGTCGTAGGGCGCTGGACGCGCGGGCCGATGGCCAGAAGGGTGACGCGAGTGGGCTGTTGACGCGGTGCCGGGGCGCGGTGCATACACGGAAGGATGGGCCGGGTGGTCCCCAAGACGGACTGTAGACTTGGTGTTGTGACAAGGGGAATGAGAGCCCGGCGGAACATCGCCCGAGAGCGGCGCCCTCGCTCGAAAGCGCGGCGGGGCGTGGCGATCCCAGCACAGTCGCGCACGGCAGGTTTTGTGTGATCGCACAGAGCAACGTGTCCGTGATGCGACCGCCTCGCCACGCCGAGAACGGGCGCGGCAATGTGCGGGTCGTTGCCGACGGCGGCGAACGGCGACTTGGACCAAGCGTCGGCCAAGCGGTGGTCTGGGCTCGGGCTCGCAGGGCAACGATCGCGGACGGTCGAAATGAGAAACAGCGAGGCATCCCGCAGGAATCGGCAGCTGGGGTGATGGAGCTGGTCGGGCAAGTGAAATGAGGGACGGCGAGGCACCCAGCAAGATCTGGCAGGTGGGGTGATGGACCTGGTCAGGCGAGTGAAATGAGGGCACGGCACGCACCCGAGGTACCACAGACCTCGAGCCGCCGAGGAGCATCGGTGAAGCGAAATGAGGGACTGCGAGGTAGCCAGCAAGATGCGACAGGTGGGGTGATGGAGCTGGTCAGGCGAGCGAAATGGTGCTCAACCGCAAGACCGAGGGCGAGCGGGATGAGAGAGAGCCGCCAGCACCGAGCCGCATGCGATGAGACTCGACCGAGGGCCACCGTGGACGCGGTCTCGAATGCGCGGTGACGAGCACGCCAGCAGCCTCGGCGCAGCGAGATGAGGGCCATCCGCAAGAACGAGAGACTGCGCCGGGCAAGAGCGCAGACCCAGGACGATTGACAGCGCCGCAAGGCCGTGAGAGCCAGCTCGGCATGACCGACCATCGACCCTTTGTCACAACACCTCGCTGCAGCGGACTCGCTTCGCTCGCCGCTGAGCTCGAACGTTGTGACAAAGGGAATGAGAGCCCGGCGGAACATCGCCCAAGAGCCACGCCCCCGCACAAAAGCGCCGGAGGGCGTGGCGAGGTGGGCAGGGTCGGGCACGGCAGGGTTGGCGTGATCACACAGAGCAACGTGTCGGTAGTGCGACCGCCTCGCCACGCCGAGAATGGGCGCGGCAATGTGCGGGCCGTGAGCGACGGAGGCGGGCGGCGACAAGGACCAAGCGTCGGCCAGGCGGTGGTCTGGGCTCGGCGTCGCAGCGCAGCAATCTCGGACGGTCGAGATGAGGAACAGCGGAGCAACCCAGAGGACTCGGCAGGTGGGGTGATGGAGCTGGTCAGGCGAGTGAAATGAGGGACGGCGAGGCACATCGCAAGATCTGGCAGGCGGGGTGATGGAGCTGGTCAGGCGAGTGAAATGGGGGCCTGGCGAGACACACAACAGAACGCGGATCTCCAGTCTGCGGCGCACCCCAGTGGTGAGAAATGAGGGACGGCGAGGCATCCCGCAGAATTCGGCAGGAGGGGTGATGGGGTTGGTCAGCCAAGCGAAATGCAGCCGGGCCGAAGGCCCAAGGGACAGCGCGATGGGAGCGAGCCGCAAGCGCCGAGCCGTGCGCGATGACGCTCAACCGAGGAACGCCGCGGGCGCGGTCTCGGGTGCACGGTGACGAGGACACCAACAGCTTCGGCGTGGCGAAATGAGGGCCATCGGCAAAGACGGGAGACTGCGAGGTGCATGAGCGCAAACCCAGGACGGTTGACAGCACCGCGAGGCCGTGAGAGCCAGCTCGGCATGACCGAGCGTCGACCCTTTGTCACAACACCTCGCTGCAGCGGACTCGCTTCGCTCGCCGCTGAGCTCGAACGTTGGGCGGTGGAGACGGGAAATGAGGGCCAGGCGCTCGCTCTCCCGAGCGGGCCGGGCGACGAACTCGACTTCGGCCGAAAGCTGCGCCGGTCGCCGAGCCGAATCCAGCGGTTGCACGACCAACGGGACGGGACTACAATCTCACCGATGCTGTTCACACTCTACCAATTCGGCTGTCATCCTGGACACCGCGATTCGACAGCGGATCTGGGGCCGGGCGAGCCACTCTGCGCAAGCTCCCGCCAGACGTGCCAGGGACAAACCAACATCCATCGTGCGACCCCGGCCGCAAGGAGGCACAGGTGAGGAATCGTTTGTTCGGCCTACTGTTCGCACTTGGTGTCCTGTCGCCCTGCGCGGCACCCCGGGCTCAAGGACTTCCGACTGATCCCGAGATTGAAGGGGCCGTCCGTTCCGCAATCGTCAGCACCCCGGCTGCGTGCGGCC
>SXGT01501617.1_pt1 | contig 27210 bp, 29 predicted proteins | sample 3176221 | NCBI WGS metagenome assembly SXGT01 (sample SAMN11356862, study PRJNA531348) | freshwater metagenome | isolation source: freshwater sample F1-120 | place: China: Fuxian Lake, Yuxi | collected 2017-12-25
CCTGCACACGGCCATCGCAGTGTGGTCCGACAAAACGCATGCCAAACAACGCGGGGTCGACTGGCAGTGCCGTATCGGAGATGCTCGTGTGCAACTGAAGCGGCTCTACCCAAAAATTAAGGCTTGAAGGGGCACTAGCCTGTAGGGGCCAGCGCTACCCCCCCTCCCCCCCCCAATACTTCTACGCAGTATATACCTGTCGCGAGTTGCCGACTGATGCGGAAGTTATCGTTCCCTGGTACAGCGTCATTCCGCTCGATCTCGATCCCATCGGGCCCATAGAGAATCCCGAAGGTATTCGTCGTCCCTTCCGTCGAGACCGTCAGAATGCCGCGACTGGGGGTGGTAATGCGGAAAAACTGGCGGGCTCCAGCCACCAGCGTCCGGACGCTGGTCACGATCCCCGTCGTGGTCAGCCTGATGTCCTCTGCCGTGCTGCAACTGGTGCCCTGGGCCCAGAGCCCGTACGGCGTGCCGAGGAGACTCCCTAACACGACCAACGTTCCTACCAGGGTCTGGGTGCTGTGGCGTAACATACGCCGATGTCTTCTGGGCATTGTCTTGTTACTCCTCTCGCAATGTTGATAGGCTCTTATGCCGCTCATAATACAGACAGACACGAGTCACACAAAGGGAATAATCGTGGTGTGGTGACCGACACGCTGATTAAGGCCGACGCTTGCTTACTGCGGCTGTAAGGCGTCGGCTGCACACCCTTGTTCGGTGGTGCTCCTGACCATCCAGTGCTACGGTTCTGTGGTGAAGCCCGCCTGGACAAAATGCTGGTCGAAGGTAAAGGCCCTCTGCATACCTCGCTGTTGCATGACAATGAAGGATATACAATCCGTGAGGGAATACTTTTTATCCTGATGACGCTGGAACAAGGCCCACCCGGCGTAAAAGAGGGCGGTGTCGACATGGATAAACTCTACGGATGGGCTCTGTAAAAGGTTGTTCCCCACTTGCATGGCCTTCGCATGCTGCCCCCGACTGTTGAAAAACGTGACGACTTCATCAAAGATATACGACGTGGTGACAAGGCGTGGTAAGGCCCCCACGATCCTATGCCAGTGTTGGATCGCCGCCTGATGATGCTGATCATTGGCAATTTCGAGTGCGAACAGATAGCCGGTATCCACAAACGCGGTATTCATCGGCTGTAGAGATACGTATTGTGATTGAGGGAGGCATCCTCCACATCAAGGAGGATAGGATGTTGCCCAAGGTTGAGGATAGGATCATGCGCTTGCACAGGCACAACGAGGATCATGTCCGGTGTGTGCTGGATGTCCACCTCGTCAATACCTTCCAACCACATTTTCGGAATCAGGACACCGGTTTCTGCCACTTTCGTTCTCATAGTACACTCCTTAATAAAGGGTTTTGTGTCCCATGCTATAGCACAGAAAGCATAGCATAGAAAGCTATGAAGAAACACCAGAGAGTCGCGGCTCCCTCGGGAGTGCCGATGGGTGTGTGGCGCCATACCATAGGCGCAAACCCTTCAAACCGTAACGCGGCCCTGTCGCCCGCCTACCCTCCCACGCGGCAGGTTACTGCGTCTGTGCAGCAACGCTCGTCGCGCCGCGTATCACCCCCAAAAGCGTCGCGAAAACGCACAAAGACGCGGTTCCGCGCCGGGTCAAAGGGCACAGTATTGGTGCCCGACACAAGTACGCCATCGGAGAAAATCAGTTTCACTCCAGCAGCTCCCGTTCTATCCCACCGCCGGCTTCCAATTCCGCGATGGACTCAAGGACACGGCGGGCATTTTTGGGGCTGCGGAGGAGGTAGGCGGTTTCCTCAAGAGCCTGATAATCTTCGAGGGAGATCATCACCACCGAGCGCTCATGTTTGCGGGTGATGATGACTGGGGCATGATCATCACAGACCTGCTCCATAGTTTCCGCGAGATGGCTCCGGGCGTGTGTAATGGCTCCGGGCGTGTGTATACGTAATGGCGTTCATTATATTGTCCCTCAATGTGGTACATGTACAAGCAATCGTACAATATGGAGACACACCGAACAAGGGGGTGCAGACGACGGCAAACAAGCTCCGCTCCTACGTCACTCCATTGGTAGAGATCTGGATCAACCGTTAATGTGGACATGATATTGCCTTTTTAGTTTTTCTAGTTTTATGATGACTCACGGCGTCCGTACCGCCACACTGGTGGCGCCGCGCGTCGTCCCGCCACTGTCCTGCAAGCGTAACACAAGCCGATGCCGCGCCGGATCAAAAGGGATGGGAGCGTTGGCCGTGATAAAGACCCCGAACGTCGGGGTGGCATGGCTCGGGATCGGCAGGGTTACACTCGGCGCCGGGGCGGCCAGGCAGGCCCCGGTGGCGGCATTAGTGGCGCACAGCGTGATGGTGACGGGGAGACTCACCCCGGCCGTATCGGCAGTAGCGGTCATCGTGGCGCTGGCCCCGAGATTGACTGTCGCGACGGAGAAGATCCCGGTCCCAGAAGCCGCCGGGACATCGACAATGCCATTGTTGTTGGGCGTGGCCGCCAGGGCCACGATATCTGGAATGGGGCTGGTCGAGGCGGAGAGTAACAAGGTATTCAGCCCGGAAAGCACTGCCGCCGGGGCGGTATTGCGGCAGCGGAAACTGAGCTGCACGTCCGTGGAGCTGATAGCGGCCTGTGGGGTGAAAGCCAAGACAAAGGTTTGTGCCTGGGAGGGTGCAAGATCCACCGGCGTATCCGCCAGGCCAATGACCGCATTGGTCCTGGGATCGGTGGCTTGAAACGTAAACACCGCCGCTACGTTGCTCCGTAGCGCGATGCTGCAGCCCGTTGCCAGGCTCGCGCCGGTATTAATGACTGTAGCAAAGGCCGTGGCCGGGGTTCCGACGCGCACCGAACGGCTCCCAGGTAAGACCGCCGCCACTAGCACAGCTGGCGCACCATAGAGGGCTTGACGACCAGCGATGTCGTCCGGGGCCAGGGCGCGAACACTGGTCCCGACGGTCAAGCGTGTGCTCATCACGGGTAACGGCAGCGCGCTATCTTCATGGTCCAGGCCCAGGCAGTGGCCCATTTCATGTGCGGCCACACTCCACCAATCGGACTGCTGGCGCCCAGGGGTGTCTGTGCCAGTGTACCAGTCCACAACGTTACTAAAGCGCATGTCACATTCAATCGTCTCGCTTGGGGCATGCGCCAAGAACCAGCGCGTGTTTTCGGCCAGCACCCCACGAGGAAGCGGACCGCCAAAATCAACCTGATTCACCTGATTGTGCAGCGGGTACTGCCCATGCGACAGACAGGCCTCGCTGCCGAAGGTAAAGGCAAAGCCGCTATAATTCCACGCCTGCCCCCCGTCTTTGGTTCGCTGTACCGCCTCCCCTGGCATGCCGTTTGGACAGATGCGCCAGTCGTCCCCCATTGGGTTGGCTCGGTAGGACCAGTCAGATCCTACAAGCTGAAAAGCGCCTGCCTGACTACTGAGGAGGAGGACCACACTCCCAAGTAGGCGTGCCACGTGCCACCATCGTTTCATCAATTTTCCTTTCTGGAAACTCCGTCCTGCAGGGCGGAGAGGCAAGACAGGTTGAGCCGCATCGGCTCAACGACTGCTTGACGCTGAGTAGCAATTCCTCTATATTTGAGCATATGAAACTTGTAGCCAACCTCAAACTGATGCCGACCCCCTCTCAACATGCGGCCTTGCTTGACACGCTGGCTACGGCAAATCGTGCCTGTACGTGGCTGGCTGGGCAAGCATGGGACACGCAGACCTTTGGGCAATTCGCCTTGCATACGCTTGCCTATCACCCCTGCCGTGAGCAGTTTCTCCTTGCCGCACAAATGGTGGTCCGGTGTATTGCCAAGGTAGCGGACGCCTACAAGCTCGACACCAAGACTCGACGGCGGTTTAGGCGCTATGCCGCCCAACCGTACGATGATCGTATCTTTCGGTTCCGCTCGGCTACCGAAGTCTCGCTCTGGTCTACCGCTGGACGGTTGGCCATTCCGTATCAGTGTGGCGCACGCCAACGGGCTCTGCTGGTCTACCGCAAAGGCGAAGTAGACTTGATGTACCTCAAAGGCGTCTTCTACCTCGCCGTCGTCTGCGATGTCCTTGAGCCGGAAGAGCTAGGCCTTGAGAGCATCCTTGGTGTCGATTTTGGCATCGTCAACCTCGCCGTCGATTCGGATGGTACCGTCTACAGCGGCGACGTGATGGAGCAGAAGCGCCAGCGCTTCACCACCCGACGCGCGGGACTGCCACGGCACCCGACGCGAGCCGCCCGCCGCACGTTGCGCCAACTCGCTGGGAAACAGGCACGAGTGCAGGCAAACACCCACCATGTACTTGCGAAGCGTCTCGTGGACACGGCGCAACGTTCCGCTGCGGGTAGAGCCCTCGAAGACTTGACGGGCATCCGTACGCGGGTGAAGGCCAGACGTCAACAGCGGCCACGACATGCCCACTGGGGCTTCGCCCAACTCCGACAGTTTGTCACCGACAAGGCGGCACGGGCTGGTGTGCCGATCCTCCTTGTTGATCCCAGGGACACGAGTCAGCAGTGCCACCACTGCGGGCATGGCGCTCGCGCACACCGCGTTGCGCACGAGCGCTTCTCCTGCCACCGCTGTGGCTACACAACCTCAGCAGACTTCAACGCGGCTCAGAACATCAAACACCGTGCCGCAGTCAATCGGCACATGGTAGCGCAGCCTCGCCAGCTTCGGCTGGCGCTGGCGTAAGCCAGCGACAAGCTCCGCCCTTTAGGGCGGGGTAGTTGACAGCCTTGTGCTCCCTAAGCGCAGCAAACCACAACAAATCCTCCGCCAACACCGCGTCCATTAGGGTGGCCCAGCGGCGGGCCTGAGGCCCGGTGTGCGGCGTCTCAGGCCCGGAGGCACAGGATGACACAACGTCACTACTCGTGTCGACAGCCTGTCCCTGTGCATACTGTTGTACCGCCTATCGCGTCAGCGGTATACGCTGCGTCATAAGCGTGCCATAACACAGCCGTCAGGCTGTACAAAAAAACTCCAGTCTCCACGTAGGCATGATTTTTGCTTTCCCTGGACATTGTGAGCCAGGAGTGGCCTCACAGCCCAGACGCAGGGTGCGCGACGACTCGACGTTGTCACATGGACAGTGAGGCGTTGGCCGGGTCGTGTTGTCAACGCCTCGTGCACTTCCACAGCTCCTCCTGGGCATTGCCTCTTCCTAGCAGCGCGGGCCTCGTGCCCGCTCCAGAAGCAGGCGAGACGCCTGCGCTCCCAGGTACAGAGCTGACAAGGGGGGCGCGAAGGCATATGCCCAACATAGGCAGGGCTGAGGTCACTACTACGCTTGCATATGGGAATAATCTATGCTAAGAGCATACGGGCTTTTTGCTTGCCGTGTAGCCACATCCGAGTCCCAGGCAGGGACTCCGTACGCAAGGGAGACGGTTATGTTGAAGCGGTGGCGCTGGACGGTGCCTGGATTACTGCTCGGGTGGGGACTCATAGTCGGCTCGGTCGATTGGGTCGTGGCGCAAACGCCCAGTACGCTGGTGGCCGCCGTCTTGCCGGCCAGCCGGGCCGTGGCGGTGAACGTAGCTGCGACGGCCTTTGCCACCATTATTAACAGTGGGACGACGACGGCGCAAAACTGTGCGCCAAGTCTGCCCAGTACGGTCCAGGCGACCTTCAGCTATCAGACCACGGACCCAGCCACGAATGCGGTCACCGGCTCGCCCAACACACCGGTGTCTATCGCCGCTGGGCGCGCCCAACCCTTCGTCTTTAGTGTGACGTCGAGTACGCCCCTCGCACAAACGGACATCCCCATCCGCTTTGCGTGCAGCAGCGGCGAGAGCGCCGCGCCGATCAGTGGCGTGAACACGTTTCTCTTGACGGTCTCGCCGCAGGCGACGCCCGATGTGGTAGCGTTGGCTGCGACCGTGTCCAATGACGGCGTGGTGCGCACGCCGGGCACGAGCGCGACGGGCGCTTTCGCGGTGGCGACGATCAACGTCGGCACCGGCGGCACGGTGGTGGCCAGCGTTGATACGGGTAACGCTACCCTGAACGCCAGCTTCGCCCTCTGCCAAACCAATGCCCAGGCAGCGTGCCAGCAGCCCCCAGCCGCCACAGTGACGACGACATTTACGGCCAACCAGGCCGCAACCTTCTCGATCTTCGTGTCTTCAAACGGCACGCTCATCCCGCTCGATCCGGCCACCGCCCGGGTCTTTGTCCGGTTCAGGGCCGCCAGTACCTCAGTCGGTGCCACCAGTGTGGCGGTGCAGACCCAGATCATGCTGGCCAACAACGGCGGCAGTTTGCAACTCGGGTCGGTCAACATCAATGCGCCGGCGGGTGCTGTGGTCTCCGGCACCGACTTTGCCGCGGTGCCGACCAGCCTGCCCGCACCCCTGCCGTCCGGGGTGCAGGCACTGAATGCGGCCTACAATATCTCCCTGGCGAATGCCGCCGGAGCGCCCGATAATGGGCTGAATGCGCCGGTCAATGTCACCGTGCCGTACAGTGGGCTGGGGGTCACGGATCCCTCACGGCTGACAGTACTGCATTATAACAGTATCACTAGTGCCTACGAGCCGGCCACCATCCATGACATCAATACCACGAGCCAGACGATGACGTTCGATAGCCGGGCGTTTTCCAGCTTTGTCCTGGTGCTGCTGAATGCGGTGCTGCCGCCCGCGGTGTCCGCGGCCAATTTCGCGCCCAACTCTCACGGCTTCGCTATCACCAATCGCGGGAATCAATATCTGTCCAATGGTGGAAACTGCGTCGGCATGACCAGTTTTGCCCTATGGTACTACCAGAATCGAGGTGCGGGGCTGTTTAGTCAGTATCCTACGACCAATCAGCCGGCCAGTATCCAGGATCTCATCGCCACCCGCGCCCACGTGCAGCAGTCGGCGTTTTGGGGCAACCTGATTAACCAGATTAACGATGTCAACGGACAACGCGCCCACCCGGATTGGACGGTGTTCTGGTTGCGCTCGTACCTGACGATCTTTCGCGTGCCCTTTGTCGTCGTCGCTGGCTTTGCCGCCTCCCCCAACGCTCATGCCATTCTCATCTACGGCTATGACGCGAGTAATTTCCTGATTTATGATCCCAACGTGCCAGGCCAGACCGGCTTGCTGCCCTATAGCGCGGCTGGTTTTGGTACCTACACCGGGGCTGGCCTGACCTTTGACCGCTTCGCCTTTATTGGCCGCGCCAGTTTTGGCGCGACGGGGAACTATACGCAGCTCGCCAGCGAAGCGGATGGCGGCTTTGCCTCCTCAGCCGACCTCACCATCACCAGTCCACGATCGCAGGCGACGGTGATGGCTCGCCAGACGCAGCTGACGGGCTCCCTGCGCGGTACGCTGAATAGCCAGAGCCAGGTGTATTACTGGCAGAATGGTATCCCTGCCTTCAATGCGGCGGGCGTGTCAGGGGGGGCCTTCGACAAGACTATTGATGTGGCGAGTGGCGAAAACACCGTGGTCGTGCTGGCTGGCGTCCAGGCGTACAGTGGCCAGCTGAGCACGTCGTTAGCCAATGCCGCCGCCAAAATCGTGACCTTCACGGGTCAGCCCGGCGCCAGGCTACGCGCCACGCTGAATTGGAACCAGAACGACACGGATGTCGACCAATACGTGACCGAGCCCACCGGGGCGACAGCGTGGTACAGCGACAAAACCACGGCGGCTGGTTTGACCCTCGATTTTGACAATACGCGTGGATTTGGACCGGAAAATACCACGATTGAGGCGGTCTCAACGCCCATAGCCGGTGTGTATAAAGTCCGCCTGCACTACTATAGCGATCATAGCACCGGGCAGGCCGTCGACGGCAAGGTGACGATTACGGTGAATGAGCGGGCCACCAATCAGGTCGGCCCAGTGATCAAGCAATGGGTACTCGGGGTCTCGAATTCGGGCAATGATCAGCCAGGAAGTAATGGCCCAGATTGGATTGATATCGCTGACGTTGATGTGGCGAACGGCATCATCACCTTGAGGTAGCCAGGTCATGAGACGTGGGGCGCGGCGGTGCTGCTCCAGCGGTCCCAGGTGGAAGGACAGAAAGTTCCTGCCACCTGGGGCGATAGCCCCGACAACCACAGGCTGGCGACGCTTCATCGGCGTACCGTGGCAGCAGTGCTCATTTTGGCCTTATGGCGGACCTCTCACCGCCGTCGTGGGCGCCACGCCAGGTGGCCTTGCCTGGGAGCGCGGCCATCCTGGCCGCTTCCGGAGCGGGCGAGACGCCCGCGCTCCCAGCAGCCCTGGCCCAGAGAGGGCAGGCAACCGGCAGCGCGCTTCAAAATTAGAATTGCTGGTGCCGTGGAGGGCTACCTTGACCTGGCTTCTGAGCACAACACTGGGCCTGCTACCTGCGAGTGGGAGCATGGCCGCGAGCGGGCCAGATCTTGGATTTGCTCTGTTGCGCCTCTTTGCCCAGCAGCAGCCTGGCGAGACCGTGGTCGTGTCGCCAGCCAGCATTGAGGTAGCGCTGACCCTCCTGGCTGCAGGCGCGGCGGGCGAGACGCAGCGTGAGCTGCATACGCTGGCTGGGGATGCGGCCCTGGCGCTCCTACAAGGCCTGCGGGCCGCGCCTCTGCCTGCGGCCGTACACGACGCCGGGCGTCGCACCATGGTCTCCGTGGGGAACTGTCTGTGGGCACCCCCGCACCTCCCTTTCTCGGATGTTTTTGCGCAGCGTGCCCAGCGCGACTTGGCCGCCGTGGCGCTCAGTAGCGCCGCCGCGAGCGCACCAGCCCTGCTCAATGCCTGGATGGCGCGCACCACCGGCGGGCTGATTCCCCGTATCCTGGACAAGCCACCAGATCCCACCAGCCTCGTCTTAGCCAACGGCATAGTCTTTCTCGGCACCTGGAAGGTGCCTTTCGATCCGACCTTGACGACCGCACGCCCCTTTCATGAGGCGAGTGGTCACGTCCGCCAAGCCCCCATGATGGCCCGCGCCGGACACTTCCGCTACGCCGTGGTGCCCGGGGGACAACTCCTTGAGCTGCCCTATGATGAAACGCACTACAGTTTTCGGGTGTTTTTGCCAGAGGCGACACAGGATCTTGATGCCTGGTTGGCCCAGACGCACGCCAGTGCCTGGCTGGCGCTCGGCGCCAGCCTCCAGGAGACGGCGGGCGAACTCGTGATGCCGCGCCTCGATCTGGCCTTCGCGGCGGAACTCAAGCCAGCCCTCGAACGCCTTGGGGTGGTGGCCGCTTTCCGTCCTGGGGTGGCGGATTTTTCCGCCATGACCGCCGCGCACGTCCCCTTCGCTGTCGGCAGCATCATGCACCGCACCGTCGTGCAGGTCGACGAAAGCGGTACCAAGGCCGCCGCGGCAACGACTGTGCACATGACGGGCGCTGCAGTGCCTGAGATGCCGTTTCGTATGCTAGTCGATCGACCGTTTCTGTTTACTATCCATAGCACGGACCCAGACGCCCTCCTGTTTCTGGGTCTGGTCCGTGCATGGTGAGGAGGTATTTGTATGGCATCCCCATCCGACCGCCTGACGGCAACGACCGGTGCACGGCGCACGCTGCGGGGTTATACTGCGACCGCGCTCCTCGGCTGCTTACTGCTGCACGCCGCCGCGAGGGTGGCAAGCGCCACGTCCCCTGCTGAGCGCGTGGTGGTGCTCGATGCTGGCTCATTTCTCCTGGTCGAGGCGCACCAGGCCACGCTTGGTGCAGTGCTCGACCGGCTCAGCACGCATCTCCAGATCACGCTCTCCCATACTAACCGGCTCGATCTGTCCCGCACCGTGCATGGGCACACAACGGGGACGGTCTTTGAGGTCGTCCAGTGGCTAGTGCCGCAGACCAGCTTTGTCCTGCTGTACGAGGCCCGCAAGCCATCGGACGCCAAGCCGCCGCGGCTGCAGCGTATCCATTTCTTGAGCACCGGGACGGCCTCGGACGCTGTCGCTGCAGCACCATCCGAGGCTCCGCCCGCGGGAGTGCACCCTCCGTCGAACTCCAACCCGGTCCTCACGGGTCTCGGCACAGTGCCTGGCAGTGGCACCAGCCTGGCAGGAGCGTCGGCTCTCAGCCATCCGACAGCTCAGCCCCCGCAGCACCAGACTGTGTCTGACCCTTTGAAGCCCAACGTCCCGTATACGGTGCGCAGTGAGATCAAGAACGTCGCCGAGCAGTTGCAAGCGGCCACCCCCGCGGCCCAGCTCGCCATCGATGACCTGGCACACGCCGACGATCCGCTAGGCCCGCCTCCTGCCTTCTTGCAACCGCATAGCGACGTGGCGCAGACGACGCTGGCGCAGCAGGCTGAGCGGGCGCAAGCCCTGGCCGTCGCGCAGCTCCGGGCTTTGATGGAGGCGTATGAGGCCGCCTGCCAGGGGGCCAAGGCGCCTGGACCGTGTTAAGATGTTCGTTCCATCCAGACCTCCTCAGGCACCGGAGGGGCGATCGGCCAGTTGCCCCTCCTGGGCAGGGGCAATGGACTGGCCAGGGTGCCAAGGCGGATTGACTGTGCTACGATGTCTGTTGCATCCAGACCTCGCCTGGCCCAGGAGGGGCGATCGGCCGGTCGTCCCTCCTGGGCAAGAGCAATGCACTGGCGCAGGAGGCACGCAATGGACATCATCAGTACCTATGAGAATGTATTTTCTCCCTAGTCTTCCCTGGGAGTGCGGCATCTTGGCCGCTTCCGAAGCGGGTGGGACGCCCGTGCTCCCAGGCACGGGACGGTGTCAAGAGCATTGTCACACGTACTGCGGATGGCATACGATGGCCCAGGGCACAAGGAAGATGGCGTGCGACTGCTGATCATTGCCCCTGAGCCCATCACCGCCCATCTGGCCGGGCCGGGCATCCGCAGTCTGATGCTGGCCCAGCAACTCAGCCGCGATGTCGAGACCACCCTGGCTGTGCCGCAAACACACGATCTCCCGGTCCTGGAGGCCGGGCAGGTCTGTGCATGGACCCGCCAGAGCGTCCTCGGCTTGCTGGCCAATCATGACGTGGTGCTGTCGCAAGGCATGCAGTATCCGGCGCGTGGCTGTCTCCCAACACGGCAGCGCCGGATCGTGCAGGTGTTCGACTTACACAACCCGGTCATGTTCGAAATCCTCGCCGACCAGTACGCTCCACACGCCCAACTCGACCATCTCCAACGTCTCACCGCCTTCTTACTGCAACGTGGTGACTACTTTCTCTGTGCCTCCCCACAACAGCGCACGTTGTGGCTTGGGGCGCTCTATGTCTGCCGCCGCTTGACAGCCCAGACCTTCGAGGATACTCTGGACCAGATGATCGGCATTGTGCCCTTTGGACACGCCGGGGCCGCCCCGCAGCCCACCAGGCCTGTGCTCAAAGGGGTGATCCCAGGCATTGCGCCTAGCGACAAGGTGCTCTTGTGGGGCGGTGGGGTGTGGAACTGGTTTGATCCCTTGACCCTGATCCGGGCCATGGCGGCGATTGGACAGGAACGTCAGGACGTCAAGCTCTTTTTCATGGGCACGCACCTGCCGCAGGCTGCCAACGCTCCCAATCAGATGGCCTCCCAGGCCCAGAGCCTGGCACGTGAGCTGGGACTGCTGGGCCGTAGCGTGTTCTTCCATGACACCTGGGTGCCGTTTGCCGAACGCGGTAACTATCTGCTGGAAGCCGACCTGGCCGTGTGCACGGCCCCGCAAGGCCTGGAAAACGCCTTTGCGTTTCGCACCCGCCTGGTGGATGCGCTCTGGGCCGGTGTGCCCATTGTCTGTACGCGCGAGGGCTTTTTCGCTGACTATGTGACCCAACAGGCCATTGGTCTCACCGTCGCCAGTGGCGATGTGCCGGGGCTGGCCCAGGCGCTGGTCACGGCACTACGTCCTGATCGACAGGCCTGCTTCCGGGCCAACATCGCCGCCTGTCGTGACGACCTGCACTGGGAGCGCTGCGTGCAGCCGCTGCGTGATTTTTGTCAACGGGTCGCCCACGGGGAGTATCAGCGTCCTGCTGAACCCTCCTGGCGGCCATGGATACAGTACCTACGCTACAAAATGCCGACAGTATTGGAGTACCTACGTGGACATGAGCCAGCCTGACCATCTGACCCGAGCCCCCCGACCAGCGTCGGCCTCTCCGCAGCGTATTTCCGTGATTCTGCGCACCTATACGCAAGGCGACGAGGTCGTGCCGCTTCTGGAGTCGCTCGCGGCCCAGACGGCCCCGCCTTGGGAATGTGTGGTGATTGACTCGGGTTCCGCGCCAGCCGTGCAGGCGCAACTCCGTACCCTGGCTCAGACCGGGCTGCGCAGCGCCTCTGGGACGACGATTCCGCTCCGGCTCTTGGAAATCTCGAAGCAGGTCTACCAGAGTGCCAGAGCCCTGAACTGGGCGATTGAGGTGGCCCAGGGCGAGCTCATGGCCATTATCTCGCAGGACGCCCTGCCTGCTGACCCGCACTATCTCGCCACGCTGGCCGCAGCCTTTGACACTGACCGGGTGGCCGGGTCCTATGGCCGCCAGATCGTCCATGTCCCAGGCTATCCCCTGTGTGAGAAAGACCTTGAACACGTGTATCCGCCCCAGTCCCGCGTGCAGCAGGCGCCAGATTGCTGGTTTGTCAACACGTGTTCCATGGTCAGGCGCGACCTCTGGCAGCAGCACGCCTTTGACGAACAGGCGCTTATCTCCGAAGACCACGAGTGGGCGAGGTGGTGGCAACAGCAGGGCTATGTGGTCAAATATGAGGCCGCGGCCGTGGTGCAGCATTCCATGCCTATGACCGGCTCAGCGAGGTGTGGCAGCGTTTTCTGCTCGAGGGCCAGGGCTTAGCCTACATCCATAAGCGCCGCCTGCCTGTGGGGACCGCCCTGTTCTCTGGCGTGCGTGAAACCGCCAGCGACGCCCTCTGGCTGGCCCGTCGGCGCCAACTGGGCTACTGGCCGAGTGCGCTGGCACACCGTGTGGTGAAATATGCGGCGCTCTACTGGGGGTATCGGCAGGGCGCGACGACGGAGGCTGAGCAAAACGGCGGCGCAACCCCCTGGCTTTAGCCATGGGGTCAAGCCGCCGCGTCTCCGCAGGAGACGCATTTTGGCTTGCTGCATGCAGGCTGTAGGTCTATCCTTCTCCCCCAGGAGACTCGCGAACATCACCGAGGCTTGGTGTCGATGATCCAACGGCAACTCAAATTACGACTCAACAAGGCCCAGCAAGCCCAGCTTGACTCTTGGCTTTGGCCTCACTGGCGTGTGGAATTGGGCCATCCAAAAGATCGAACACGATGCCAAAGATGGCGTCTTCTATACACAGAAAGCCTTTCATAATCTGCTCGCTCATCACTCGACAAAGCTTGCGATCCCGAGTCATACTCTGCAAGGCATGTTGGATACGGCCTCCCTGGCATGGGCGCGCTGCTTCAAGAAACTCGCCAAGCGCCCCAGACTCAAAGGGCAGCGCAACACGTTGATCAGTATCCCGTTCCCTGATCCGTTCAAGACGCCAGACAAGACACGCCTCCACATTCCAGGGCTAGGGCATGTGCGGTTTCATGCGCAGCCCCTCCCGGCAGGACGCCTCACAAGTGGGCGCCTCGTCAAACGCGCCTCTGGGTGGTATCTGTGCCTCTTCATCGATGCACCTCCCCAGGACATTCCCCATGAAGGCGATGGGCAGATAGGCATTGATCCCGGCTTCTTGCACCTCCTGACGCTCTCAAGCGGTGCAAAGATTCCACATCCCAAAGAGCTGTAAAGGACCGCACAGCGACTGGCCCAGGCCCAACGCGGCAAGCGCCAGAGACTGACCGCCAGATTGCACGAGCGACAAGCCAACCAACGTCAGGACCGCAATCACCACCTGTCGCGCCGCCTGGTCGCCGAGCATCAGACCATCGTGTGGTCCAGGGATAACGTTAAGGGACTGGCGCGTTCTTTCGGCAAGAGCGTCGCCAGTGCGGCCCACGCGCAACTTCGTACCATGCTCGCCTACAAGTGCACGGCAAGCGGTAGGCAGTACCTCGAAGTGCCGTCACGTTTTTCCACCAAGACCTGCGCAGCATGTGGGAGTCTTTCTGGTCCTACTGGCTATGCAGGCTTGTCAGTAAGGCAGTGGAGCTGTGCGGCGTGTGGGGCCGCGCATGACCGTGATGTGCATGCGGCCATCAACACGCTCCATGCCGGGGTCGGAATGCCCCTCGAACGCCGTCGCAAGACGGCTCCCGGAATCCCCCGGCTTTAGCCGTGGGGAGGTTCAAAAGCCTCAGCTGTCACAAGGAGGGATGGCATGAACAACGGTATTCTCTCCCGCTGGCTCGGCCCGACGTTGCTCGGCGTTGCCGCCTTATGCCTCGGCGTGCCAGACGGCGTTGCCGCCGCCACTATAGAAGCCGCGCATGGGGTACAGGTGCGCTCTACCCCGCCCACGCTGTCCGTGACCGGGCGCGGTGTCAGCCTGCTGCAGGTGCTGCAAGAGATCGGCACCCAGGTCGGCTTCGCGGTCGTGGACTTTGGCCCAGCCCGCCCGGTGCTGGATCATTTCATGCTGAACGACCTGCCCCTCCGCGCGGTGCTGCAACAGCTCCTGCGGGGAGAAAATCACGTCATCCTCTCCCGTGGGCCTGCCGCAGGGCCAGGGAAGCCGGCGGGCGGGATCGAGCGCATCATGCTGTTGGGACCAAAGCCGGCGGCGGATACGGTTGCCAGAACCGCCGCGCCAGGGTCGGACCGCGCCGCGCCGGCAGTGGATGCCCGCCAGCGCCCTGATCCGCCGCCGTACGCCCCTGACCGGCGACCGGCTGACGACCCGTCAGGCGCCGACTGGGCCGTGAGGCCACTGGATGCTGAGCGCCACCAGTCCCAGGACCAGACGGCTGCGCTCGTGGAGGATCTCCTGTGGACGCAGGCCCTGGCTGGGTTCCAGGCCTCAGGCCCAGGCGGCGTTGCGGGCACCCCGTCCGTTGCCGCGCTACCGGCCCGCGCACCCTCTGCACCCCCGGCTGCGGCTCCTGTCCCCGAGGATGTGGCAGCCACCCTGGCGCGCACGACGCAGATGGCGCAGCACAACCTGCAGGCGTTGCTCGCAGGGCTGAGCACGGCGACCGATGCATTGTTGAACGGTGCTACGGCACCGGAGCCATAAGTCAGGCGGGCGGTGTGCGGCAGGAGACCAGCGGTGTCAGAGTATGTAGTGCGGCGGCTGCACACGCGGTGCGTGCCAGAGGCTATCTGGAAAGACAACTTGGAGAAGAGGAGGCCTTATGGCATATGTGAGGGAAGGCGCAGCACGGATGCGCTTGCTCATGCGCTGCTTCGAGGTTTTGAGAAATTGTTCAGCGTGTGATGTCTGAGTTTTTCGTTTCTGGACAGCCTCTCAGAACGACAGAACAGTCAATAAGGTAGAGCACGTTGGAGCCAATGCCTCCAGTATGTACAATGCAACCCATTGATCTGACCTCAAGAAGGAAACATCGCGATGATCACGCCCACGGCATGGACACCGGGCGATGGGAGTTGAGACGTACAGTGCCACATGCTGGGCAAGCCCCACGGAAGGAACAAGGCAATGACACGCAGGTTAATCGCAGGTTTCCTGGCCACTCTGGCCATGGTGTGTATGAGTCCCTCTAGCCATGCCGCCAGCGTGACCCACATTTATGAACTCAATGGCACTTTTGCGGACACCCTGGGTGGTCCGGCCATAGTGTCGAATGGCGGTACGCTTGGCCCCACAGGCTATACCTTCGGTGCGGGTCAGGGACTGAATGTGAGCAATGCCATCAACCCGTCCACCTACGCGATTGAGATGCTGTTGCGCATTGACGTGACGAGTGGTTACCGGAAGCTGATCGATTTCAAGGCCCTGGCAGCCGATACGGGCCTCTACAACCTTAATACTGCGTTAAACTTCTACAACGTCGCCACGGGACCAAGTGGGACATTCACTGCTGGACAAACGCCCACTTGGTGGTGACCCGTGATGATACCAGCGATGCCTTTGTGGGCTACGTTAATGGTGTACAGCGCATAGCCTTTACCGATGCGGGGGCGCTCGCCACCTTTACCGGCGTCAATAACATCATTCACTTTCTACGGGACGATAACGCCGTCCCGGGAGAACATTCCGGTGGTTTTTTAGATCGGGTGCGCCTGTATGATGGCGTGCTCACCGCGGCGGAAGTGACAGATCTGTTCAACGGCGGCCCACCGCCTGGACTCCCCCCTGAGCGGGGCCTTCCCCCTAGCACCCTCGTCGCGGCTATTTTGCCGAGCAGCCGTTCCGTCCGGGTCGGTACCGCCGCTACGGCCTTTGCCACAATGATCAACACCAGCCAGGGCACCGCGAGCGGCTGTCGCGTCGCCCCACCGGCCAACCTGCCGGCGGCGTTCACTTTCCAAACCACCAATCCCACCACGAACCAGGTCATCGGCTCCCCGGACACGCCGATCGACATTCCTACGGGGGCAGCGCAGAGTTTTGTGTTGGCCTTGACCCCGAGCAGTGCCTTGGCACCGACCGAAGTCGCCCTCAGCTTTACCTGCACCAACAGCACGCCAGCCGCGAGTATCCCCGGGCTCAATACCCTCCTGCTGTCCGCCGCCACGACCCCTATCCCGGACATTGTCGCCCTCGCAGCTGTCGCGACCAACAATGGCATTGTGGCGCTGCCCAGCACCACAGGCACTGGCGTCTTCGCTGTGGCCTCGGTGAATGTCGGCGCCAGCGGCACGCTGCGAGCCAGCGCGGTACGGGGAGTGCCAGCCTGCCGCTCAGCGTGGCGCTGTGTCAGACCAACCCCACCACGGGCGCTTGCCTGGCGCCGCCCGCCAGTAGTGTGACCACCCCCATCGACGCCAATGCCACGCCGACCTTTGGCATTTTTATCACGGGCAGTGGGGCGATCTCCTTTGCTCCGGCCACCAATCGCATTTTCGTGCGCTTCCAAGACGCCGGGGGGATCACCCGTGGCGCCACCAGCGTAGCGGTGCGGACGCCGTAAGGCGGTGTGGACGTTCCTGGTGCGGCGCAGAAGCTGAGTAAAGCTGCTGGTGAGGAGTCAAATCAGGGAACGCGGCACGTCGAGGGACTGCACGAGGGGTGCCGCGTCACCGGCATTCCTCTTCTCACAGGACGGCTCGGAGGATGACCAGACGGATCCCGCAGGCTTGCAGCGCTGCGGCGAGACCATCCACCGCGTGTTGCAAGGCTTCCAGAACCGCCTCCCCTGCCGCCCGGCCCAGGCTGGACTCTGACCTCCGCACCCTCTCCACACGGTGCAGCGAACTTGGTATAATAGGCAGCTTTTGGCGTGAGCAGCACATCAAGCAGCGGGCCGGGAGAGAAAGGTGGTGCCTTGACATCCTCCCCGGCCTGAAGGCCGAGGATTCCTAGCGCGACGTGCGTAGCGCGAAGGCGTTTAACCTCTCTCTCTGCCCGAGAGCGAGGATATTCTGGGCCGCGTTGACATCGGCGTGGGATGTGTAGCCACAGTCGATACAGGAGAACAGAGCTTGTTGCGGGCGATGCAGTTTCGACACACAGCCACACTGGGGACAGGTTTGGGACGTATAGCGCGGGTTGACCGCAAGCACCGCGCCACCACGCCAGGCTTGCTTGTATGCCAGCATCTGCCGGAACATGCCCCAGCCCTGGTCAAGGATGGCCTTGTTCAGCCCAGCCTTCTGGGCCACGTTGCGCCCTGGCTCTTCCCCTTTGCCCTGTGCCGACCTAGACATATTCCCTATCTGCAAGTCTTCAACAACAAGCACCGCGTGGTTTGTGCTGATGGTGGTGCTGAGCTTGTGCAGAAAGTCCTTCCGGCATCGGGCAATGGTGGCCTGGATACGGCGAGTCACCGTCTGGCACTTCTGCCAGTTCTTCGAGAATTTCACCTTTGTCGCGGCCCGTTGCTGGGCTTTCGCCAGCGTCGCCTGAAGGCGTCTATAGGCGTTCAATGGGGGATACAGCGTGCCATCGGACAGTGCGGCAAAGGTCGCAATCCCCAGGTCAATGCCGATGGCGCTGGTGCTCGGATGGACGGGGGTGTCCACCGCGCGTTCCGTCTGAAACGCGACGGTCCAGTGGTTCCCATCTCTACGGATGGTCACATTCTTGATGGCGCCTTCGATCTCGCGGCTTTTCCAAAACCGCATCCAGCCGATTTTGGGCAGCTTGAGCCTATGCCCATCAACGTGGAAGTCCGTAGGGAAGCGAAAGCTATCCGCCAGGAACTTCTTCCGAAAGCGCGGGGGTGCGGTACGCCCAGCAAAGCAATTGGTGTACGCCCTTTCCAAGTCACGCAGGCAGTGCTGCAAGGCATGGATCGACACGGCAGCCAGCCACCCATAGTCCTCGCTGTGGCGCCACTGGGTCAACCACCACGCGGCTTCGCAGTAGTTCAGCCTGGGGATACCTGCCAGATACCGCCCTGCGTTCAAGGCCAGCACCTTATTCCAGACAAAGCGGCACGCCCCAGCATACTGCGCCAAGGAACGGCGCAACGCTGGCGTGGTCTTCAGCCGGTAGTGGTAGCCTTGGCGCTGGATCACTGCACGCCCTCACGTTTCGCCATGGCGCGGATAGCCATCTCCAGCGCAGCGGATTGGCTGATACTGAGCGTATTGGCCAGTAAAGCGAAGAGGCGCTTGGCTTCTGCGCTCAGGCGCACACTGGTGAGAAGTTTCGTTTCCATGGCAGAGAGTATAACGCGTTTTGAGGTATAAGGCAAGACTCTTGCCGCTTCGCGCCAATGGGGAGTTGGCCAGAGGACTGGCCAACCTCCTTTCCTCTCCGCCCTGAAGGACGGAGTTTTACGGAGGATTCTTGATGAGCACAGAGATCTACGAGGATACAGACGAGCCAGGCTATGACGGCGTGATCAATTTGGCGGTCAAAAATAATGCGCATACCAAGGCCTTTGATTTCATCGACGAGGCCTGCCAGGGACGCCCGTCGCGCATTCTCGAAGTCGGGTGCGCCTCAGGCTATTTTGGGGCGGTGTTACGGCAATATGGCCACGAGGTCTGGGGCGTGGAAGCCTCCCCGCGGGCCGCAGCGGTGGCGCAGGAACGCCTCAATCAGGTGTATCTGGGGACCATTGAAGACTTCCTGCGCTCGCCGATGGCTAGGAAAGAGCCGTTTGATGTCATCGTCTTCGGGGATGTGCTCGAACATCTAGTCGACCCCACCCGGGTCTTGCGGCAGTCTATCGCACTCCTGGCGCCGGAAGGCCGCATCGTGGCGTCGCTGCCGAACGTGGCGCATCTCGCGGTACGGCTCATGCTGCTCGAAGGGCGCTGGGAATATAGTCGGCTCGGGCTGCTCGATCACACGCACCTGCGGTTTTTTACGCGGGCCTCGCTGTTGGAGATGTGCACGGTGGCGGGGCTGAGCGTCACCCATCTCGACGGGGTCCGCCTGCCGGTTGACCAGGTGGGCATTGCGGTCAATCCTGTCCTGCTGCAGCAGGTGGCCGGCCTGGCCCGCGATGACGATCAGGACATTTTTCAACACGTGCTCATGGCGCGTAAAACCTCGCATACGGCCGCGGCGCAGCGCAATGACTGTTTTCTCCCGGATCGGCCGCCGCATGTGCTGTGCCTCTTGCCCATCGTCGATTGGTCCCTGGGCAACATTCGCATTCGGCAACCCTTGAGCAAATGGCAACAAATGTACGGGGGGACGTTTCGCATCCGGCATGTAGCGGCGGTCGATCCTGAGGATCTGGCTTGGGCCGACACGGTGCTGTTGCAGCGTGAAGCCGATCTCCATCTGATCACCTTCATCCTGCAATGCCGTCATCTGGGGAAGCGTATCCTGTTTGACATTGACGATTTGTTGACCGAGGTGCCGGCCTTTCTCTCCGTGCATGCCCATGCGTTACGTGTCAAACCCTACTTAGAGCAAGCTTTACGCATGGTGGACGCCATTACGGTCCCGACGTTCCGCCTGCGTGAGCGTCTGCTGACGTACAATCCACACGTCTACCGCGTGCCGAATTGTGTAACCAGTCTCCCGACCACGGCGACACATTACGCTACGGACGAGCGCCTGGTTACCCTGGTGGTGGCCTCGTCGGACACGATACGGGTGGATTTCATCGTGGCGGCCTTGCGCCAGCTGGTCAATGATCCGGGCCTGAACCTTCGCATCGTGGGCATCGGCCCGCCCGGCAAGTTTTTGACGGACACGGGCTTGCCCATCGTGCTCCTGGACCTGATGTCATACGAGCAATTCCATGCTTTATTGGCGTCATTGGACAACGCCATTGGCCTCATTCCGCTGGACGATGGCCCCTTTAGTGCCTGTAAAAGTGCGATCAAATTTCTGGACTACGCCGTGGCGGGTTTGCCGGCGATCTGCTCCGCGGTGCCGCCGTATAGTGATGTGGTGGAGCATGAGCGCACCGGCCTCCTGGTGCCCAATACCGTCGAGGCGTGGTCCACGGCGGTGCAGCGCTTAGCGCAGGATCCGGCGCGGCGCCAGCAACTGGCCACCGCGGCGCAGGACGCCTGCCGCCGTTCCTGGGGGTTGGACAAAGCGGCGGAGGCGTGGCAGGAGGTCTTCACCAGCGTACCTGCGGGGCAGGGGGCACCGGTGACGTCACCATGGATCCGGCGGCAGTTGCGCTGGTGGAAGCTGCGTGCCCTCGTCACTGTGCATGCAACACGCCCTGAGGCCTATCGCAAAGCCCTACGGCTTGTCCGGCAGCAGGGTCTGGCGGGCTTACGGACCCGTCTGGCGCGTGGCTAAGAGCCTATCCCAGTAAGCCATCTCAAGGCCCAGTCGTGTCGTAGGGGCGCCCGGCCGGGTCGCCCCTACCCGGGGGCTCTAACGCCTAGGCGAGCGCCTGCGGTTGCAGAGCGCTCCACAGCGCCACGCCTCCCTGGGGCAACACGCTGCCCAACCGTCAGCCGAGCGCCCGGTGCGCCCGCCACCGCGCTGGGCCCCAGGCGGTCACGTCCAGGCGTCTGATGGCAAGAGATCCCCTCTGCCATCTGTGAGGAGACACCACATGCCAGCCTTGATCACCCATCATCTGCTGCCCGTCATCGCCCTCTCCATTCAGGTGCTCGTCTTTGGCTATCTTTCCCTCTCCCATCGGATGTGCTTTGTTCGCTATCTCCTCTATGCCTGAGGACTGTTTGTCGTGCCTCAGAGCGCGACGCTTCATGGGGTGACACTCATTTCCTGGCCATCCATGAACCCCATGCCAACTTCGCGGTCACGGCCTGGAGTACCGTCGAGTTCACCTCACGCGTCCTGCCCTTTCCTGAGAGCACCATGCCCTGGGAGCAGGTACGCGATGTGCTGTCCCAGGAGCGCAGCCCGGCGACGCTTGAGGCGTACCAGTACGTCTCTGAGCCCCCGCACAACGCCCGTCTGGCGGCGCGGCGCCGCTATGCCACGCCCTCGTTTCCGCCGGGTCGTCCCGTACTCGCTGCGGGCAGCCCGATGCAAGGCGTGCTCCTTGGTGGCGGGCGCTAGACGGTCACCGTGGCAGTCGCTGTGAGACCGGTGCCGTAGCGTCTCAGCGCGTGACGGCTCCAGCCGCGCTGCATGCACTCGCTCCTCCACACCGGATCACTCCAGCGGACTGCGGACCACCACGTCGCCACGACGGTGGATGACGTGGGTGTAGATCATCGTGCTGTGCACATCCTGATGCCCGAGGAGTGCCTGCACGATGCGAATGTCGTAGCCCGCTTCCAATAAATGGGCGGCAAAACTGTGCCGCAAGGTATGACAGCTCACCGGTTTGGGGATGCCGGCCACTTGGGCAGCCCGGCGGACCGCCTTTTGTAAGCCGGTTTCATCTAGACGGTGGCGCTGACGCGTCCCGGAGCGCGGATCCGTGGAGAGCCGGTCTGAGGGGAAGACATACTGCCAGTCCCACTCCCGCCCGTCATTTGGATCTTGATAATCCAGATTTGACATCCTCACTGCCCTAAAGGACGGTGATTCCTGTCGGCACCTGCGGTGCCGAGCAAGCGTTTACCCTCGCCCTGTGCCCCAGGGCGAGGGTATGGCGTGCTGCGACAACATCGGCATGGTACGTGTCGCCACACGCTATGCAGGAGAACAAGGCTTGTTGGACACGATGCTCTGTGGAGACATGCCCACACACGGGACACGTGTGGGACGTGTCGCGCGGATTGACAGCACGCACCGCACCACCGCGCCAGGCTTATTTGTCTGCCCACATGCCGCGCAACATGCCCCATCATTGGTAGATAATCTCCTTGTTTAATAAAGCCTTATGAGCTACCTGCGTGCCAGGGGTGTCGACTGTGCCCGTGGCCGACCTCAACCTATGCTTGCCCTGCACATCCTCCCTGACGATCACCGCGGGGTTGTTGCTGGTCTCGGTCCTGAGCTTGTGCAGGATATCGTGTCGGCAAGGGGCGATACGGCTAGCGCGCTGCGCCATGCGACCTGGCTGCGGCGGCCAGTGGCAGGCGTACTTCCCCCTCCCAGCCCGCCGTCGTTGCCTGCGGGCTTTTTTCTGTGCGACACGCCGGGAGGCGTTGATCGGGGGATGCCGTGCCCCCTCAGCAAAAGCCGCCAAGGTCGCGATGCCCAGGTCCATGCCTCCCTCAGCGCTCGCGGGATGCCCTGGGGTTACCACCGTCATCTCCCCCTGGAAGGCCACACACCACTGCTGGCCCTGCCTGGAGACGGTCACGTGCTTGATGGTGCCGTCGAGAGGACGACGGTCCCAGCACTCGCCCCCCCCCCATCATGGGCAGAGACCCCGCGCGTCCATCCAGCTTGACGCCCTGCGGAGAGCGGAAGCTATCGGCCACCACACTGCGTCCGAGCGCGTGGCGGGGCCGTGCGACCCGCGCAGAGATGGGGAGCGGCGTGTGCCCAATCCTTCAGGCAGTGTTGCAGGCCCTGCGCGTGCCCCTCTTGCCGCCAGCCGTCTGCCTCGCGCGGCTTCCCCCAGGTCATCAGCGGGCAGGCTGCAGCAGAGGAGAGGCGGAGGACACCAGCAAGAGAGCAGTAGGCGTGGATCGAGAGCAGCGTGTGCCAGACACAGCGACAGGCCCCAGCACAGCGGAACAGCGGACGCACTGTGCCCCAACGCCCCGGGTGGTCTTCCGTCGATAGGGAGAGCCCTGGCGTAGAGGCCTGTCGACCTTAGACCATTGGTCGATGGAAACTATCAACGTTTTGCGCACAGGCAGGCCTTGGGGTTTTGCCATGCATGGCCATTGGGTCTTTGTGACCAAATACCGCAGGCAGGCGTTGCGTGCAGCCGCCCATGAAACATTGCGGGAACTTTTTAGCCGTATCTGTGAGGACTTCGAGGCACGCCTGCTTGCGTCCAACGGCGCAGACGACCACGTCCATCTGCTCGTGGCATATCCCCCGAAGGTGGCGATTGCCACACTGGTCAATAGTCTCAAAGGCGTCTCCTCACGGCGTCTCAGGCTGGTGCCTCCCGCGATGGCCCAGCGGTACTACCAAGGCGTGCTGTGGTCTTCGAGCTATTGTGCGGCCTCCTGTGGTGGAGGCCCGGTATCCATCATTCGGCAGTTTGTGGAACACCAACGGCAAAACCTGTGAGCGCTTCGCGCTCAGTGCCGTATCTCTCCGCCCTGCACGGCGGAGCTTTACGGCGCCTGTGGTAAAATCTGCCGCAGACTATCATCGACACGATTGCGTAACGGGCTATGGCCTCGTGGCCATTCTGGGGGATGAGAGTGCGGACAGCGGTTGAGCAAGAGATTCGAGATCTCATTTACAAGCATGGGCGCATTACCTTTTCCCAGTTCATGCAGACCTGCCTGTACTCGCCAGGTGGAGGTTTTTATGCTGCCAGGAGCGACAGGCTCAGCACCCACTTCGGAACCTCTCCCACGAGTCACCCGGTTTTCGGTGCTCTGATCGCACGCCAGTTGGAGCAAATGTGGCATCTCCTCGGAGACCCTGCCGTTTTCCCTGTGCTTGAGGTGGGTTCCGGCGATGGCGCCTTGGCGCAAGCCATCGTGCAGGCCTGCTGGCGGATGGCCCCGCAGTTGGCTCAGGTGCTTTCCTACGTGGCTGTAGATTACGCGCCGCGCTGGTTCCAGGCACCTGACCACTCCTTTGCCTTGCGCAGCGGGCCAGGCGATGGGATGTCCCCAAGCCGGCGCGACGCAAGCGTGGGAATCCAACGCGTGCAAACGGCAGGACTGCAGGCGTTCCGCAATGTTGTGGGCTGTATCCTGTGTAACGAGTTGATCGATAACTTTCCTGTGCACCGCTTCGCGATCCAGGGGGGACGCGTCAAGGAAATCTTCGTCACCTTGGCGGGGGGGCAGCTCACCGAAGTCCTCGACGAACCCGCCTCACCGCGCCTGGCGGAGAGGCTCAGCAGCGTAGGCGTGTTCCCCGCGACTGCGGCGGCGGGGCGCCCGCGGCACGGCGCCCCGGCCCTGCCTGAGGGGTATCGTGGTGAGGTGAATCTGGCGCTGGAAGACTGGACGGGCCAGCTGGCCAGCGCCCTGGAGCGCGGGTTTATTCTGACGATCGATTACGGGCAACTGGCCCCTGACCTCTACGCGCCCCAGCATCACCAGGGTACGTTGGTGTGCTACCATCGCCACGTGGCCAGCCATGACCCCTACCAACACCTCGGTCAGCAAGACATCACCTGCCAGGTGGACTTCACGTCCCTCATGCGGCTGGGTGAGCAGCACGGCCTCGCCACCGTGGGCTACGCCCTGCAGCGCCAGTTCCTGACCAACCTTGGCTTTGCCTCGTGCCTCGAGGCGCTCCAGACGCAAGGTCTCTCCGCCGCCCGGACGGCACTGAGCCGTATGGCCATGATGGCCCTGGTGGACCCGGAGGAGTATGGCGACTTCAAAGTGCTGGCCCAGGCAAAAGGGCTGGGGTTAGGCATGGAGCTCCTGGGGTTTGAGCGCCAGGGCACGTAGGCTTTCCCTCTACTTCCTCGCCCATCGCCAGAACAGCTCGTAGCGCTGCGCCGCCTGGTCTGCCACTGTCGGCAGATCCTCGGCGAGCAGGTAGCCCTGTTGCACCAGCATTTCAGCAGCGTGTTGCACCTGATGCAGGTAGTCCGTCTGGGAAGCATAGCGCTCCGCGATAGAGAGGCGTGGGTCGCCTGTGGCCTGGCGCTCGGCTCGCGTGGCCGGGAAGGGGACGGTCGAGCCGAGCAGGGCCAGGATCTGCCCCGGCCCGCCGACCTCCGGGTGGCGTACGTTCCAGCCTGTGTACGTAGCCAGGGGCACACTGATATCGGGCAAGCGGATGCCGGCCAGTTCGTTGCCATCCGCATCCACAGCGCTCACCAGCGTGGCATAGGGCTTGCCGACTCTGGGTGGCAGGAGCGTGAGAATCTCCTCTGCAGTCTCCAGCCCAAAGTCGAGCCGGGCGATGGACCGCAGGTGCATCGGGAAGTGCATCCCGGGGATCGCCTGGAAGGTGGCGGCGGTGTGCGCCGGCGGCACGGCCGTGCCATCGTCGAGGCGCGGATGCTGGCTGGGCGGTGGGGGCGTTCCGGTAGTGACCCAGCGATCCAGATTGACCAGGGCCGCCCGCAACAGGGGTCGGTAATCGACCGCGTTGGGCGTGTGCTGGCCCAGTCCGTCATCTCGGGTCCCCGTCGCGGTGAACTGCAGCGTGCCAGGGCCGTGTTGCGTGCCGGCAAAATGGTAGAGGCGCACCGTCTCCGCGGGGGCCAGGTCGTGCCTGCCCTCCAGGTCCGTATGCGTCAGCGCGGCATGGCCCCCCCAGTACTCGGACGCGGTGTTGATGAAGCATATCTTCGGCACCGTGCCGTGCACCGCCAGCCGTGCCAGCAACCCATCCGTGCGGCCGGTGTCCGGGTCCGTCTGCATCGTGTCGTGGAAGGGGAAGAGATTTTTGACGCTGTATTTATTGTAGTTCGATGGCTGGCCAAAGCGCTGGTTGAACTCGCCACGCCAGCCACCGGCGACCAGGGGGAGGAGGCCGTCAAAGACCAGGCGCTGGCGCTCGTCCTGGTTCAGGCCCAGATACAGGAAGTGGCGCAGGCACCTGCCGCTCTGCGAGCGCCCGAAGCCGTAGGCGTACCGGAGCTGCCCGGCACACGGGTTGCCCTCCTCGGTGGTGCCGTAGCGCAAAAAGGCCACGACGTCGCGAAGGGCTAACAGCCCCAGATCGAGTACCGCTGCACCGGTGGTGCTGTAGACCACCTGGTAGACCTTGCCGGGCTGAAACCCCGAGGCCAGATACACCGAGGCCGCATCGGGCACGACACGCGCGCCTTCGAGGCGTGCAAACGCCCACTGCGGACGTGGGATCGTGACCGGCGGGGCGTCATCATGGTCCTGCACCGTCAGCACCGCGTCGTGGTCGTGCAAGTCCGTGGCCGGGTGCGGCCGATGCCGGCGGTCGGCGAGGGGGTGCACCTGGAGGGAGGTTGCGGGCTGAAACATTACGGCGATCTTCCCGGAGATGGGCTTCCCGGCCGAGTCGAGGGCCTCCGGGACATGGATGCGGAGGAGCCCAGGCGTTGCCGGCACATCATCCTGCCAGCCGCACCAGATCACGGTATAACCCTGGCGCATGAGAAAGCCATTGCCGGGGTCCAGGCGGCCGACGGCGCTGTTAAAATTCGTCAGGACGGTGGGGTTGCCGCGATTGACGACGTCGAGGAGCAGGCGCTGATTGCCGCGTTGGGGCACCGCAGGCTGCAGGAGGCGGACGTCTTCTGAGTAATGCACCAGGCCGTACGCATCGCGTGGGGCACGTTGCAGGTCTGTGATGCCAGCGTTGCCGGGATGGTGCGGGTCGACCGCGAAGTGCACCGTGCCCTCAAACTGCTGGTAGGGGCCAATGTCGCCAAAGATTTGCCCGTGCGCAAAGGGGCTACGGGACTTGATCTCCAGAGCTGTTACCGCCATGCTACACCTCCATTGCCCTTGTCACACCCAACACGTCTGTTGCCTGTGTACAGCATTCCCGCGCCCACCATCACCGCAGCGTGGACAAGGGTAGCACATCTGGACTGGCGTCCTACCATCGGTATGTCCCAGAGCGGGTGGTGTTCCAAAATTGTTGTCATCCACTCAGGTTTTTTCGTTCAATTTTTTGTGTATGCTTTGTACCGATTTCATGATGTGATCTCACCTTACGCGACTGGAACGAAAAAAGTGTAGAATCGCCCGTATGAAATCACAACCGATAGCAGATTTGTATTCCGACTACTTGCTGGCGTCGTTTGGGGCGACCACGGCTACCGGGCTGAGCGCACTGCTGGAAG
>SXGT01758315.1_pt1 | contig 27209 bp, 19 predicted proteins | sample 3176221 | NCBI WGS metagenome assembly SXGT01 (sample SAMN11356862, study PRJNA531348) | freshwater metagenome | isolation source: freshwater sample F1-120 | place: China: Fuxian Lake, Yuxi | collected 2017-12-25
GATCCAGAGCCCTTGCTCTTCGCGTTTTCGTTTTCCCAGAGCCATCGTGACTCCTTGGTCTTGGGTGCGTCGATATCCCCATCAGCTGACCGACAGCATACCATGCCTGTCAAGAGGCCTTTTTCAACGGGCTGCTAGCACAGGCGATCATTCTGCTCACTTTTTCAAATGTCTTCATGACATTTGCCTGGTACGGCCACCTTAGCAGCCTCAAAGAGAAGGCATGGTACGTTGCCGTCTTCGTTAGTTGGGGGATTGCTTTCTTTGAATACGTCCTTCAGGTGCCGGCCAATCGCATTGGCAGTTCACGGTTTAGCCTTGCCGAATTGAAGATTCTGCAGGAAGTAATCTCGCTTTCGGTGTTTGTTCCGATCGCTGTCTTATACTGGAAGCAGCCGTGGAAATGGGACTACCTTTGGGCGTCCCTGTGCATCGTCGCGGCCGTCTTCTTTATTTTTCGCGAGAGTGTCTTAATCGCCTCGCAGGATGGCTAGCAAAAAGGCGCGATACCACGCTTTTCTGATTCGAATGAACTGAAGGACGAGCCTGGGGGTGATGTCCACAAGATTTCCTTGCTCAGGGCATGGCCGACCGGGTATCATTTCTGCAGGGGTGGCCCGACTGCTCTCCGCCGCCGTCCTGATTTTGTCAGCGAGAACCTTCATGCCTTGGCAACTTCGACACGAGGGATCGCCCCGAGTGATACCCGATCTGACATTGAAACAGATCGTGGCCGGCCTGCGCGACGGGTTGTGGGAAACGACCGATGAAGTGCTCGGTCCAGGGGAAGAGGTGTGGCGGAAGATCGATGTGCATCCACACCTCAAGGAAATCGCAGAGGAAGTCGCTGAGCCAGCGCCGATTCGACACGAAGAGCCTTCCAGCATTGACATGAACGCCCTAATTGACGTTTGTCTGGTGCTTTTGATTTTCTACATGATCACGACCGCGTACGCGACCATGGTGCAGAAGTCTGTGCCATTGCCCATGACGCGTGCCGACGCAAAGGGCATTCGGGTCGTCCGGGTTGATGAGGTGAAGAGCAAGATGATCCGCGTGCAGGCGTACCACGATTCGGCCGGCAAGCCTGTGATACGCGTTGAGAATCAAACCTTGAAAGATGTCCTTCTGAGCGACGGAATAAAAGTCGACGCCGAGAAAATATTTGGTGCACTACGACCTTACGTGAAGGGGGAAGATCATAAAACCGAGGTCTTGCTTGACGCTCGCGACATCACTTGGGAGAATGCGATCCAGATTCAGGATGGGGCGCGAGCCGCTGGCGTGCAGATGATTCGCCATTTGCTGAAGCGGTAGGATATTCACGATCCAATCGCCTCACTTTTGTTGAATCACAGTGGGATCATACGCCCCATTGTGAAGGCGAAAATCGAAACGCGTCATGCTAACCGATTTCAGGTCACGGCGATTTTGGGCCGCAAATTGCTTCTCAGCCTCGGCCATTTTTTCCTCGCGATCTCTGGACAGCAACAAGACGACATAGCGAGGTACGAAAGGCAACTGCAGTTCGCGCGCGAGCGACTGCACGGAGTCGGGCTTCGTGTTGTACCATTTGACGGCCTCCTGGAACCCCATCAGGTTGTCACGGCGTGGGTCGACCGGTCGGCGGTTCAAGTCCGTAATAACGAGAAACCCTCCCGCTGGATCTGGAATGGCCAAAGTCACGCCAATGGCGGCAAGCTTGCGAGCGTGTTCCCTGGGATCGCCCGAAAGATCGAAGTGCCAGCGCATCGCGTAGATTTCTTGCTTGGTCGCTTTGCGCCCGCCGAAACCCCCCTTTCCTGTGCCGGCACCTTGTTTGTTACCCGCGCCCGGTCCGCCGCCAGCCCCCCCCAGCCCACCGACGCCTTTGGGGTTGCCGCTGCCTATCGGTCCGGTTTTTTTGAATTCGGTGCCCGGCTCGGTCGTCGGGAGCTTCATTTCCTTCTTGACCTCGACGTCGGCTTCTTTGGCGATCTTCGCGAGTTCAAGCGCCAAATCATCGGGCAACGGCGGAGTGCCGTCATCAATAAGAGGCAGACCGAGCTCAATAGGCTGGTCCTTGAGGAGTCGCGGCGGCTGGCGCATCTCGGGGCGCTCGTTTGGCGCCTGAGGCGTGAGCTGCTCGGTTCGTTTGGGGTTCCCTGCATCCGGAGCGCCCGGCAACCCTTGCTCGCCACCAAGCCCTTCAAAGCCCGCGCCGCCGCCTTCGATCATCACGACGTCCATCTTTGGCGGCTTCGTCGCTTCGACATTGGCCGAGAAGAGTAAGCCGATGGTAAGAATGACCAGGACGCCGACGATGGCACCGTGCAAAAACACGGAGGTCGCTCCTGCCAGCGGCAATTCATAATGCGACGAGTATTTCTGCCAGAGGGATTCTTCAGGCGGAATCAGCGGCCTGGGCGAATTCGTGACAGCGATGTTGGCGGCCATGGCGAGCCTCACATGGATTCGTTGGGACATCGAAGACGCTTGTCCCTACGAAGATAGCGTACCGCGCATTGACGCTGGTTACAACCGTGGAATTGATCGAGGCCTGCGATGAACCCTCTACTTCGCGTCACCCTCGCACTAGTCCTCATCGGCACGTTTGCTCTGCCCTGCTCCGCCGAAGTGCAGGACTGGATCAACCGCAAGCGACACAAGATACTCTTCCTCGGCGACAGCAACACATTCGCAGGGCTTTACATCAGCTACCTCGAAGGCTATCTGCGTACGCGCTTTTCCGATGAGCCATGGGAATTGATCAACCTTGGCCTGCCCAGCGAAACCCTCTCGGGCCTTTCGGAACCCGACCACCCCTATCCACGTCCCAACATTCACGAGCGGGCCGATCGGGCGCTGGCAAAGGTCAAGCCGAGTATCGTCTTCATTTGCTACGGCATGAACGACGGCATCTACTATCCCTTCAGTGAGGAACGCTTGAAGAAGTACAAGGAGGGGACGGAAAAGCTGGTGGACAAGATTGAGAACGCCGGAGCGACGGTGATCCTCATCACGCCTTCCCCGTTCGACGGCGTGCCAATGGCCAGAAATCTATTACCGAAGGACTCGCTGAAGTTCAGCTGGATGAAGCCCTACGAGAATTACGATGCCGAGGTACTTCGGAAATACTCAGATTACCTGCTCGAATGGCGCAAGAAGGATTACCTCGTGGTCGATGCCCATGCGGCGGTGCATCGCTTCCTGAAAGCTATGCGTGCGAAAAACCCGAATTACACGGTTTCAGGCGACGGTATTCATCCCAACCCCACGGGGCACGCGATAATTGCGTTCGAGATTCTGCGTGAACTCAAAGTCCCAAGAGAGGCAGATCGCGTCGAAATCAATTTCGCCGCCGGAAAGGCCGTCAAGGGCAATGGCGGCGCCTACGAGGTGATGCGGGATTCGCTGAAGGTTCGCTTCACCGGCAGATGGCCGATGCCAACGGACCCACGCTGGCATATGCAACTTGACGACGCGGAGCGTTTTCAGGAACGGTTCAGAAAATTCACCCTGGTCATCTCGGGCATGCCTCCAGGCAAGTACGAGATCAACGGCGAAAAACCAAGCCAGGTAATTGGCTCGGCCACGGCAGCCGAGTTTGCCAAGGGAATTGATATCGCTCGCTTCAAGAACCTGGCAATCTTCGCCGGAAATGACAAGCTGGGGGCAACCATCCAGGAACGACAGAGAAAGAGTGGACTGGCCTGGCTCACCGAAATCGGCCACAAACGTCCCGATACGCCCAAGGGCGCCCGGTTTGATGAAGCGATGGCCGCGGATGAAAAAGACCGTAGTGAATTGCTGGACCTGCTCCGCCAACGAAACCGCGGTCAACTGCAGGGACTTCATATTCGCAGGATCGACTGAGACAGATGCCGGTCAAACAGTTACGTTTCCCGACGCAATCCCGCGTGCCGCCGGCAAGGCGAACTCGCCGTCGCTGCCTCGCCCCAGAAAGTTGTTCACTACCATCACATTGCGGCATTGCTCATCGGCCGTCAACGCTGTTCGATACGCCTTGTCGTCCGCCGTGCCGCGGATGGTACTGTCGGCAATACGGACTACCTGGCTATTCTCCAGGGCGATGCCTCGGCCTCGCGCCCCAAGAATCTGCAGGCCCGTCACATTGACATTCTGACAGCTGCGAATTTCCATGCTGCACGTCACCGCCTCGGTGGCGGGGCGGATGTGCTGCATCAACAAGCCGGTGATGGACACGTTGCGGCAATTGCGAATCACGAGTTGGTCGGTGGAGTTGCCGCGGTACTCGGGGTTGTGATCGATGCTGTTGGCGCCGATAACGAGGTGCTCAGCGTTCTCCGCCCAGATCGAATGGCGATAGCCGCTGTAGATGCTGTTGCCGCTGATAACAACGGCCCGGCAGGCGTGCAAATCGAGTACACGGGCCTGACTACCGATCAGGTTGCCGCTGATCGTGAAAAGGCCGATAGCATTGGGATGATCCTTGGCGCCGAGGAAGCGGACGTTTGCGCCGCCCGGACTCTCGCGTGCCTGAACGGTGTTTCCCACGAGCGTACCTTCGCGCACGGTCCCATTGCGGCAATCGAAGCAGACATCAGCGCTACTCTCAGCCTTGAGGTCGTAGTTGTATTCGACATCGTTGGAGCAGATCTGAATGTTGCGAATCTCGCTACCAACGACCTTGATGCCTCCCTGCTTGCAATAGCTGATGTGATTGCCGTGGATGTTGATCTGATGCAGATTGACTGCATCTAGAAAAATACCGATACCGGAATTATCGTAGATATGGCAATCGCTGATGAGCACGTTGCGGTCACGGTTGGCAAGATGGAGGCCATGCCGGCATTTGCGAATCAGCACTTGATGGAAGGTCGGCTGCATGATGCCTTCAACTCGGATGCCGTCGGCCTGAGGATGTTGTCCGACGATTTCCAGGCCTTGGACGATCGGCATACGTTCGCGGCGCCACTCGTCGTCGGTGAAATGGGTTGGATCGGCGGTGCGGCGATGCGTACCAATCAGATTAAATGCCGGACCGGCGCCCGTCATGATGATCCGAGCGGTCCCGTGCGATCCATCGATCGATAATCGGCCGTGCATTTGCAGCGGAATCGGGACGGTGCGTGAGATCAGGTATTCGCCACGCGGAAAGTGGAGCATGCCGTCGCCTTTAGTAACGGCGTGGAGAATCGCCTGAGCGTCGTCAGTTTTGCCGTCGCCGCGGGCTCCAAAATCACGAACACTGGTCATAACAAAGCCTTTCTTCGCCGCGTGCGGCTTGACGTTTGCGGTATCAAATCTCGTTCGGAGGGTCACTTGGGTGTGCGCGAAACCGCAAGCTATTTGGGGTCCATAACGCAGCGGAACCCAATTTGAATGCCGCTGCTGTTGATTTCGCCCTTGCCACGAGCGGCGCAATAGTACCGTTCACAGGCGCCGGGGGCGCAAAGAAAAGAACCGCCGCGCTGCACGCGTTTGGGAGTGCCTGGTTCCTGGGGATCGAAGCCGGAACGGGCTCCTTTCGGGTTGCGCAGTGGCCCGTCGATCTTGCGATCGAGGAAATCTTCTTGATATTCGGGTTGATACCAGTCCGCACACCATTCCCAGACGTTTCCTGCCATGTCATGAAGCCCATAGCCATTGGGTGGATAGGACGCAACCGGAGCCGTCCCCTCGAAGCCGTCGGCTTTCGTGTTTTCGTAGGGGAACGCCCCCTGCCAGATGTTGGTCATCCATTTGCCGTTCGGTCTAAAATCGTCGCCCCAAGGAAATGCTCTGCGATCGAGTCCGCCCCTTGCGGCAAACTCCCATTCGGCTTCCGTTGGCAATCGCTTGCCGGCCCATTCGCAGTAGGCCACGGCATCCTCAAAGCAGATATGCACGACTGGATGCTTCTCCCGCCCCTTCAAATCGCTGCCAGGCCCCTCCGGATGCTTCCAGCAGGCGCCGTTGACAGGAATAGCGCATTCCATTTGGCACTGGGCCAGGGAGCCGAAGTGCCTGTCCCGCGGTGGTTTTTGGAAGACAAACGACCACGGCTTGAGCAGTTCGGGCGGCGCCTTCGGAAACTCTTTGGGATCAAGATTACGTTCGACGACCGTTCGGAACCCGGTTGCTGCGATAAAGCGTGCAAATTCCGTGTTCGTGACCTCGTGTTGGTCCATCCAGTAGCCGTCGACATAGACGAATCGCATCTCCAGCATCGGATCTTCTGCGTCCCCCATGTAAAATTCACCGCCAGGAATCCAGACCAGTCCTTCGGGGGCGGCGCACGGCGGTGTACTGGGATTGAGCTTGGGTTCGCGCAGTTCGATATCCTTGCCCGACGGCAGACGAAGTATGCGGCGCGGAAAGAGATAATCGCCTGCCTTGTTTACACCGAAGATGATTCCAGCAATCACTGCTACAGCGCAAATGACCTTAAGGGCAAGATACAACGCCGCCGTGCGCTCCCGAATCGGAAGCAGGACACTCGGCGGCGCGCCCGGGGCACTGGTTTTCTTGGGGGATTTCATGAACACGCCTCTTGCCCGAAGTCCGAACAGCCGTCAATGTGCCGGTCCATTATTCCAATCTTGAGAAGGCGATGCAAACATAATCTGATGTTCCAACCAATGTGCCAGTTGGGTCTCTGCCCAGCGGAATCCGCCCAGGCCGTCGGCGCCAAGGAAGCCCAGATGCCCGCCGTTGGCAGCGATGTGAATTTCGACTGCGGAGGGAACACCAACGTTTTCAAACGGCTCGACGGCCACAAACGGGTCATCGCGGGCCGTCAGGATAAAAGTCGGTACACTAATGTGCGGCAGCCACGGCAGCGCCGATGCTTGGCGGTAGTAATCGAGTGCGTTTTCATAGCCCCAGCGGGGCGCCGTGTAGAGTTCATCAAACTGCCTGACGGTCGTGTTACGAGGAAACACAGCTCGCGCAATGTCCGGGTGGCATTGCTCGTGCTGCGTGACCTGCCGGGTCAGATTCCGCGCGTAGAAAGCGTCATAGATCGGCTGCCGGGCTAGCATTTCCGAACAACGCACCAGATCAATCGGGGGCCCGAAAGCTGCCACGGCGACGAGCGACGGTAACGGTTTCGTGGCAATTTCACCCGCAAGTTTCAACGCAATGTTGCCCCCCAGTGAAAAACCAACGACGGCAAGCGGCGCCCGCGGATAACACAGGGCTAGGTTTCTGACGACGGCGCGCACATCGCCAGAGCAAGCGGCGTTGTAGAAGCGGCGGGCCAATCGCACGCCGGCGCCGGCGCCGCGCAGGTCCATGCGCACGACCCGCCAGCCGAGGTCGCTCAGGCGATTCGTCATCCGCACCATGTTTGCCGAACGGTGGCTGCCTCCCAGTCCATGCACCAGCAGTGCCAGCGGCTGACGAGGGTGGCGACGTCGAGGGCCTGTCTCGCTCAAGGCAATGCGATCGCCGTCAGCCAATGTCACGGCCCATCGTTTGGCACGCGGAGTGCGACGATCTCCAGGAAGATAATTCCCGAGGATGGTCTGGACATGGGGATTGCCAAGCAGTGGCAACGGTTGGAATGAAAGCATGACGACTCAGCTCAAATCCGTTGAAATCTCGGCGCCAGTTTGCCTTCGACGAGTACGGTTTCCAAAAACATCTGCCTGGGCCTCACCCACAATCCCCCTTCGCCGTAAAGCGCGCGATAAACCACCAATTCCTGGTGCGTCTCACTGTGGTGGGCGATGCCGATGACCTCGTACAGCCCTCCCTTGTGGTGGAGATATTGTCCTGGTTGTGGTTCGTTCATGTCGATACCCGTGGGGAGGTGATGCTTGCGACGGCGGCGTAGGGCCCTACAAGAGGGACCATCTTGGGACGCGGCACGACAATTCCGGTGACCGCGCCGTATTGCTGTTGAAGCTGAGCAAAGTTCATTCGCAAGAAGCTGAACAGATCCGGATCGGGCCGGCTTGCGAGGTACTCGCGGGCATATGCTATCATCTGCTGGTCATAGTCTCGTTGGCGGCGAGTGTGAAACGTGCATCGTCCCTCGTGCCGACGCAGGTCGCCATCGAACGCGGGGCTGATGTGATAAAGTTCGTGGAACAACGTCGCGAGCTTTTGTTCGAATTCTTGCTCGAGGTAGCGAGGCAAGCAGAACGTCATCAGGTAGAGAAACTCACGTTCTTCCAGAAAGAAACGCTGAATTTGGTACGGCACACCGCGCCGCTGCCACGTGAGCGTCCCGTTGGGAAATCGAAGTGGCGTGACGCGTGCTTGTAGCCCGTACAGCGATTTTCCGCGTGATCGGGCGACGGACACAAGAATCCGCGGCGTGTCGATGTGCTTGAAGTCGCCACATCGGCTCGCGATATCGATTACGAGCCGTTGGATCCGTGCCGAGAAATCCAGGGTTCCAACATCCTTGCGTCGAACGAATCCACTCATTCCCGCCTGGTGCCAGGCTGGCTCAGAGGTGGGGCGTGTCGCTCGAATTACACAGATGGGAAGTGGATTATCGGGGGTGCGCCAGCGCAGAGTCAACGGCGCGCGCTCAGGCGGGCGGTGGTTGTAGCGGGCCATCCGTTTACTCCAGAGCTAGTCTGCGGCGAATCCTTCAGGGATCATATCTGCCAAGTTGGTAGATGCGTAGGCGAAAATCGGGAATGTCGGCCTTTGATTGCCGCGAACCGGGCTTGTGATCATGCGCATCTATCCTAAATCGAAGCGACATCTATAATACGAGCGTTGTTCGCCGGAGAGGTGACAGAGTGGCCGATTGTGCCGGTCTCGAAAACCGGTGTTGGTGAAAGCCAACCGAGGGTTCGAATCCCTCCCTCTCCGCTTGTTTTTGCGTTGGAGCTGTGTTACTCCTATCCGCATTTTCGTCGAAAAAGCTGGAGAAACCGCACTTTCCGCGAAATCCAGGCTTCACCTACATTGTGTTCACGATGGGTCTGCACGGGCACGCCTGCCCCCAATTTGCCCCCAAGAATTTCGACGCGGAGGCGGTGTGGACGAGTGCCCTCCCTCTCAAGAAGAATCCCTGCGATCTGTTCGAACTTTCGGTCCAGCGGCTGAAAATGTAAGCGACAGTTAGCGGCTCATTCGCCGATCAAGGATTGCACTACGTGCTTGCCATACGCCTTCCGTGTTGCCATCACTCGGGTCAGCCGTGCAAGAAAATGCTCGGGGAAAGCCAGATCGGGACAATCGATGCCAACTATCTGTTGCAGTTAGTTGAAGGGGTTGGAGCTGTGTTGCAGATGTGCTGAGATTGCGTTGGAAGTCGTTGGTTGACCGCCAAATACGGCAAATCTATGTTGACATTATACGGCGGCAACATTGAAGGTGAAGGGCCAATGCTGCCCTCTTTTTGCCCTCCGGGTCTGGGCCAGACGGTTCCGGCTGGATTTCGTTCCGTTTCAACCTTCGCGATAATGCCCGTCAACCTTAACGCGGCTCAGCCGCGCTAATGATTATACAAGAATTCCTTCGTGTTCAAAACGGCCCAAAGCAAGTCCTCGTAGGCGGCCGCGAGGTTGTCCGACCGGGCTTGTAAATACGCGGTCATGCGGGCCATTTCTTCCGGGCTCGGTGGGCGCGAGAGAGCGACAAGATAAAGGTCGCGCAAACGGTCTTCCACTGGACGTTTGTCGGCGACCAGCTTTTTCAAACGCTCGCCGGCTACTTTCTTCGCCATTTCCACGGAGTTGTACAGGTGTAGGCTCTGTGCCAAACTGGTGTCGCTGCTGCGTTCGCATTCGCAGGCGCTTGCGAATTCCGGTCGGCCGAACGCGCTCAGGAAGTACGACTCGAATTGATTATCCGGCAACTGCACCGCGCGCGTGCCGGCAGGGACTCCCTTGAACGCGGGCTTGGTCAATGTCACGGCATCGATGGCGTCGAACAGGACTTCCGCATGCAAGCGACGCGAAAGGAAACGCGAGTAGTTTTGGCGGTCGTCCGCGTTATGCTCGTTCGGAATCGCGCTGAGCCGATAGGTGTTCGAGGTGCAAATTGCGCGTACCAGCATCTTCAGGTCAAACTTGCTGTCGGCGAAATGTTTTGCCAGCGCGTCCAGAAGTTCCGGATTCGTCGCGGGATTCGTGGCACGAAGATCGTCTTCCGGTTCCACGAGGCCGCGGCCCAGGAAGTGCTTCCAGTAGCGATTGACGAGCGCCCGCGCGAAGAACGGATTCTTCGGGTCAGCCATCCAGTCGACCAACTTGCCGCGGGGGTCTTCCTCTGCCGCGAACGTCAGTTCCGGACCATCGAGCCCCGCGGCTCTGACCAATTTCTTGGTCTTCGGATTCTTGGACTCAGCCTTTCCCGGCTTGAGACTGACGAGCCAAGACTGCGCGGGTTCGTCGATTCCCTTTTTCTTGTCTTTCTTCGCGGCCTTGGGGGCCTTGACATCAACGCGAGTGAAGAATGCCGCCAGGGCCCAGTAGTCCTGCGTTGTCCACTTTTCGAGCGGATGGTGATGGCACTTCGCGCAGCCGATGCGCTGACCGAGGAAGAGTTGAGCCACGTCCTCTACCTGCGACGACACATCCTTCACTTCACGATACCAGGCGACCGGCGGCGTCTTGATCGCTTCTCCCTGAGCCGTCAGAACCTCACGAACGAACCGATCAAAGGGCACATTCTTGTCGAGTGAATCTCGAATCCAACCGTAGAAGGCAATCGACGGACTGGCATCGTCCTTGGCATTGGTTCGACGATTGCGCAGCACGGCGCTCCACTTCGAGGCAAACAGATCCGCATAATCAGGGCTGGCAAGCAAGCGATCGACGAGTTTCTCATGTCGATCAGCATTCTTGTCCGCAAGAAATTTCTGCGTTTCTTCCAGAGTGGGCAGCCGACCGGCGATATCAATGGTGACTCGGCGAATGAACGTGCTGTCGTCACAAAGCGGCGATGGCGGTAGCCCCAGCTTCTTCAATTGCCGATAGACTTGTTCATCGATGAAGTTCTTCGCGGGCGGCAGCTGCGCGACTGCGGCGCCGAGGGGAATCATGCCGCGGAAAACGGCCACATGCGTCTGGTATCGCAACATGACGGCAAAGGTTCCCGGTGAGTTGCGCGTCGAGACATATCCCGCGGCATCCACCAACGCGAGATCGCGCTCGTTCGCTTCAAACTGGGCCATGCGCGTCACGTCCACCGTGGAGCCATCGCTGTGATGCGCAATCACCGTCAGTTGCTGGCCGCTATTGCGATCAAGAAGGCGCTCACGCGGCAACACCTCGATGCGCGTCACGGTCGGATCATTCGCTCGACCGTAGGGCGTGCCTTGTTCGATCCAACGTAAGAGCACTCGATAGGGGGGCGAATCGACATCGATTTTCTTGCCGCCTCCGTGGGCCATGCCACCCGACACTTTCAACAGCAGCATGCTATGCGCCGGGGCCGATGGCAGAATGCGTCGGCCGCGATTCTCTTTCACGATGTATTCGAAATCTTCTTCGGGCTCGAATCCCAAGAGTGACAGCTTGAACCCATTCTGCCCCGAGGCCTTGCCGTGGCAGCCGCCGGCATTGCAGCCGAATTTTGTGAACAGCGGAACGACCTGATTGGCGAAGTTGATTGGCACGTCCTGCGTCATGTGCCCGACGGAAGCTTGCACGTTCGCGGAGACGCCTTGGTGCTTGACGGTGATGGTCGCTTTACCGTCTTTGAGCGGCGTCACCAGGCCCGTGACATCAATCGTGACAATGTCCGAGGGCGCCACCTCGAATCGCACGGTTCGCGTCAAATCTCGCTCTTGGCCCGATGAGAAAACTCCGGTCACTTGCAGATGCTGCCAGGCATCGCGACCGTCGAGACGAAAGGCCCCATCGGTTGATCGTCCCGAATCGATACGAAGCTTTTGGAGCTTGTCAACACTTTTTGACTCTTGAGCAGAAGTGTATGACATCGTCCCGCAGCCGGCGACCAAGACGAAGAGAGCGAGCCGAAACATGCGCATGGCTAATCTCTGAACTCGAAAAGGACGCGGGATGAGGTTGTCTCACCCCGCGTGAGAGCGGAAGGGAATTACATCGGAACTCTGACTAAAACAGCTCGCGGATGGTCGTGCCGCCGCCGGCGCCGACGACGTTGACAACGTCGCGCGGTAAATCAGATTGAAGACGGACTTCGCCGGTGTTGAAGAGCGTTTCCATGACCGTGCCGAGCAGATGGCGCGGCGTGTAACGCTCGGTCGCCGGCGTGCCAGCCTGGCGATCCGATTGGCCGATGACCTGCCCCATGCGCAACCCGCCGCCGGCGAGCAGAAGGGGCGTGAGGCTGGCCCAGTGATCGCGGCCGCCGCTGCCGCCGATGCGCGGCGTACGTCCCATCTCACCTGTGACAATGAGCAGGATCTTGTCGCTCAGGCCGCGTGCTTCGACGTCGTGCAGGAAGGCGGACACGGCATGATCGACCTGCGGGCCAAGCCAATGCATGCCGCCCAGGTTGCGCGGACTGTTATTGTTGGAGTGCATGTCCCAGCCGGCGTCCATGACGGTCACGAAGCCACAGCCGTGTTCGACGAGACGACGCGCCAGGAGCATCTGCTTGCCAAGCAAGTTCGAGGATCGCCGCATATCGCCCCAGCGATTGACCTCGGCCAGATTAAACAGATTCGAGGTGTCGTAGGCCGATACCAAGCGAGGATCTTCGCGGGAGAGATCAAACGCCTGGGAGACGCCTCGCAATAAGAGGTCATACGCCTGTTGCTCGTGAGCGGCAGCGTTCTCGAAAGTACCGGTGCGATCGGCTTGCCGACGGAAGGTGTCCAACTGACTCAACAACGCCCGTCGATCCGCCAGACGTTCACGCGGGATGCGCAACTCCAGATTTTGCCGCAACTCTCCGCCGCCGGACGGATCGAAGAAGGCATAGTTGGCACCGAGGTTCGAACTGGCGGTCACCAGTTTGCGCAGCGAGTCGGTCTCGAAGTTTTGCTGAAGGCGCAGACCCGGACTGACCGCTTCGGGAGGACCAATGACGTTGTTCGGCATACCGGTGCGCGGCGAATTCGGCCCGGCGATCCGAGAATAAAGGGTGCCCATCGGCGCCCGCGTCGGATTGTCGCCGCCTGCTACGGTCATGTAATTCTGGTGGTCGGCGTTCCCCGATGCGAACGAGCGGACCACCGCAAGGCGATCCGCCATTGCCGCCAACTTGGGGAACGTGCTGCCAAAGGTCACGCCCGGCAAGCGTGTTTGCACCTCGCCGGTGATGCTGCGAATCTCAGCAGGGGCCGTCATCTTCGGATCAAAAGTTTCGATCTGCGATGGCCCGCCCTGTAGGAAGAGAAGCACGACGGCCTTGTCCTTGACCATCCGCCGACCTTCTTCTGAGGCCTCCACCTTCAAGAGTTGGGACAGGGTCAACCCGCCCAGCGCCAGGCTGCCAATTCGCAGCAACTCCCGCCGATTCAGTCCCTGGCACGTTCCCGTGAAGGAAGTATCTGAAATCCGCAACATAAAGGCCCCCCCCTTTGGATACATAAAGAGACCAAACTCCATGCAATATTCTATCAATTAAACACAATAACGCACGTCAAGTTCCGCAAAATCCCTGAAACAATTTGGCGTACATGTCAGCAAAGCGCCCGTTTTTCCGGCTTGCATTGCTCAATTGGTGCTCTTCTTGGGCATCGTTCTGTACAGGTTCTGAATGAGATTAGGCAATGCTTGCGGCTCGGAATTGCTCTTGTTTTCATCAAAGGCGAATTTGCGCAAAAGCGCCTGGATCAAGTCCAGCAACGAAAGCCCTTCTTTGCTGGCCCGCTGATTCAGAGCATCAACCAGCGATTCACCAAGATCCAGTGCCAGACGAATGTGTCTTTCAATGTTGGATTTTTCCACAACGAACTTGCCCATCACACGTACGGGATCGAGGCTCGCCTGAAATCCGGCGTGGTTCAAAAGCGGGTGACAAAAATTCGTTTCACGAAACGCTCCCACACCCACATCGTGAAACGAATCTTTCCCAATCAGGCTACCCAACCTGCCAAAAACACTGGGTTTATTGACCGTCACGGAATAATTCGTTGCATGCCCTGGCAATCCGCGACTGTTACCCCAGCAGGCACACATTTGAACCATGCCTGAAATCTCTTGCATCGCCGCGCTTGATGAGGTCATCGCGGAAGGGTTCGCAGCACTCATTATTCTCTTTCTGCATGCACTTTATAAACACCGACCGATTCTGCAAGTTCCGGCATGACGCCAATAAACTCGGAACTCGGCCGGCGGTCCCGGAGGAGTCGCGCCCGACCTCTACTTCAATTTGCGCAGGTCGTAACAGTAAAGTCCATCCATGCCGCGCACGAAGAGTCGGCCATCCACGACGGGGAAAGCGAGTGCATGCACCGCGTACGCCGTCGTGGAGTTATTTGGCGGCGGCCACAAAGATCCGAGCAGCTTGTGATTGTTGGTCGTATCCACCCATTGCAGGCGTTGGGAGCCGTGCTGACCTTCGGGGGACAACAGCAAGCGATTACCGACCACGGCGAGCCATTGATTGCTGCCGATGGGGTGTGTCTTCGCATCGAATACCTGCTTGCCCAGTTGCTTGCCGGTGAGCAGGTCGACGGAGCGAATCTCGTTGTCGCCGACGAGGTACGCCTTGCCGTCGGCAATGGTGACGGTGAGATTCTCGTCAATTGGGAGAGATTCGTCCTGCCAGAGCTTGGTTACGCCAGTGTCGGTCAGTTTCCAGCCCTGGAAAAAGCCGCCGCGTTTCTTCGGATCGGGGATGATGTGGCCGACGAGGATATCGCCTTCGATAAGTGCGGCGGAGCCGGAGGAGCCGACGATCTTCTCCTTCATTTTCCATAGCAACTTGCCGGTGGCGGCGTCGTGGCAGGCTGGCTCGTTGCGCCCGATGAAGACCACCCGTTCCGCGCCTGCTTTGCCATAGACAAGTGCTTGAGGACCGCCCGGCTGCTCCCAAGCGACCTTTCCGGTTTTCGGATCAACCGCCAGAGCTGCATCGTTGTCGACGGAAGGAAGGATGGCGAGGGAGCCCGCACGCACAGCTCCCAGTGCGGACTGGTTTTGATTAACCTTCTGGCTTCGCCGTCTGGTCCAGAGCACGCTGCCGCTCGTTGCGTCGAGAGCGACCCAGTTGTTTGCGTAATCGTTGGCGATCAAAACGGAGCCGATGACGCACGCCGTCGGATTGATGCCACGCCATTTGTGCGTCTGAAAGTTGCCCGAGAGCCGAGGGAACGTGACACTCCAGAGGACTGCTCCGGTCTGAGCGTCGATGCAGGTGACAATGGTGTCGGAGTAGGGCCGACAGAAATCGACCAGACCGGCGCGCTCGGCTGGCGTCGGCTTGCGCTTGGCCTGTTTTTCGAAGTCGGCGAGCACTTTCTCCAGTAGCTTCGCATCCGGTTCGCCGGACGGAACATAGTGAAAGAGATAGACCCGGCCATCGGCGACAACCGGCGTGCCGGACCCGCCGCAGACGGTGCCGAAGGCCGCTCGCCAGGAATAGCGGCCATCCACGCCACTGCCCCAGCCGGACAGGATCGGCATCTCTGCCCGCCACACCGGTCGAGCTTGAGAGAGATCATCGATCAAGGGGGTGGACGAATCGGCCGCGCGATTGGTGAGATGTGGGCCGTGGTAGCTCGGCCAATCGGCGCCGTGCGCGAATGGCTGCGCGGCGCGAATGGCTTTCTCGTCAGTCAATCGTCCGTTGAGCGTGCCGTTGGTCTTCTTGCCGCCGATGATTTCGCTGGTCCAGGCGCCGGCGAAACCGTCCTTCGATTTCTTGGCGTCGATCGACACGCTGACTTCGGCGAGCAGTTGCATCGGCGCCCAGATGCTGACTTGCCGCAGCACGATCTTGCCGCTCAGCGTTTCGCCCTTGACGGCCAGGTCATGCGAATCGATCAGGACACGATAGGCGCCGGTCTTCTTGACGCCGCCGGGAACGGTTCCCCCAACGGACCAGGCGACCGTGGACTTCCCCTCACGGAGCCCCACGAACAGGTTCGTGGGTTCGTTCCCATCGAAGGTGAGCCAGAGGTGTTGGTATTCACCGGCAGCCGGCCGATGGCTCTGCGGCTTTCCTGGCAAGTTGTCTGCCTGCCCAGCCGTGGCGAGCGATGTGGCGGTAATCAGGAGGAATTGAATCAAGAGGCGAATCGTTTTCATGATGTCACCGGAATCTTGTGGCGAGATATTTTGCCTCGCGAGTAGCGACCCTGTGGTGGCCGCGCCGCGGCTCTTGCAACCAGAATGAGACCAGCAGTCGTTGCGAATCGATGCATGCAGATATTGACAATCTGCATTCGACTCCTATTATAGGAGTAGTTGCGCTTGCGTCCAACGGTTCTCCCACGAAAATCGAACATGAAAACTTTCCCAGGCACGAACGGACAGAAGCGGACGGCTACGAGTTTCACCGTATCCGAGGAAACCTTTGAGCCGCCGAGAAGCTTTCAGACCGGCCGGCAAATCGAGATTTATCGCGCAAGAAAACGTTGAGTAACGGTCCTCTGATGAGCGTAATCCTGGCTACCCCTGTTCTCGATGTTTTCTGTCATTGCCTGCCGGCTGCCTTTTGCCGGGCGGTGGAGCGACTCAGCGAGCGGCCATTGGCGATGTATCGGCGTGCCTGCGCGATTCGCGTAATGGTCGACCTCGACGCGCGCCGTCGGCTGATGGACCAGTTTCCAGGCTACCAGCAAATCCTGAGTCTCGTGTCGCCCACGGTCGAGGCGCACGCGGGGCCAGACCAGGCGTGGGAACTGGCCCGCGTCGGCAATGATGCGATGGCCGAGATGGTCACCCGCGAGCCGGAGCGATTCCCGGCCTTCATCGCGTCGCTGCCGATGAATCATCCCGATGGGGCGATTGAAGAGGCGGAGCGCGCCCTGCGCCAGCTCGGCACTGCCGGGTTTCAAATCTACACAAATGTCGCCGGTGTACCGCTGGACGCGCAACCCTTTCTTGGCATCGTCGAGCAGCTCGCGTCTCTGGGCCGACCGATCTGGTTGCATCCCATTCGTCCCATGACGATGAGCGACTACGCAACCGAAGCGATTTCGAGGCTCGACCTTTGGTGGGCTTTCGGCTGGCCTTACGAAACAAGTGTCGCCATGATGCGGCTGGTCTGTGCGGGTCTCTTCGATCGTTGGCCGAACCTTTCGATCATCACTCATCATGCCGGCGGGTTGACCCCAATCATGGAGGGGCGAATCGAGTTCGGCCTCGATTACCACGCTCACCGCAATCCGCCCGAAGCCTTGAAGATCACGACGCGCGAACCGCCCATCGCCGGCCTGCGCCGTTTCTACGCCGACACCGCGTCGTTCGGCTCGCGCATCCCGCTCGAAGCAGCCCGCCTGTTTTTCGGCGTTGACAAGATGTTATTCGCCAGTGACATGCCCTTCGACCCCGAGGAAGGCCCCGGCTTCATCCGCGCCGGCATTCGGCTCATCGGAGAGATGAACCTCACCGAAGCCGAACGGCGAGCCATTTTTTACGACAACGCTCGCCGACTCATCTGGAAATGATGGTCTGCTGTAACCGCATTCGCCAAAGGCGGGGGCTGCGAGCACCCGCTGCCCGGCTGGGAGATGCCGTTGCTCGGCTCAACGTTCGAGACGTTGGTGATTTCGTACGGTATTTTTGACGTCGACTGGGGTTAAATTTGCATGCAGATTTAGACATCTTGCCGTCCCGTTCGCGCGTAATCGGGCACCCCCGCGGTTGCGGCGAATGTGGCCGCATTTTCAAACTTGCGGTCTTACAAGTGAGTCCGTGTTTCTCAACACCGAGGTGACAGATGAAGAGTCGGAACCAGTTTATTGTAGCCGTTATAGGAGCCTGTTTATCAGCTTCCGCCAGCTTATCCATCAGCGGCGAGGACACCACCAAGCGGCAAGGCCCGAAAGCCGATGCAGGCGCGAAGAAACTCGGAGCCTCTGTCCACGGCTATCGGTATGAATTTCCGTGCAAGGATCCGATGCCGGAGAACCCGAAGCCCGGACAGGATTGCGCTTCCGGACTCGTCAAGGGGGATCCGAAGAAGACGGATAACTTCAAAGCCGAGCGAAAATTCGAGGGGGAGATTGGTAAACGCTACAAGGTGACTTTGCGGTTTCGCGGCGTGGTCGAGCCAATGATGTACAAGGGCGGCAAAATGGACGGCGACTACTTCTACGTCGGCGGCGAGCCGAACAATGGCACCTACAACATTTACAAGCTCTCCGTTTCCTCGCCGGCTTCGCACTTCTTCCTCAATCGCCAGGACAAAGTCGGCCACAAAATCTTCACGATCGACTACACCAAGACCATCGAAATTGATGGCGGGGCGACGGTAACCTTCTTGGGCGATGGTCAAAATGGAAGGCTGATCTCCAACTTCGCCAAGCTCGTGGTGCCGGACGTTGCTCCCGCGCCCAAAGTGTTCAATGGGCAATTCGTCCAGGTCGATGTCGTCGAAGCGGTCGAAGCGAAATAGTTCCACGGCGCTGGGTGGTAGAGGACGGATGCAAGCCGACCGTGGATGATGTCACCAGGAAACGTCCCCATGAAAATCAACATCGGTCGTATCGCAGTTTGGGCCTTGTTTGCTGTGTTATTCGGCGGGGCGACGACAGCGTTTGCCCAGGACCGCAAGCCCAATCTGGTGGTCATCCTCGCGGAGGATGTGGGCTACGGCGATCTGGGCTGCTTCGGTCAGAAGAAGCTCAAGACGCCGCATCTCGATGAGATGGCCAGAGAGGGGATGCGTTTCACGCAGTTCTATGCGGGAAACTCCGTCTGTGCGCCGTCGCGGTACACGATGCTGACCGGCAAGCACACCGGTCGAGCCGCCATCCGCGGCGATTCCGAAACACCGATCGCGATCCAGCCAGGGCAGGCCACGGTAGCGTCGCTGCTTCGAGGAGCGGGTTATGCGACCGGCTACGTCGGCAAGTGGGGCGTCGGCACGCCCGAAAAATTGAGCAACCCGAATGATGTCGGTTTCGAGCACTTCTTCGGCTACGTCAACACGCCGCACGCTCGCAATCCTTACCCGGAGTTTCTCATTCGTAACGGCAAGGTGGCGGCACTGAAGAACGAGGTCGGCGCCGAGTGGAAGAAATGGCAGGACCCCAAGCTCTTGCAAGCCGGGCAAGGCGTGGCGGTGAAGAAGGTTGAGTATGCGCCGGATTTGCTCGTGGATGATGCGCTCCGTTTCATCCGCAAAAATCACCAGAAGCCGTTTTTCTTGCTGCTTGCCTTGAACGCGCCCCAAGCCAGTGGGGACAACAAGGGAATCGATGTCTCCAACCTTGGCAAGTTCGCGTCGCAAGACTGGCCCGAAGCGGAGAGGGCCTTTGCAGCCATGATTCACAACATCGACCGCGACACAGGCCGCGTTCTTGCTGTGCTGAAGGAGTTGAAACTCGACACGAACACGCTGGTGATCTTCACCTCCGCCAACGGCCCGAACCCGGAAGGAGGCCATCGGCCGGAGTTCTTCCAGTCCACTGGCAAGCACCGGGGCATCAAAGGTGAGCCTTACGAGGGAAGCATCCGCATGCCGACCATCGCCTGGTGGCCTGGCACCATCAAGCCAGGCACGGAGGACATTTTGCAGTGGTACGCCGGCGATTTGATCGCCACTGCGGCGGAACTCTCCGGAGCGATGCTGCCGGCGGGACTCGACAGCGACAGCCTCGTGCCGGCGTTGCGCGGGAATTCGGGCAAGGACCAGTGGCGGCGCCGGAGCCCCCTCTACTGGGAATGCTACCTGGGCCGAACTTGGCAAATCGTGCGTTTTGGCAAGTGGAAAGCGATTCGTTCGCCGATGGTTACGGGTGAGATTCTCCTCTACGACATGTCCAACGATCCCGCCGAAAAGACCAACTACGCGATCCGTCGACCGGACCTTGCCCGGCACGCGGCGAACCTTTTCAACAAGCGCCACGAACCCGATCCGAACTGGAAGATCCCGATGCCAAAAGAGAAGTGACGCTACCCGTTCGTTGCTGTGGGCCGTGTGATTGGGCAGCAAAGTGGCATCGCTGCGATTTTGTTTCGGGGAATGGAAACGGGTCCGCCCCGGATTTGTTTTTTCAGCAACGAATGAACAACCCGCGAGCAAACGAGAAAACAATGGCATCTCAAAAATGGATTGTGCTGACGATGCTACTCGCACTGGGTACTGCGTCTATCGGCAACGCACAAGACGCTCCCTGGCCGGCGCACGTCGCGAATCACAAGGCGCCGGAACCCGGTGAGCATCCCCGGCTACTCTTTCGCAAGAGCGATCTGCCTGCGCTCCGTGAGCGCGCCAAGACGCCGGAGGGCAAGGCGATTCTCGATCGGTTGCGCAAATGCCTGAACGGCTCCGACGGGGAATCAATGCCGACTTCCTTCAATCCCGTCAAAGGGGCGATCAATAAGGATGGCTCCGGGGTATTCTCCGCCAAGGCGCCGCTTGGAACCTACACCTTCTCACACATGGCCGGCTACGGATTGCTTTACCAACTCACCGGTGACAAGAAATTTGCCGATCTGGGCAAGCAGTGCTTTGAGAAAGCGCTCGAAGGCTACCGTGATCGTGATACTCGCTATGCGTTCAAAGCTCCTTTCGGCGCGTTGCGGGCGGGTCCAGCGCTCGGCTGGACGGCGCTGGGGTATGATCTTTGCTACGACGGCTGGGACGAGGAGTTTCGCAAGAAAGTTGCCCTCACCATGGCGAACTATGACGAACAGGACGCCCAGAAGAAAGTCAATTTACCGGCACTTGTGCAGGGAAGCATGCCGCCCTTCAGCAACCATTTCGGCATGCAAAGCGGCGGGGCAGCCATGGCGCTTCTCGCCATCCGCAATGATCCGGGCATCGATGCGAAAAAGATCGAGCCACTCCTGGCGATAAGCGAAAAAGCCATGCTCCGCAACTTCACCGAAGGATTCGGCGACGGCGGCTTCTTCGCTGAGGGGGACGGCACCGGATCGATGGCCTCGCACATCGTCTTCCTCACCGCGCTGCAAGCATGGAAATCGTCCGCGGGGCGAGATTTTGTCACGCCGAGACCCAACGCGCAATGGACTGCCCTCAAGTGGATCTTTCTCACCACTCCGCGTGACGGACAGATGGACTTCTGGCCCAAGCGCGGTGGCTATCCGCAGAACATCTGGTCGCGCGCCGGCCTCAGCGGGGCGGGCTACTTCGCTTATCCGCTAGGCGTCCTGCCCGACGATCAAAAGGCTGCACTGCTCTGGTTCTACAATCATCATTTGAAAGCCAGCGACGACAAGAACGGTACGCCATTCGACACTTCGAATCCCTATCCGCACCTGGCCGTCTGCTCGTTCGTGAATTGGCCGACGAACTTGAAAGCACGCAATCCTGCCGAGGTTTTGCCGCGCTGTTATCGCGACAGCAAGTGGAACTTCTATGCGTTTCGCAATCGCTGGCAGGACGATAACGACATCGTCATTTCAGTTCTGACTCGCAACGTCAAGGGCTACATCAAGGCCGATGGCGACGGCGGTCTGCAAGTCGCGGCGTTCGGCAAGAAGTTCAAGTGGGGCAAAGTCAAAGGGACGGAAAAATACTGGAAGCCCGCCGCCGACGGTTCCGGGGTGCTGACTCTTTCCGATGGCATGAGCATCGCGGTCGATTTCTCCAAGGCGTCTGGCGCCGAAGCCATGCTCGTCACCACCGGCCCCGCCGATGGGCACAAGTTTCTGCTGGGCGAGGCGACCATTACCGTGAAGTACCTTACCTCCGGCAAGGAGCCACAAGCTCAGTTGCAGGGCGACCGCATTCTCGTCGGCGAACAAACCGTATCGCTCAAGGACGGCAACATCGTCTTGAGCAAGATGGCTGGGCCGTGGAAGGGACCAAGATAACTGGATCGCACAACGGTTGCACCCCTGGGTTTCCCCATTGTCGATGGCCGACTGTTCATGGGCGGCGGCATGGACGAGATTTACTATTACGATCTGCGGAAGGAGAAATAAACGATGTCCCTTCGCACTTGCATTCTTGGACTCGTGTCGCTGGCGCCTGTTCTATTCCCGCCGGACGCTTGGGCACAAAACAAGTCCCAGTGGACGTGGGAATTTCCCAAACGAAAGCCCGCGTGGGAGTTCACGCCGCGCATGCCCATGGACCAGGCCCATGTGCCGGTCGTGCAAGGGAATCTCGTCCTGGTGGGCTGCGAGCATAATGGCGCCCTGCTGGCCATCGATCTGAAATCCGGCGCGGAACGGTGGCGATTTTACACCGAAGCGCCGATCCGCCATGCACCGATCGCCGATGTCGAGCGTATCTACGTCGGTTCGGATGATGGTCATCTCTACTGCCTTGACCACGCCGGCAAGCTCCTGTGGAAATTCCGTGGCGGTCCGTCGGCACGCAAGGTCATCGGCCATGATCGCGTGATTTCTGCCTGGCCGACCGGCGCACGCCCCGCTCTGGCAGATGGCAAGGTCATCTTCGTCTCCGGTTACTGGCCTCTCGATGGCGTGTTCGTCCATGCACTGGACGCCAGATCGGGCAGCGTCGTCTGGACCGCATTGACCGATCAATATCGTCCCACCGGCGACGTGCGCGTCGAGGGAACCAAAGTCTTCGTCAACGGCCATCACGGCAGCGGCGTTTACGAACTCAGCAACGGCGCCGCGCTCAGCGAAAAAATACCGCCCGCGGAAAAGGTTGTGCCTCCCAATCTTCCGGGAGGTTTGCGTCTGGTCGTCTCGGCGAACCGGATCGAGTGTTTCGCCGACAAGGACGTTCCCGGCAAGAGCTACGGCAAGCCCACGGAATCGGTGTCCAACTTCAAGTTCGCGGACGACGTTCTCGCCGCGGCCAAGTGCAGCGAGGGCTTCTGCCTGGTGGCGGGTCTGGTCGACGGCAAACTCGTCGAGGGGTTGCTCAGACGCTCGAAGATGCACGTCGTTGCGCTCGATGGTGACGCACAGTTGATTCAAAAGATTCGTCGCCGTCTGGATGATGCGGGGCTTTTCCAGGACCACCGACTCACGATCGTGGATGGGGCCGCGGCGTCGGCCGGCCTTCCGGCGTACTTCGCGAGCGCGATCGTGTCGGAACGCGAAGGCCCGCTCCCGGCAGAATTACGGAACTCGCAACGGCCTTATGGCGGAGCGTGGATCGAGCACAAGGCAGGAAAAGTCCAGGCTTCGTTTCGTGAAGGCGCGCTTCCCGGCTCAGCGGACTGGAGTCATGAGTTCGGCGACGTCGCCAACACGCTGACTTCCCGCGACAAGCTGGTCAAAGCGCCGCTCGGCCTGCAATGGTTTGGTGGGCTGGCGGCGGCGCCGCAGTACTATTTCGATGGCAACGCCGATCACCAGTCCGGCGATGGCATCAATCCGCAACCCGTCGGCGCCGAGATTGTCGACGGCCGAATGTTCATGCAAGGCCCGGGATTGCTGGCGGCGTTCGACATTTACACCGGCCGGCATCTCTGGGAAGTGCCGATCCCGAAGATGTTCGCTTTCGGCGGTCCCGGCGGCGGGTTGGGGATTCACTCCAAGAAGTACCCGCATCCATGGAAAGCCCCCGAAGCCCTCAAGGCCGAGATCCCGCCGACGCAGCATTGCCGGGCGAGCGGCTTCGATTTCGTGTCGGTTTCCGACGGAATCTACGTCGCTGCCGGGCCGACCTTGATGCGATTCAACCCTGCCGACGGCAAACGACTGTCCGAATGGAAGGTCCCGCTGGACGAAAAAAACCTCTGCTGGGGCAATCCCCGCGTCGTGGGTCGGCTGCTGGTCTCGACGGTCTTTCGGCCACAAGATCTTGCCGATTCGCAGGCGGGCCATGACGGCCAAGGCGGCGAATGGGCCGGCGATCGCATGCCCATGGCGTACCTCGTCGCGGTCGATCGGGACAGCGGCAAGCTGGTATGGAGTCGCAAGGCGGCATGGGGTTTCTTGAACCGCGGCGGCGTTGCCATCGGTGGTGGCAAGGTCTACTGCGTCGATCTGCTGCAACGCACTTCGCTCGACAAGTGGAAACAAGCGGATCGAAAGTTCCCCGATTCGCCTCCAACCTTGTATGCTCTCGACCTGCAAACCGGAGCGGTGAAATGGAGCAAGCCGCTCGGTGTGCTGGTGAAGAACATCGTCTATTCCGAGAAACGCGACCTCCTGATCGTTCCCGCACGCAATCTCATCGAATGGAAGAACGGCACCTGGTCCGCTGGCAGCGGCATCAAGGTTGTCCGCAGCCAGGCGGGCAAGATGCAAGCCCTGCGCGGCGTCGATGGTAGCGTCCTGTGGGATGTCGACGAAGCCCCTTATTTCGATCCCCATGTGTTGCTCGACGATCTGATTATTGATCGCGACGGCATCACCTACGACCTCAAGACCGGCAAACGTGCTGAGAGAGTTTCGCTACTGACCGGTGAGCCCGAAGCGTGGAGCTTCAAAAAGCACGGCTGCAACCATCTCATCGCCTGCGATGGATTGGTGACCTGGCGCTGCGCGTTTTACGATCTGCATGGAGGCAGCGGTTCCATGGTGCTCAAGGGGATGGATGCCGGCTGTACGCCGACCTTATTGCCTGCGGGCGGCCTGCTCAACCTGCCGAACTTCGGCACGCATCACAAGCGCAACCGCATGACGGCGCTGGCGCTCATTCACGTCCCGGAGAATCCGTTCTGGACGAGTTACGCCGTGGCAGACAAGGCCAAGTCCAAGCCTACCGGCGCGACCCCCATCCGCCGCGTCGGCTACAACTTTGGCGCCCCCGGCGATCGCCTCGCGGACGACGGCACCCTCTGGTTCGCCGTCGGGCCCAAGAACGCACAAGGCGTCGTGGTTGCAGGCAAGGACCTCGAGTGGTTTACGAAGCATCCGGGTCAGAGTGGCCACTGGAAGGGCTCCGCCGGGGTTGTTGGCGCTTCCGACGTGTCCGTGCCGACCACGATGCCCTCGGGCAAAGCTCAGCCAGGCGGAACGCCGCGACTCTATCACGTGAAACTCTTCTTCGTCGAACCGTCCGCCGTGAAAGCGGGTCAACGCGTCTTCGATATCAGCCTTGAAGGCAAGATCGTCCTGAAAGGCTTGGACGTCGCCAAGGAAGCGGGCAGCGAGAATCGTACCGTCATTCGCGAATTCCCCGACGTGGAAATCATCGGCCCGCTCGACATTCGCTTGTCGCCGACGGTCGGCAGGAGTTTGCTGAGCGGCGTCGAGATTCGAGCGAAGTAGCGAGATGGGATTACTTTTTTGAAGCGTCGGCCAATTCCGCGGGAATCGGCAGCGTTTCGACGCGAGGCGCCTCGGTCTTCTCTTCTTCTGCTCTGCCCGGTTCCTTCTCGTGGTGTCGCGGCAGCGCCGCGCGCCCTGCTCACTTGGATGTTACCGACATGCGCCGCAGGATCCACATGTTGCGGCTGCCATCCGAACCGAAATGCGTGGGCGGTTGGCGGCGTTCCTGGTTCTCGACGGCGTCCTTGGCCCAGCCTCCCTCAGGGTAGACGATCATCAAGAGATCATCGCCGAAAAACGTGTACAGGCTCGGCGAACGGCCCTGGTTCAATTCGATGCCGTACTTGAAGTCGAAGTCAATGCGGCCGCGCATGCCTTGCGACGGCAGGAGTTTCCAGGAGCCTTCTTGTTCTGGCTTTGCCTTCGCATTGAACGACCCGCGCTTGAAAAACTCCTTCGCTGTGATCTCGACGTGCCCTTGCGGTCGAGTGCGGACACTGTTAGCGTCGTCGAGTTCGCCGAGGACGGCCCACTTGCCGGCGAACCGCTTTGCGTCAGCCACGGGGTCGGGCTTTGTGGCGGCCGGCAGGGGTTTGCGTTGGCAGATCAAAATCACGTCGGACGGAGCGGCTCCGCTGTAGGTGCCGTTGCGGTTCCCCTTGAACTCGAAAACTTCCACGAGAAGCAGCAGCACGTCATTGTCCGGAGTGATCTTCCAGCGGGCTGCAACTTTCGCGTCCTGTTTCGGGCACAGACTGCCGGTCACCGTACTGATGAGTTCGTTGGGGTCGCCCTTCTTTTTCGGATCGGTCGAAGCTGGAGCACGGACGCACTTCGCACTGACGAACGGTGAATTCGCCTTCTCCGAATCATGCCAAACCACGCCGTCGGCTGAGATGGTGATCTTGGAACCGGTGCCTTTGTCGGCCGCGATGTTTTTGTTGTGCTGGTGCGCCGTCAGGACGTACCAATCGCCCTGTGCCTCCTTCGTGAAGGCAGGCGAACCGGCGCAAACATTGGCGCGGCTAAGCGTCAACAAAGTCAGGGCGGCAAAAGAGAAGCATCGAAGATTCATGGTCAAATCCTGCAAATCAGAGGAACCGAGATCAGACGCAGCACTCCGCTCAGCCAAAGTGCGAAGTCACCGGCGTGTCCGGATTGTCGGCAACGTGAATCCACACGTGTACATGCGGGAAACCGCGATAATACCAGACGAACGACGGGCCCTCGATGCGCCAGTTGTCCCACTCGCCGTCGCCGCCCATGTCGTGCTCTTGGTAGAACGCCATGCTGCACGCATCCAGGCCGCCCTGTCTTTCGAGACAGCGCCGCACCTGTTCCTGATACTCGCGTCGATACGGCGATAGCAGGCCATCGAGCGTCAAGCCGGCAAGCAGCTTTTGCTCTCGATTCATGTCCCGGATCGACATCCCAGGAAATGTGCCGCGCGGCCCCTTGAAGCGAACATCGGGTTCCAGTGGAATCGGCAGACGCGTGTCGGGAAGGATGTGTCGCCGATCGATTCGGCCATCGACCATGTAAAACGGCATGTCGCGCGTTACCAAGGCTCGCTGGCGCTGTTCGCGGTCGAGTGCCTGATACACCTGATTGGCGAGCTGAGCTTGATACCAGAAGAAGTTGTTTGGATGCCCGACTCGTTCGTTGAAGCCGCTCGGCTGATGTCCATGACAGATCGCCCCGTGAAATGCTGTCGACGGGCTGCGCTCGCAGGTCGCGCGCAGCGTCAAATGAAAGCCAGTGATGACACACTGGCACGGCCCATTGTCAGGTCGGCCGAAGATAGCGATTTTCTGTCCACCGCCCCAGGCTTGATTGGTGTCGTCGCGCGCCTGCCGCTTGAGCCGTTCCGGCCAGCCGGGACTCAGAACGCTCGCGATGACGTCTTCGATGAGTCGTTGCTGTGCCTCGCTGAAGCTGCTGATCGACACCGGGCTGATCGCCCAGTTATTGGTCACGTGCAGTCGCAACGGCAGACCGGTGAAGCCGCGATGCTCCCAGTCGAAGCACATGCGCCGCCGTTGCTCGGCCGTGAGCGATTCGTAGAACGCGCGAATC
>SXGT01223138.1_pt1 | contig 27200 bp, 27 predicted proteins | sample 3176221 | NCBI WGS metagenome assembly SXGT01 (sample SAMN11356862, study PRJNA531348) | freshwater metagenome | isolation source: freshwater sample F1-120 | place: China: Fuxian Lake, Yuxi | collected 2017-12-25
AGGCCGAGTCCGACAAGAAGGCCCGTCGCGTCAAGAAGGCTGCCTGATCACGCCGCTACCCGGCCCGGGATTCCGCGGATCCCGAGGACCAGCTCGCCATGCCCGGTCCGGAAATCTGCGGATCCTGGGGGCCGCCAACACCGACGAAGACGCCGGTGGTGGCGAGCACGGCGTGCACGCGCGGAACGCCGTACGTGCTTCGGGACTCCTCGTGGACGATGGGTGGTCTTCTTTGGTCCAGGCATCGCGACTCCTTCGGAGGATATCCGGGTGTCCACGAAACCGGGGCAAGTTCACTCTGGATCGGTCGTCACGCGAATCGTGCTCTCGGGATTGGTGTCTCCGCGGGGGTCGATGGCGACGCCTGCCTCGACGGTGACGGACTCTGCCGGTGCCTCGAGGTCGAGGCAGAGCTGAGTGTAGTTGTCATTGTCGCCGAGGTCCGCGAGGGCGATAGGCGTGATCGCGGCTCCTGTCGCGAGCATGACGCGCATCCGCGTGCGCGCGTCGTCGCCGAGCTCGCCGCCCGTCGACCCGCGGACACCTCCCGCCCACGTGAGCTGAACGATTTGTCTCGTCGACGACGGACACGACGATGTCGGGAGGTCCGTGGGTGCGTAGCGATAGCCGATCCGCAGCTCGGGTCCCGACGACAGTGGAGTGACGCGGTCGCGCGACGCCCCCCTCGCGTCGCCTCCGTTGAGCAGCTGAACGGACCCGACCACCTCGACCTGCTCCGGAGGATCTGCGGGATCGTCTCCGAAGTCTCCGATGAGCAGCACCGTGTGTCGTTTGCTCGGGCCGAGGGCTGGGCGAAGCGTCGCGCAGTGCGGCGTGTGCGAGACGCCCGAGCGCGTGGTGACGCGAAACGCCGACACCTCGGGGTTATCCACGCCGATGCGCCGCGAAAACGTGACCGGGATTCCGTCCATGCCGGCTGCGCCCGGGCAGAGAAAGTTGGCGGCCGCGGGGAGGGCGTTGTCGAGACCGAAGAAGACCTCGAGGATCTGCGCGGGCGAGCCGGCGCCGTCGATCGCCATTTGTGCGTCGGGCGCTTCCGTCGATCGGCACCCCGGTACGAGAGAAAGCGCGCCGACGGCGAGCCACGCGGTCTTGGCCGCACGGGTTCTCCCCTTCGAGGTGTTCTCGGTTTCCGCGCTCGTCCCTGACGTCATGTTGTCTCCTTGCGAGAAGAAGTAGCTTACCGTCCTCGATCAACTACGCCAGGGCCGCAAGGGCGCATCAGGCGCGGCGAGGAGCGCGATCGTTGGTACCGATGCAGCACGCACCACACGAAGGGAACTTGTCCGAACGACCTCAGGGTGCGCGAGGAGTCAGTGCGGGCGGTCGTGTTCGACGCCATCCGCGAACAGGTCCAGAGCCCGGACTACTCCAAGGGCATGGACGCCGGGCTGAAGGACCACCGCGATCGGCTCAAGCGCACGGAGGAGCGCATCAAGGGCCTCGTCGGCTTCATCGCCGATGGAGATCGGTCGGAGTACGTCGTCAGCACGCTCCGCGATCTAGAAGCTCAGGCGAAGGCCGAGCGCGCCGCTATCGACCGGCTTCACAAGGAAGCTCAGGAGCCGCTCCGTCTCCCCAGCATCGACGAGATCACCGCAGCCGGCTTCCGGCTCGATGCGCTGCTCTCAGGCGACCCTGAGCAGGGACGTACGCGCCTGCGGCGCTGGCTGCGGGACAGCGAGATCCGCATCGCTCGCCGGGCCGGCGGTGGCTTCGAGACGCGCGGTGGTATCGCCCCTCTCGCGATGACCGAAACGGAAAAACCCAAGCCGGAGCAGGGCTTGGGTCTTCCGAGAGTAACGTTTGTAGCGGGGGCCCGCAGGCCGAGTTTTCTAGGACCGGCGACCTGATCCCGTTCGCGTTCAACACGTTGCGCGTCGCGGCCTGATTCAGGCATCGGTGAGCGCGGCCCGTCAGGAGTGATCGAGTTTGGCCTTCCCCTGCTGCTTCTCGACCGCCCGCGCGATGAGCGGGGCGAACTCGGCGAGTACGTCGAGCGAGATTTGTTGAAGCTGGTAGCGCTTGTGCCACGCCCGCCGCTGACGCATCACCCGCTCATCGTTGCCGAGGCGCTTTAGCATCGTCTTGGCTTGCGTCGCGAACGCTGATGGAAGCGCAGCGGTCGCCACCAACTCAAGCGACGGCAGTAGCACCTCGAACCAGTCGTCCTCGACCTCGAACGGATCCAGCACCTCAGAGGCACGCAGCTTCTTCTTGCTTGAGTTGAACCACGCCGCGCAGAACCGATAGTTCTCCCAGTCGTACGCCCTCGCCGGCGCCTCGTCGTAGCTCACGAAGTGGTCGATGGTGCCCACCGGCTCGTACATCGCCGAATAGCCGCACAGATTCATAAAGCCGTCGGCCAGGTGACCCTTGAAGTCGCTCCACAGGTCGTAAGGACGACTGGCCCCTGGATGCTCGGCCAGCCAGGTAGCTCCCCTGCGTTCGACGTTCTCGAATCCGCTCGGCTTGTTCACGCGCCCGAACCGGATCATGGCGCGTCGATGCCCCTCTGCCACAGCACCCACCGGGGCCAGAATTCGTCATGTCCCGCGAGCACACGCTTCAGCTCGGCGTCGATGGCCTCAGCGGTCGCCAGGTCGGCCGGCAACTCGTCCTTGGCGTCACGCATCCACGCCTCGGCGGCCTCGATTGCTCGCTCGGCCTCGAGCGACCGAGCCTGTTGGAGCCCGAAGGTGTCGGACACGAGCCAATTCACAACATCGCCTTGCTTGGCCCAGGGTTCCTCCTCGACCGACACGTCACCGCCATCGAGCTTCAGGTGGAACAGCTTGTCCTTGTCTTCGTCGAAGATCGGCTCGGCCGACGCGAGCACGAGCGGCGAGTGGGTCGACGCGATGACCTGAAGCTTCGAGCCTGGGTGCAAAGTCTCCGCGACACCGAGCACCGATCGCAGGATCGTGCGCTGCCAACGCGGGTGCAGGTGGGCCTCCAACTCGTCAAGGATCAGGATCACGCTGTGCGCCGGGGCAAGCCCTTGCGACGTAGCGTGTGCAAGGTTGCGCTCCCACGACCACACCAGCATGTATGCGAGCGCGGTGATCCGCCGCAGTCCGGCCGAAGCGTGAATAATGCGCACTGGTTCGGGCGCGTATGGCTGGATCAGCGTCGGATAGTCGCGCGCGTCAGGAGCTGGCAATGGCCGCAATGGGCCTACTTTGATCGTCTCGCCGGCCGGAGCCAGACTATCGAGAACGCCGACCATCGCGCGCGCTGCGTCGCCGCCTTCTCGGATCCAGATCGCCCAGTCGTCGACGAGGCCTCGGCACAGCACAGTCGCCTTGCCATCCACGTCGGTTCGGAGCCCGTCCCACACCTCCTGCGGCGAAAACACGAACGCAGGAACGGTTGCGAGGGTGTCATCGGCGCCCTTGCGCGTCTTCCAGTAGTTTCGAGCTGGATCCCACAGCGAGAAGCCGCCGTCGGCGTGGGCGTAGATCACCAAGCCTGGGTTGTGTGGCCGTCCGCGCTTACCGCTCCACGACTGGTACTCGCGGTTGAACGTACTCTCGTACTCGACCACGCCGGCCTGGGTGTCGGTCTTGAACGTGATCGAGGCCTCACCCGCGACGTCACGAGGCATCGCTGGGTGACCCGACGTGAGGCGGCCGTTGACGTCGCGGGGCCACTTCCGGGTGAGGGCCCACCAGGCGACATCGAGGAGGAAGCTCTTGCCGAGGCCGTTGTCGCCCGTCAGTAGGTTGAGCCGCGGCGCCAGCGCCAGATCCATCTCAGGTGCCGGACCGACATTCTTCAGATGGAGGCGGTGGAGCATCGGGCAGGTCCGATTATACGCGGTCGGCTGCCATGGGGCTCGACGCGAGACTGTCGATTGGCGTCCGCGATGGTTCGGGTTGGGGCGAGGCTTAGGACTTCGGCTTCTTTAGCGCGCCCGTGCCGCTCGGCTTGGAGCCCGCGGCAGGTGAACTAGAAGACGAAGCAGCCGCGGGGGCTGCGGTCTTCGCCGGCTTCGCGGACTTCGCAGCCGTCGCCGCCTTCTTCGCAGCCCGGGCTTCACGCCGTTTCTTCATCCCCTCAGCGTGGACCGGGAGAATGTAGATGGTCTTGAGCAAGCCCTCGATGATCTGGAGACCGTCCTCCAAGTCGCTCTTGCTCGGCTTCTCCATCTCGTGAACAGCCGAATTGCCGAGGTATCGCTCTTCGTGCAGATGGTCCGCTTGCTTCTTGGCAAGGTGCCCTCCTGCGACGAGAGCCTCGATCTTCTTCAGAAGGTTTCCGCCCGCCACACCCTGGTCGAGGCAGAGTGCTTCGACGATCGCCCGAAGCCCGGCGCCGCATAGGGTGTGCGCGCCAGCGTCGTACGCTTGAAGCGTCTCGGCGTACATCTGCCCAACCTTGTCGGGGAGATCAAACTGCGAGAGCGCGGGTGTCCGGCGATCTGCCGACGCATTGTCTGGGAAGACCCTCACGGTCTCGCTGTCGTACGGGTCGTACGGCGACGACGTGTCCCAGCTCGTCATCACAAAGCGTATGGTCTCGCAACCTCGGCAGCGCGCGACCGTATAGATCACGTACCCGTGCTCGCCGGTTTCCGGGTCTTCCCAATCGCTCTTCTCGGCGAACAAGACGTCGTGCTTCTTGTGGCCGCCGCCGCAGTGGTTGCACTGAACGGGGATCGGCACGGTCTCTTTCACTTCTGCCACGGCACGAGCCTACCGCAGGGATAAACCGTTGGAATCAGATCCCCCGAGTCTCGAATCTTGCCCGTTCCGCAAGACTGCTCCCAGAATGCTGCATGGCACGGAGTTCCATTGAATGGACCGACGAGACATGGAACCCGGTGACCGGCTGCGAGAAGGTCTCGCCCGGATGCAAGCACTGCTACGCGGAGCGCTTCGCCGAACGCTTCCGCGGAGTCGAAGGACATCCGTACGAGCGCGGCTTCGATCCTCAGCTCCGACCGGACAGGATCGAGCAGCCTCGAAGCTGGACGACACCGCGCATGGTGTTCGTGAACAGCATGAGCGACCTGTTCGGTGACTTCGTGCCCGACACGTTTCTCGCGAGCGTCTTCAAGGTCATGCGCGAGACGCCTCAGCACACGTACCAGGTACTTACGAAGCGGTCGGAGCGGCTCGCGTCCTGGACCAGAACACAACGCTGGCTGGCGAAAGCGCCGAACATCTGGCTCGGCGTCTCGGTCGAAGACAAGAAGTACGGCGTCCCGAGGATCGCTCACGCACGCAAGGCCACCGCGGCGTGTCGGTTCCTCTCCGTTGAACCGTTACTTGAACAACTCGGCCCGCTCGATCTCGCCGGCATCGACTGGGTCATCGTCGGCGGCGAAAGCGGGCCCGGCGCGCGCCCTCTGCAGGCCGAGTGGGTACGCGAAGTACGGGATCAGTGTGTCGAGCAGAGGGTCGCGTTCTTCTTCAAGCAGTGGGGTGGCGTCTTCAAGCACAAGTTCGGTCGAGAGCTCGATGGACGTACGTGGGATCAGTTTCCTGAGACGTTCGACGCTAGAAGAGCGAGCCCTGCCCGTGCCGGTCGCGCTTCGTGATGCTGTTCCAGATCTTCTCGCCCAGCGTTGATTTCGACGCGAACACCAGGTGGTAGAGCGGTAGGTTGTTCGTGTTCCTGATCGCTGGGATTCGGACCTCGTTCTTCGGGTAGCCGAGCGTTTCGAGCTGCTTCCGATACACCTCGAGCAGCTTCACGACGTCCGCTCCGCTGTTCACCTCCACTCCCCAGTCGTCGTAAGCGAGTCCGAGAAAGTTCTCGATGTGCCCGCGGTGCGAGAAGTTCCGCTTCATTGAACCGAGAGGGAAATGAATGATGAGATCCATCCGCTTGACCGTGGACAGCCGAGCCACTGTCGCGAAGGACAGATTGCTCGCCGCGTAAGGATCGATGAGGGCGACGTTGTATCCGTATTCGGGCACGTCAGCGACGATCTCGTCGATCATCGCGTTGCAGTCACCGTGCCGAATTTGCCCCAGCCCGCCCAACGCGGCGTTCCGCTTCTCCAGCGCGTCGACGTTCTCGTCGTCGATGTCGCAGAACAGAATTCTCGTGAAAGGCGACACCTGCTGGTGGAGCGCGATCAGGGGACTTCCATCGATGAATTCGCGCGGTGAGTCCACGCGAGCTCGCCCTGGCCCGGCGAACAGATCGACCAACCCGGCGCCACCGCGACCGACCGGTGGAAGAAACTTCGCTCGAACCGCGGCCGTCGCTTCGAGGTACCGTCGGAAGTAGTCGTGCTTGTCTTTCGCCCACGAGCCGACGCACTGCACGGCAAGTTTGTCGTCTGGATCCACGTCCTCGGTGCAGTTGCCGTTGGGCTTCACGCAGTCTGGCATCGCGTTGACTCCCTCCGGCGCCATCCCGTACGCCGCTCACCGATCCTACGTGAAAAGCGGCATCCCCAGCTAATTTAGCGAACTGCGGGACCACGTGACGGAGTGTTCCGTGGCGCCGTTCGAAGTACTTAGCTCGCTGGCGCGACGTACGACGGGTCATTCCGATCTTCTCGGACGAGCCAGACGCCTGGGAGATAGCGAGCGGCGGAAACGAAATACTCCTCTGTCTCGCCACGGTGCTCGAAGTCCAGAGCAGGGATTGGGTGCGCGCCCTCGTTGCGACGGCGACGCAACAGATCAGCGAAGCGATATGCGGCCTGGGCGAGTGTCCGTTCCTCGCCCGTCAATCTCATGTCCTTCGTCTTGGTGTCGTCGTCGAGTAACGCGACAACGCGCTTTATCCGTTCCGAAGCCTCAGACTGCGGCGTGTTCGTCTTCACGAGATTCCGTGTCGCCAGCGAGTCGACGACCTCCCCTATCGCAAGTTCGTAGGCAACGCCGAGAAGCACAATGGACGGCCTATACAGGGCGTGGTCGAGGCATGCGCGCGCATCGACAAACAACGCAAGCACTGCGTCTGGCATGTCTGGGCATCGCTTCTTGATGCGATCGAGGTATCCCGGCAGAAGCGGATCATCTTCCTTTCTGTCTAGGAGCGCGGCACCGCGCGCGGTCAGACGCATGGCCGTGGGATAGCACCGCGGGATGTCCCATTGATAACCGCTCTCGTTCGGCTTCGTCCCGCATCCGAGATCAACCGCCACACCGGCCCGCACAAGCCACCACAGGAACTCGACGACCGGGCTCATCCATTCGAGCGCCAGAATTTCGTCGTCGCTGAACGCCATCAACGCCATGTTGACGTCGAACCGCGATGAGCCTTGGCGGTCAGCGAGTAGCAACTGAATCAGGTGCGCCCCAAAGTCCTTTCGGACCTGAAAAACATGCCCGGACTGCCGGCGCATCGGATCCCGTTCATGGTCCTGTTTTCGACCGGAGCGCCACTTGCGCAGCGCCTCGATTCCGACCGACTTCATTTCGACGGCAGACAGCTCCGCGAGCAGACCCATCAGCGCCGCATATGCGGATCGTTGTTCTTCTCTCACGCAACGAGGCTACCTCGGCGGTCGGTACGTCGGCTCTCTGCGCTGGCGCTTGACGGTCCGCTGGCGAAATCAGTCGCCCAAAATTTTCGAGCACTGGGTCCCCCGATCACAGTCCCCCCGGGTGGGGCGCCGGGTGACTTAGACGTAGCCCTCGCCATACACGATGCCCGGCGACGCTGATGGCGACGCTCGTGATCGACGGCGCGTCCGAGGATCCGAGGTCGAGCGGCCTGGTCTCGCGCGACCTGGACAAGTGTTTGACCGTTTGTCTGCAAGGGCGGCAGGGACGGCGGTCATAAGAGCCGTGGCGCGGATGATCCGCGTCCTGCTGACGGTCGCGTCCTGGCGCTCGTGATCCGCAGCCTGGTCGAATGCGCCACACGGGAGACCTCTCCATGCATGATCGCGACGACAAGGCCGAACACTGGGCGTTTCGGTGGGCGAGGCATCCCGCGACGAAGGTGTGCATCACGGTGCTCGTCACCGTCCTCCAGACCATCGCGAAGTCGAGGGGACCGATCCGTCCTCGCTAGATCTCTCTGTATCTATGATCGATCATACATATAGAAAGAAGGGAACGCGTGAACCTGATGGAGCCGTTTCTCGACGAGGAATGGCTCGGCCGAGGCCTTGCTCGCCGATCGTCGTTCGAGTAGATCATGCATCATGCGTGATCCGCTGGCGTCGTTCCAGACCGCTCGCGATTGTGAGCCGGCGTGGTTCGGCCCGCTGCTCGCCACCGCGCGGGAGGCGCAGCGGGTCGGTGACGACTTCCAGGTCGAGGCGGCGCTCATCCTGGCCGAGCGCGGCGACGATCTCCACATGCCCGAGCCCCAGCTCGCGGCTGAGGGTCGACAGGTCGGCCTGGGCCTCGCTCGCCAGGCGGGCCTGCACACGCTCTGGCGAAGCCTCGCCATCGCCGACGACACGGATGCGTGGCCGGACGCACCACTGTGGATGTGGGGACCGCCTGCGCGCTCGGGCCGCCGGCTCTACGGGGCAGTCGCAGCGATGGGACGCGGACGCGTCGTTCGGGCAATGACCGAAGCCGGCTGGTCGATGGATCAACTCATCGTCTTGCTCCAGGAGTGGCTCGCCGCCGCGAAGGTTCATCGTTCGTCCCGCGAACGAGCGATTCAGGCCTTCAGGGAGCCGCGAGCCAAAGTGGTGCGAGGAAGATCGCAAGTCTCCCCGCCGACCCTCGCGATGCGTGCGCTTGCGACCAGGTTTGCCGGCGACGATGCCACGCTCGTCGACGACTTCGCCAAGGCGCTGGCTTGGATCGCGGCACGCGCGGGCGGAGCCATTCGCGTCCGGTGCCGTCGGCCGCGCTGACCCAGGGAAAGAAGCGACATCCGGACGCGCCGGATATCTCGGCGAGACGAGGCCGCAAGATCTGGCCGCTCCTGCGCGACAACATCCTGCGAAGAACGCGCGGCCACTCGGCCGGGCGCTCGGTCGCCGAGTTCGAGATTCTCCCGGAGTTCCGCTCGATCTTGATCCCGTAGTCCGTTCCCTTTCATCTTCGGCGAATGCCGCGGGGCTTTCCGTGTCCCGCATTTCTCGTCGCCGGTTTCCGCTCGCGCTCGCGCGGGCTCGGAGCCGTCGATGTCGCTGCCGAAGTCATCCCGCCAGCGAAACCGTCCAGTCGGACGGCGAGCGCGTGGACGTGAAGACGAGCCGCCCGCGATCCTGCTCGTGGTGGAGCCGTCTTCCGTCGACGCGTTCGCCGACGATCTCGCGGTGCTACTGGCCGATCTTCACACCGCTGGGCTCGCGCCTGGCGAGGAGAACGACCCATGATCGACAACGACAAGGCCGCGATCTACGCGCGCTTCAGCACCGACCGACAAGACGCCAGGTCGATCGACGACCAGACGCGACGCTGTCGAGAGTTCGCCGTGCGGAGCGGTTTCACCGTTGTCGCCGAGTTCTCGGACGCCGCGATGTCCGGCGCACATACCGAACGTGTCGACCTGCGCCGCATGATGACGGTGGCGTGCTCGCCGCGCCCGCCGTTCAAGACGATCCTCGTCGACGACCTGAGTCGGCTCTCGCGTGACCTCGGCGCGACCTGGCGGATGGTCTTCGAAGATCTCGCCAGCGCCGGCGTCCGCGTGTTCGACGTGTCGACCGGCATGGCCTCGGACGGCGCTGGTACGCGGCTGACGTTCGGCGCGATGGCGCTGGTGAACGATGTCTTCCTCCAACTCGTCCGCACCGAGACGCACCGCGGCCTCGAAGGTCGAGCGCTCGCCGGGTTCTGGACCGGAGGACGGATCTTCGGTTACGCGACCTTGACCGAGGAGAATCCCGCCGACGTTCACCATCCACGCAAGGTGCCTGTGGTGAAGGCCGACGAGGCCACGATCATACGCCGCGTCTTCGCCCTGTTTGTCGACGGTCACGGATACAAGTCGATCGCCGACGTACTCAACCGCGACGGCATCGCCGCGCCGCACGATGACGGTAAGGGCAACAAGATCGGGCGCGGATGGGGCCACACGTCGATCCGGAACATGCTCATGAACGAGCGGTACGTCGGGCGTTGGACCTGGAGCGCATCGAAGTGGGTCCGGGTACCCGGGAAGAAGTCTCGGCGGCGGATCCGTCGTCAGCACGCGGAGCACGTCGTCCGCGAGTTCCCGCATCTCACGATCATCGATGCAGAGACATGGGCGAAGGCGCAGGCGAGCCTCCAGCGCAGGCATCGGCGCGGCGGTGGCCGACCCGCGGGTTCGGGCAAGCACGGGCCTTACCTGACGAGCGGGCTGCTCCGCTGTGGATCCTGCGGCGGCTCGATGTCGATCGTCGGCGCCAAGAGCAACCGCGGGGTCCGCTACGCGACGTTCGGGTGCCTGGCTCATCACAGCCGCGGCGGCTCGATCTGCGGGAACGACCTCACCATCAGTGAGCGCAAGATCACCATGGCGGTCCTGGCTGCCGTCCGGGACGTGCTCACCGCGCCAGGCACCGTCGATCGCATCATCGATCGCTTCCAGGCTCGGCTCGCCGAGGCGCCGCGGACGAGCGAAACGGAGGACGTGGAAACCCAGATCGCCGAGTCGGAGCGACGGGTGAGAAACCTCACCGAAGGCGTGGCCCGCTCGGGAATCGGTGGCTCGATTCTCGATCACCTCGCAGCGGAAGAGACGCGGCTGGCTGACCTGAGAGGCCGACTGGCGGCGCTCACGCGATCCGTGCGGCCTGCTGCCGTCCCGCCCGCCGACGCCGTGAGGAGCTACCTCGCAAACCTGGGGCGAACCCTCGGTGCCGATCCCGTACGCGGGCGAGAGCTGCTGGCGCGCCACATCACGCCCATCGTCCTCACCCCAAAGACGGAAGGCCCCGACCGACACTACGTCGGCTCCGGGGCCTTCAATCCTTCTCCAGTACTAGAGAATTAGAGTAGCGGGGGCGTGATTTGCGAAGGCAACCACGCGCAATTATTCGTCTTTCCTCATTTCTGGGTCATCGGCCGACGCTAGGGACGCCACTTCATCGTTGATCGCTCCCCCGAGCCGGAGTCTCTGCGTCCTGGGTTGCGGCATAGCCTTGAGCAGGTTGATGAGATCGAAGTGCTCGTGCTCGTGCTCCATTCTCTCCATCGTCGAACATCACCCAACGCTGGCGAGGATCTCCTCGGGGCGATGATGGCGATGAGGCAACCGACAGCGTGCCACGTGCCCGTGCCCGATGGCCGCGGTCAACGCCTACGAAGGAACTCTTCGAGTTCGGCCGGCAGCTCGTTCTTTTCGACAAGCTGGCCCAGCAGTGTTCTTCCCGTATCTGTCGCTGCAATGAGGCCGCGACGCCCGCTGCGGTTCTCCACCGCGCCGATGCCCTCAAGGTGACGGACGAGATCCTCGGCAAACTCCGGGTCCTGTGTCGCAATGCCGCGCTGAGTAATGCCCCGTCTCTGCCGAGCGCCTTGCTCGGCAAGCTTTCGACACACCTTGTCAAGGATCGGAAATTTGGTGTGATTCCGCCAGATCGCGAGGGCCGGCAATTTGTCTGTCGTAGCTCCGTGGAAGTTCAAGTAACCGAGAGCGTCAATGCCATCCAACCGTACAAGCTGCCCAGCGTTCTCCTCAACGAATATTGAAATTGCCGCTCCGACACCTACGAACGATGCCCCTTCCACGTCCGCCCCTGCGACATTGATCTCAGACAACGAAGATCCGGAGAAGTCTACGTTGCGAAGAATCGCCGCTGAAAAATCCACCCCATCAAGGAGTGCATTGGTGAATGCAGCATCGCTGAGATTAGCGTTTCGAAAACTTATGCTAATGAGCACTGCATTGGCGAACCTCGCGCTAGCCAAATCCGCCTGATGCTCGTCCTCGTAGGAGAATCGGAGCCGCTCCAGAAACACATCGTCCAGCGCGATGCTGCTGCCAGCAACCGACCGAAGAGCCGCTTTGACGGGATCCTCGTCGGCAGAGTACAGGCGCAGAAGTCCGTCCCACAACAGCGTCAACAGGACCCCTCCGGCGTATCGCGCCTCGGGTCGCGGCCACACCGCTGCTAGTCGCCCCCCGAGCTCTTCGATCTTTTCGTTCTCAAGCGAGGAAATGAAGATCCGCATCGGGTCCGAAATGTGCAATTCCGCATTCTCCAACTCCCCTGCTGTCAGCTTGGTAACAAGCCATTCCGCCACAAAGAACTCGCGCAAGGAGTTGTGCGAGAAACGCCATCCCTCCACGCTCCCCGAAACAAGACGCGTCAGCGTCGCAGAACTTCTCAGGTCGGCAAAGAGTTGTTCTACTTGCCTGCCGCGAGTCTCCGGTGGCAGCTTTCTGAGTTCGTCCTTGAACTCGTGCTCAATCAGGCCGATGAAGTCCGACTCGGCCATCTCTGGATTATCCTTCTTTGACAACTTGAGCGCGAGTGCCTGAAGGAAGGCTCTTCTTCGGTTCGGGAGTAGGGACGGAGAGCGCCTATAATCGCGGTCCATCAACTTGTCTACGATGAAGGTGTATACTTGGAATTCCGTGAGCGGTGTAATATCCTCGGCTGTCTCATGTGCTTTGAGACTCTCTACAACCTCGAGCAGATAGGAAATGATTACCGGCTTCCCGGAGAGAGCAATGGAGCTTCCTTCGTCGATGGAGCGAAATATGCGGCTGAGGATCCGCAGAACGGCAGCTTGGCCGTCCTGGTCCGCCACGAGATTCCGTCGAACCAGAGACTCGGTCTGACTCTGATTGAGATCCCGGATCGCTCGCTCGTATCTTTCCAGAAAATGGCTCTCTAGCAGAGAGTCAATAGTTCGCTCTCGTTGCAGCGCTTCGCGTGTTGCGTCGGAGAGCGGAGTCTTGTCGACTTCCAAGCTCCGGTACAAGATCTCGAAGAGTTGGAATTCCTCGGCTTCCGAAAAGTAGTTGGGGCGACTTGTTAGAATTCCACGCGCGCCTTCGTTGGACAGCTCCGCAAGGGCTTCCAGGCACGCGCGTCGCTCACGCGCATGGAGGTATTGAGCCATTTCGTCGTAGCCATCGAGGAGCAGAATGACGCGACCGTTTCGTATCAAAGAGTATACGAAATCGAGAGAGAGATCGCCGAGGTTGTTGCGATCGAGAAAATCGTGAAGAAGGCCACGCGCGTCAAACTGACGAGTATAGTGACGGAGTTCCAATCTGAATGGGATCGGGAGTTCTGGATTCCGGTGATAGTCTTGGAACCACCGCCTGAGAAGTATCTTGGTGAGCGCAGTCTTTCCGGTGCCATATTCGCCGACGACGATCAACCAGCGCTTGGCCAAGTCTGTGTTGTCACGCCAATGTGTAAGAAACTGCGTGGCTGGGTGCGTGCCATGCACATCGTGCAGATCCGGCTCCTCGTACACCGTGCTGAGTTTCGAGAGTTCGCGACCCAGTTCGGTATCGCCGCCGAGAACGAGTGAAGCGTATGCCTCAAAACGCTCAAAGCGATTGAAGAGTTCGCCGTAGGTGAGCGTATCAATGCGGGTCTCTCTTGCACGCTCAGCCACCGGGGCCGTGAACCCCTTGGACGAAACGATAAGGCAACGGGCACCTGGATCCTTGGCACGGAGGAGCGAAAACTTCGTGAGGTCCTTGCCGTACTTCTCGTTGGAAACGTACTCGATTGTCGCTTCGATGTAGATCGGTGTTGAGAAGGGGTCACTCTTCGAAGTAGCAATGAGGTCTATCTCCGCACCGTGGATCTTTATCGGCCCCTCCACCCTGTAGTGGTTGAGTTCGAAAAGCCTGCGCACGGCTTGTGGCAGCGTCAGTTCAGTGAAGTCGTCTGGCATCATCCCCTCTTCTCTTCGCGCGACGTGAAGATCGGCGGCCGGCATCGTAACCAGGTCGCTCTCTGGCGCGTGGAACCCTCAGTTGATGAATGGCGTCGCTGACGCCCAGGTCGAGGTCGGCACCGTCTAGGCCGACGCGAATCTGACCGGGCTCATACGACCGACCACCGCGCCACACCATCACTGGGCGATATTCTCTGGGTCGAATCCGCCAGGCGCGCTTCCCGATCCGGTGCCGCTTGCAGCGCCCGAGCCGGCGTTCCCCCGCCCACCGGTCCCCCCTCGCCGTCCGCCTGGTCGGCCGTGTTCACCAACGCTCGCCGCCGCGTCGATGCCAGCATCGGCCGCGGTTGCCGCATCGATTATCGGCGTGAAGGCGAGCCGAACGGTCTCGGCACGGTCGCCAACAACGTGGGGCGTCTCGGTCGATCCGTGCCCGGCAAGCTCGGCGCGCACCATCACTTTGCGTCCCGCCGGGATCTGGACCCTGGCCGGCGAGGTCCCAACGAGCTCGTCGTCCACGAAGACCGCAGCGCCGGCAGGCTCCGTGAGGACTGCAACGGAGGTCAACGCGACGGGCGTTGCGTCGACGGACGGGCCGCTGTCGGCACCCGCCGCTGAACCGGCGGTCCGGCTGCCACCGCCGCTGGAGGCGACCACGGCGACCGCGATCCCGCCCGCGACCACAACAGCACCAACTGCGAGCAGAGCCTTGCGCGAGCGCCGCGTCCCGACGGCAACCGGCACCGACTGTGCGGCCGACGAGCCGAGCGTGGTCGCGGGAACGCCCGGCGGCGGTTGGGCCGGCCGTATGTCCAGCGTCGCGCCCGCGTCCGGTGCCCTGGTCGCCACCCCGCCGCCGTACGTGACGATCGAGATCGCGGACACCGGCGGCTTCCAGAGGACGTCGTCCACTGCACTGACCGGCGGCATGGCGAGTCGGCGACCGAACATCGCATCGTTCGGTTCCCACAACTCCTCGGCGTAGTTGCGAAGGATCTCCGCCCCCGACGGATTCACACCATCCGCGGGCACGGCCTCGGCGAGCGCCTTCGCGAACTCGGCGGCGTTCGACCAACGCTCGCGCGGATCACACGCGAGCGCACGGCGCACGAGATACGCCATGCCAGCGCTCACCCCGGGGTTTCGCTGTCGCGGGTCTGGCGGAGGCTCGCAGGTCTGTCGGCGATAGATCTCCGACGGTGCCGGCGTCTCGTTGTTGGCGTCGCTCCACGGTCGCCAGCCACCAGTGAGCATCTCGTAGAGCACGACGCCGAGGGCGTAGACGTCGGCGCGGCGATCGACGACCTTGGAGTTGGCGAGCTGCTCGGGCGCCATGTAGGCCGGCGTCCCGATGGTCGCGCCGGTGCGAGTCAGCTCCTCGGCGCGAGGTTCCAACAGCTTCGCGATGCCGAAGTCGAGGAGCACCACGTGCAGGTCGTTGGAGCGCTTCCCGACCTGGCGCGAGACGAGGAAGATGTTGTCGGGCTTCACGTCGCGGTGGACGATCCCGGAGATCGTGTCGGACACGTGATCGTGCGCCGTGTGGAGCGCGTTGGCCGCCTGCACGAGGATCCGACAGACGAGCGCAGGCGGCACCGGCCCGCCGTGGCGCGCCAGCCACTTCGAGAGCGGTAGGCCCTCCAGGTACTCGAGCACGATGAACCAGACGCCGTCGGGCGCCTGGTTGCAGTCGAGTACGTCGACGATGTTGGGGTGGTCGAGGCTGGCGGCGGCCTTCGCCTCGTTCACGAAGCGAGCCACAACCTCGGCGTGGCGCGTGAACTCGGGGAGCAAGAGCTTCACGCACGCGGGCTTGCCGAGCACGGTGTGGCGGGCCTTGTGGACCACACCCATGCCGCCGCGGCCCAGCTCCTCGACGATCGTGTAGCTGCCGTAGTTCATCGTCGAGTGCGTGACCTTAGTTGCTCAGGGTGAAGCGCACGACGCGGCGGTTCCCGTCGTCGGCGACGTAGAGCTGGTTGCCGGTGACAGAGAGACCTTCGGGACTATCGAAGCCCTGCTGGGTGGGCGGGTTCGGCCCTGCGATGGCCGCGGTGTTGAGGTCCGCTTGCCCGAGCACCAGCGAGCCTGCCGATCCGGACGTTGTGGGAAGCGGCTGGTAGACCACGATGCGGTCGTTGAGTGAGTCCGCGACGAGGAGCGCGTTGCCGTAGCGGGCGAGCCCCGTCGGCTGGTTGAGCGTCGTCGGGCTCGCCGCAACCGACGCCGCGGAGGTGAGGTTGGCTTGCCCGAGCACGAAATCGGCCGGCTCGTTGTTCACCGCCGGCAGCCCGTCCCAGACAAGAACGCGGTTGAACATCAGATCCGCGACGTAGAGCCGCGCGCCGTCATAGAGGACCGCCGTCGGCATCAGCATGTTCGACGCGCTCGGCGAACCTTGCATCACGCTCATCCCGAAGTTGGTCTGTCCGAGCACGACGTCAGCGACCTGCCCGTTCGCCGTCGGTAGCGTGTTCCAGATGAGCACCCGATAGTTGGCGCGGTCGCCGACGATCAGGCGAGTGCCGTCGGTCCAGACCGACATCGGCAGGTTGAGCTGACTCGCGCCGTTTCCGCTCGTCGACGAGGTCATGTTGGGCTGACCGACCACGATGTCGGCGGCCTCGCCTGCTGTCGTCGGCGCTGGGTTCCAGAGGAGGACGCGATTGCGGTCGCCGTCGGCGACGGCGAGGACGTTTCCGCCGTAAGCAACGGCATATGCGAACGTCCCGAGGTTGGTGGCGGACGCGGTTCCGATCGCGGTGTTGTCGGTCACCGCCGGCCGGCCGACGATGCCGCCAGCGGTCGGATCACCGGTAGTGGGAAGGGGCGAGAAGCCGAGCACGCGACCCTTGGTGGCGTCGGCGATCCACACGCCAGCAGCCGAGGCGGCGACATCGGCTCCGAGCACTGACTGCCCCGTGTAGCCGCGGTCGCCCTCGGACACGAAGTTGGGTTGGCCGATGACCAGGTCGGCGAGCTGGTTGTTGGTGACGATCGGACCGACGATGGGAGCATCGATGGGAGCGTCAATGGGCGACGCATCGATCGGCGCGTCGGTCACCGCCGCATCGATATCACCACCCTCGGGCACACACGTCCCGGACAGTCCGTCGCCGACGCTCTGGTCGGAGTAGCGCATCCCGCTCGGGCAGGACGTGTCCGGGTACGCGCACCATTGGTTGCCAGACGATGCGGTCACGCATGTCCCGCCCGACGCCAGGTCACAGCTCGTCTGGTCGCGGCATTCGACCGGGTTGTTGGTGGGGCAGCCGAAAAGGCCGACCACGGACAAAGCACTCAGGAACATTGGCGAATGGCGCATGCTAGAAGCTCCCCCAGACGGAGAACGAGGTCGGGCCGACCGTAACCTGGATCCCGGGCCGGGGGGTGGGTGCATCGTCTGTCAGAGCGAGCCGGATCACGCCGACCGCTACTAGGCCGACCCCCACGCCGCCGACGATGCCGCCGATCAGGACCCGCCGATCGCCCCTGGCCCGTAGGTCGTTGGCCACGCTCTGACGGTCCTCGTCGGCGGCCTGGTCGTAGAGCGAGGACCCGCTGAGTAGGAAACCGCCACCTCCGAGGATCCCAAGGGCTCCCCCACCGACGAGGACCCAGCCCAGCCGATCGGCGTGCCAGGGGGCGCCGCGCACCTCGGGCGAGACCTTCGCAACCACCTCGCCGCCGCCGGCCGCGGGCGGCTGCGGCTTCTTGGGTTCAGTCGGTGCGTCGGGTTGCGACTTGTCCGCGAGGGCCGTCTCCTTGTCGAGCTCGGCCTTCATCTGGCGCTGGAACTCCTCGGCAGCGCCGCGATACTGGGCGAAGCGAGCCGGCGCGAATTCGAGGAACTTCTTGTAGAAGAAGTCGGCGCGCGTGAACTCGCCGAGTTGTCGATAGGCGTGGCCGAGGTTCCAGTAGAACGTGTAGTGGTACTTCGTCTCGAGGGCGACTCCAGCGAGGTACTCCTTGACGGCGCGTTGATACTGCGCGCGACTCGCGGTGGCGTCCTTCTCGTCCTTCGCCTGGTTGTAGGCAGCGTTGCCGGCGTCGAAGCGCGCCATCGCTTCAGGCACGACGGGCTTGGGCAGTGGCTCGTCGGCGCGCGCGCTTCCGGCAAGCAGCATGAGCACGGCGGTGGCGCAGAGGAGAAGCAACGAAGTGGATCGGCCGTGGTGCATGACGGCCTAGATCTCCCAGGGGAGAGCGATCGGATCAAGATCCACCTTCGGCGGAACGCTCCACCCTCGCTCGCGCATGTACTGCTCGAACTCCGCCGGCAACTCGACGTCGTAGTGCTCGACGTAGTGAGCGAGAAAGTTCGGCCACGCATACACGCCGTCGGTAAGGATCCCCGCCGTGCCGGCGTACTGCGAAGGCTCGAAGTGGTCCGGCACTGGCCCGGGGCTGATGGTGTAGCTCGTGCCCGAGCGAAGGTAGGCCAGCACGGCCGCCTTGTTCCCCGCCGCCCTCCGGCCGCGCGCCTCGATCAGCGACGGCGCATCCTTCACGTAGCCCGTCTCGCGGAAGTTCCCGACCATCTTCAGCGCGCGTGGCGTCATCGCGGCATCACACCTTTCCTGTCGCCGCCCAGCTCAGCTCGGCGCCCGGTGCTGGCAGGCGGTGCGGGTCAGCGACGAATTGCGAGATCGCACCCCAGGCTTGCGAAGGTGTCACGAACATCCGGGACGAAGCCTGGAGCGGCTCGCCGCCGAAGTAGACTGTCACGGGCGTGTCGGCGAGGGCCGATTGCTGGAGTACATGCTCGGTGCCGTCTCCCGCTCGATAGTAGGAGACGTAGTAGCCGCGCCCCGCCTGATACAGGAGCACGAGGCGCGCCCGTGTCTTGCCGTCGTCGAAGTGAAGCCCGGCGTCGCCATCCGCCGCAGACCAGTAGCTTTCGGGGTCGTCCAGGAAGACGTCGCGCAGCAGCTCGTCGAGCTCGTCGGCGGGCAGATCCTCGAACCGCCCCGAGGGCGTCACGACAAGCAGGCTCATGGCTTCCTCCGCGGGAACGAGGTTCGCACCCCTGTTCCATCTACCACGACAAGCTCATCGAATCCGTAGAGCTGTCGCAGCAAGTCGACGCCGTTCGCGCCGAGGCAGAAATTGCAGGTGACTCGATCGACATACACGACGATCTGCGATGGCAGCTCGCCGAGCACCTCGTGCGCCAGGATGATGACGTGCGCCTCGGCGTGGGACATGGCTCGCACGTCGGCGAGCGTCTTGCCGATGATGTCATCGCCGAGCCCCGCCTCTTGCAGCCGCTTGAGAACATCTCGTCGCAACGGCTTGGCGCCCTGACTGAACTCGCCGTTGGCGCCATAGAACTCCTGACCGCCGACCTCCAGGCGGGCGATCGTGCCGGTGGTGCCGTCGGCAGGGGCAAACTCTGGGAGTCCGGATGCTCGACGGAACTCGGCGATCCGGTCCATGGCGTGCTGAGTTGCCGCGTCGGCTAGCTCGGCGTTCCGCGCCAGCGCCTGGTCGAGGTACTTGAGGTCTAGCTTGCGCTGCGGAGCGCCGCTGTGGAATCGCTCGCGCAGGCGAGCGGCCACGTCGGGCTTCTTCTCGCCGATCCGCACGATCGCTGCATCGATCTCCGCTGGGATCGCCGCGCTCTGATCGACCGGGGGGCCAGGCTCGCCCGACCCCATCGGCTTGTGCTCGCCCGCGGGTACGTCCGTGGCAGCCAGATCGTCGGTCGCGACCTCCGCCGCGGGCTCCGGTTGAGTGGCGGCGGAGGGCTCGTCCACGCCGGCCTTGGCCCGTTCGAGTTTCTCCGCCCGCTCACGAAGGAAGCGCTCGTAGCGGGTCTCGACGTTCGGCTTCTCCTTCCAGGGCGAGTATCGGAACTCGGACTTGGTCGGCTCGAACTCGACCCAGCCGCCCGACGGGTTCTCGGCGCTGGGACCGATCGTCATCTTTCCGGTCTTGCGGTTGATATGGAGGATGTCGCTGGGCGCGACCACCTTCATTTTCATCTGGTTTGCGAGGTGCTGCGCGGCGCCCTTCGCGTGCGCGCCGGTGGAGCACGAGATCAGGCGGATCCGCTCAGGCTGCGCCCCTGACTTCCGGATGTAGTTGGCGAGCCGCTTGTGGTCCAGGTGCACCGGCTTGCCGTTGTGGTGAACGACGAAGTCGTCGACGGTGCCATGCACATAGACGTCGAGCGTGCCGGGCTCTGGCTCGATCTTCTGCGCCAGCTCGGCGATCTCGGCATCGGTGCCCTGGAGGATGACGCGTTGCTCGGCCTGCCTCGCGGCGGCGGTGGTGGGCGATTCGGGCGTGCTGGCGGCGGCTTCGCTCGCCGCTGACGACTGGGCCTCCAGCTCGCCTAGCTCCCTCCCCATCTCCCGCGCGGCACTAGCTCGGGCGGCCTTGTCGGCGTGAATCTTCGTTGGAACCAGCGTGGTGAGCGCTGCGAAGCCGCCACCAAACGTCTTGGCACCCCGCTCGTCGTAGGACAGCTCGCGGTTCGAGATCAGCTCCTTGCCGGAAACGCCCTCGTAGATCGACGGCAGCCCGATCACGTCGCCGACCGCGACCAGCGTCGTGGCCCAGAGACCAGCGACCTTCCCGTACCAGGGCCAGTCATCCCAGGTCCGGAACAAGACCTTGAAGCGTTCGGCGAACGCCTGGGCCATCCCGACGACCGCCATGGCGGCATCACGGACGATGCCGGCCAGAGCCCCGGCCTTGCCGATGAGCGCGGCCACGCCGAATACGAACGGCGCGAACGCGATGATGAGCGCGGCGGCGACGAATTTCGCGACGGTCGTCACCAACCCCGAGACCGCCCCCCACACGCCCTCGCCGAAGCGCGTGAGTCGCGATTTGCGCGCCTCGCTGAACGCGCTCCGCACGACGTTGCCGAACTTCAGCGGAAGCTGAGCAGCGAGGGCCGAGCGATTGGACTCGACGACCGCGGCGAAGCTGTTGACGCCGGTGATCGCCACGTCCGTCTCCTTCGACCATTCGGCGCGAATCTGACCGACCTTCCCGGCGATGTTGCCGGCGAGCGTGCCCTCGATGACCGCGTAGTTGCCCAGCGCAAGCGCGCGGTGGACACCGCACTCGCCCTGGAACTCGCTCAGGCCGTGGCTCGCCGTCGAGGTCGCACGATCGACGACGCTATCGACCGAGGCCACCAGGCGTTCGCGGCGCCCGGCGAGGTGCGGCGCTGCCTGCGATGCGGCGGACTGGAATCGCGCGGCAGCTCCCGGAGTGCCGGCTTGCGCCGCAGCGGCGGAAGTCAGCGTCGCGGCCGTGCTGCGTCCGGCGTCGATGAGCTGGCGGGCGTTGGCGCGGGCCCGCGCGAAGAACGCCGCGGAGTCGCGCTCGGCGGCGACGATGGCAGCGATCAGCGAGCGGGCGTTGTGATCGATGAGCGCGGCGACCTTCTCGCCGCTGCCCGCGATCTGCTGCTCGACCGGGCGAAGCTCGCCCGCGACCTGGCTGGCGAGGATGTCGCCCGCCCGACGCATCTGGCGGATGTTCGAGTCACGAGTCGACGCGAGTCGATCGATGTCACGGCTTCGAGCGTCGTTGACTTCCTGCCGGGCCGCTGTGGTCGCCTTGGGGATGAGCCGCTGATACAGCTCGTTCGCCATGACGCCCTCGTTGGCGTCGCGGAGATCGAGGTTTGCGTTCGCGAGGGCATTGTTCGCGGCGACCCTGATGACCGGGTGGACAGCTCGAGAGGCCGTCGTGACCCGCACCATGGCGTCCTGCGTGCCATGGCTGAGACGCGCAACGTCGGCATCGATCAATTGCGCGATCGTCTTCCCGACGGCGCCGTTCCGGCCTCGTACCCGCTCGCCCGCGGCCTTCGCCTCGCTGCGAGCGAGCGCCGCTTGCGTGCCCGCGACCGTGAGGATCGCGGCGCGCTGCTGGGCGAAGGTCCCTCGGAGCACCTGTTCGCGCTGCCCGATCGCGTTCACCGCGTTCAAGTACTCGCTCGCGGCGTGGGCCTGGATCAGTCCGACCTGTGTGCGAGCGACGTCGCCGACGTTCGCCTCCGCCGCCTGCTGACCGTCTCCAGTGGCTTGCGCGGTCGGGGCTGGTGCTACCGCGACAGGTGGCTCATGCGCCACGGGCGAGTCGCTGCTCGGGCTCGGAACATCGGCCGCGCTCGGAGCGTCGGCCGCAGCGCCCATAGCCTGATCCGCGTTGGGTTCACCAGCGGCGTCGGCCGGATCTCCGGCGGCGCCCGCATGGGCGTCGATCGGTGCGGGCTCGCCCGCCTGCTGCGCGCCAGGGGTCTCGACGTCGGCCGTGGCATCGTTCGCCTCGCCGCCGTCGTGAGTGGGGGACGCAGTGGTCCCTTCGCCGGCTTCGGCCGTCGAGTGGTTCGGTTCGGCGGCGTTCTTCTCGGCGGACGTTCCTGCAACCGAGTCGTGTCCGAGGCCACCACCGGTGGTCGCGTCGGCGGTACCGATGAGGTGCATCCCGAACGGATCCTCATGCGCCGCTTGAACTGCCTGCCCCGCGCCCTCCTCGACCGTGGCCGTTGACCCCGACGCCGTCTCGGGCATCCCTGCCTCGCGCTGCCCGGGACGAAGTCCTTCCGTACGCGTTCGTTTCCCGGCCTCGACTCTCGAGCGCGACCGGTCGTTGCCTTCCGACGAGTCGCTCTCGCGACGCCAGTCCTTCATGGCAGCACCGTTGTCGGCTCAGGTACCTCGGAATTGCTTCTCGATTTCACGGCACCCGCCGATCGCCAGCCGAACGGATCGGGGTACGCAGGGAAGGTTCGGTACATCGAGCGGTGCGTCGGGGTAGGTGGTCGGATTCATGAGGGAATGCGACCGTAACCGATCGATTGTAGGGAAGCGGCGATGCACCGTCCATCACCCTGTTGGTGTGAGCGACAACGAGCCGCAGGGTCTCCACCAGCGTCAGCCCGATGCGAGCGGCGGCCATGTCGTCGACCTCGCCCCGCCCCTGACGATGGTGGAGGTTGATGACCGTGGCCCGTGCGATGGCACCCGCAAATGCGAGGTCGGCGTCGGCGCAGACAGCCTCGCGCTCGTCGCAGGCGTTCGCAAATCGTTCTACCGCGCGGGCCGCGTTGCGCAGGCACCGGCTGGCGATTTCTTCGAGGAGGTCTTCCACGTTTTGCCCAGAGTACGTAGCCATCCCGGGCTCGTCGCCCCGATCCTGTGTCGACGCCCTGAATCCACGCGGACGCACAGGATCGATCCTGTGCGCGCCCCAGGATCGCGCTCATCGACACAGGAAGCCGGAACATCGCCGCCGCCGAATTCGTATGCTGGGCGTGATGAAGAAGCAGACCGGAAGGGGGGCGGCATCGACACGGCCCACCGACCAGGACGGTGCCAGCCAGATCGATGTCGCCCTGCACGCGTCGGAGTCGCTCGTCTCCGTCCGGGTGGTCGGCACCGAGCACGAGCTGCCGCTACCACCGAAGAACGTGATGCGCGTCGGGCGCGGCTCGGTCGACGTGCGCATCCCGGATGTCGGTGACAAGAGTCTGGTGTCGCGCGAGCACGCGGAGTTCGTTCGACAGGGGACCGAGGCCGGGACCTGGCTTCAGGTCGTGGATCTCGGTTCGCGCTACGGCACCTTTTTCAAGCAGGGGCGTGAACGCGACTTCGCGGTGCGAGCTGGGGAGCGCTTCCGGCTGGCGGATGTCGAGCTGCTGGTGATGGACAAGTCGCTGGTGCGGTTGCGTCAGGTGCTCGGCGGTTTCTTCGGGTACTCGAACCACCAGATCATCGACGCTCACCTGACGCTCGTCGTGGAGAACGAGCCGCTCCTGCTCATCGGCGCTCGCGGGTCGGAGCGCGGCCATCTCGCACAGGCGATCCACGAGACCTCACGACGACGAGGCCGCCCGTTCGTGACGGTGCCGAAGCCCAACGCCGATCGCGATACGCTTCGACCTGTCTTCAAGTCGGCGGCCAACGGCACCTTGTTCGTGTCGCTCGACAACCTCGGTCCGCGCGCGGGGCTCGGCCCCCTCGTCGGGTTGCTGTTCGACCCCGCGTACAACGTTCGACCGATCCTCGCCGCCCGCGATCTCCAGGTCGTTTGTCATGCCCTCGACGCATCGACGGCGCACTTCACGCCGCTGACCGTGCCGCCCGTGGTCGAGTGGCGCAAGGACGTGCCGGCCGCGCTCGACGCGATGCTCGAGGAGATGGGCAGTCCGCACCGCGTCGCGGCGCTCGGACGCAATCGGCTCAAGGCCATGAGCGCCTACGACTGGCCGCGCAACCGCACCGAGTTGCGCGAGACCGCTCAGCGACTCGCCGTGCTGCTCGCGAACCAGTTGAACAAGTCCGCCGCCGCCACTGCGCTCGGCGAGGACTACGAGACTTATCGCCGCGCCCTGCTACGCGTAGGCGCGATCGAGGTCCAGCACCGTGGTGAGTAGCAACGGTGGTGCCGGGCAGCCGATCCGACGCTGCGAGGGCGATGCGTGTCGCAACGACGCGGCGCGAACGTGCGCGCTGTGCGGTGTACCGCTGTGTCTCGTCTGCTCGACGACGGACTCGCACGTCTGCTCGCGTTCAACGCGAGGGCGACGCGGCCGACGCGTGATGCGAATCGGAGCGGCCGGCGCGCTTCGTCTGCTCGAAGAGGCCAACGGACGCGGCAGGGTGATCGTCGGTGCCTGTACGCTCGCCGAGGAACCTGGGGCCATCGTCGGGTGGCGCTGGGATTGTGGGTGCGGCGCCGGTGGCGGTTGGATCGGCAACGCGTACGCCGTGATGCTGGTCGTCGCAACGTTCCTGAACCGGCATTCACTCTGCTCGCTGGTGATCGAGCGCTTCGACCAGGCGGACACGTCGCCGGTCGACGCCGCCGCAGCGCAGATGTAGCGCGCCAAGATCGCGTCACGCTTGCGGGAGTGGCTGGCCGTCCGTTCAGTGTCAGATCCGACTCGTAAGGTCTCGTCACAACACGGGACCGGTGGTCGGTTCCGTCGAAACCGGGACGTCAAATCGATGAGCATTCACGTTGTTCGCGACCCCGAACGAGCCGGCCGCATGGCCTGGCGCGCAGCCTTCGACAACCAGTTGACCCGCGACACCATGAAGGAGGTCCGGCTGTACGCGAAGGCGCGCGCCGGCCTGCTCGTGCGCGTCGGCGTACTCGAAAAGAAGCGCGGCCCGCGCGAGCTGATGCACGAGGCGATCGTGTCGACGTTGTCGGGTGAGTCCACGTGGGACCCCGGCGCGGTGAAATTGTCGACGCATCTGATCGGCGTCATCAAGTGGAAGACGCGGAACACCGAGCGGGCCCGCAGGAAGTACCGCGAGGCGTCACTTGACGACTCGCGCGACAACACGTCCTCCGATGGTCACCGGCTCGAGAACGAGGTGACGCTCACGCACCTCCCGGCGTCGAGCGTACCGATCGCCGAGCTGCGCGACGCAGCCCAGCGCGTGACTGCGGAGATCCGGCCGCTCACCCTGGGCGACACCGATGTGCTCCGGATCCTCGATGCGATCGAGGGCGGCGCCGACCACGGCGAGCTGATGAAGGAGACCGGGCTGCGCCCGGCGAAGTACCGCAACGCCCGACGCCGGTTGGCGCGGATCACGGAGCGGTTGAGCGATGAAACCCGCGCCGCGGTGTCCGCGGTGCTCGCATGAGGAACACGACCATGAAGACCATCGACCCCCTCGACGTACTCGACACGCTCACGCATGAAGCCGGGCTCGCGGCTGCCGAGTCGGACGCGAAGCCTACCGCCGACGAGCTGCGCGACATCGACGCAGTGATCGCGTTCGCACGCACCGAGCTGAACCGCCAGGCGCGCGCCGATGTCGCGCCCGCCGTTCCGGTGCTGCGGGCCGTACGCCCGTCGATCCTGGCGATGTCGCGTGATGCCCTGCTGGCGCGGTTGGACGAGCTCCGCCTGATGCCGGGAACGCGGCTAGCCGCGTCACACCATCGCTTCGCCGGCTACGCGAGCGATAACGACTTGCGTGTGTCGCTCGAAGACCTGGAGGCACTGCTCGATCGGATCGGGGAGCAACGCCGATGATCGACGCGCACCGGATCGCGCGCGCTCGACGAGCTGCGCGATCCTTGCTGCGCGGTTTCGGCGTGGAGTCGCCGGAGCACATCGCGATCGAGGCGATGGCCGCGGCGGTCGGTGCCGAGATCGTGATGTCGTCGGACCCGGTCGACTCGGCCTCGGCGCGGCTCGTCCGCGTTGGCGACCATGCCGCGATCCGTGTCTCGGCGAAGATCATCAACGAGGGGGCTCGCCGGTTCTCGATCGCGCACGAGCTGGGGCACCTGGTGCTCGATCACGAGCAGACGCTCGCCTCGCTGTGCGGCGTGAGCTTGCCCGGCGCCGGTGCCGACCTGGAGGCAGAGGCCAACGCCTTTGCCGCCGAGTTGCTCATGCCCGAGGCTCTGTTGCGCCGCCGATGTGAGGTCTCTCCGGTTGATCTCGAGATCGCCCAAGGCATCGCGCGCGACTTCCGCGTGTCGCTCGTCGCAGCAGCGCGGCGCTTCGTCGAGCTGACCTCGGAACGGTGCGCGCTCGTCTACGCGAGCGGCGGGGTCGTGCGCTGGGTGGCGCGTAGCGCGACGTTCGCGCCGTTCGTCACCAGCGGGCGCCGTGTCGATCCCGGCTCCCTCGCGCATGATGTGATGCGCGGGAAGGGCGACGATGGCCCGCAGGATGTGCCGGCCTCGTCCTGGCTCGACATGAGCGACGACGGTGGCACGGAGATCGTCGAGCACGCCGCGCCAATACCCGAGGTCGGTGCCGTGGCGTCACTGTTGTGGATCCCGGAGCGCCGCGCCGTGGCGCTTCGCTGCTTCGACTGATCATGTGCGCGATGTGCTCGCGGTATTCTCCGCGAGCACGTATGAGCGCCCGCAAACGCGAATCGTCTCCGCCGCGCCCGCGCGTCGCCTCCATCTTTGAGAGCTGGTCGGGCTGGATCGCGGTGAGTGAGGGCAAGACGATCGCGCAGGGAACGACGCGCGAGAGTGTGGGGGCCGCGGCACGTGAGCGCGGCTACCGCACGCGCGCGCTCACGAAGCGTCTCGGCCACGCCTGATCCACCTGACGCAGGGCCGCGAGTAGAGCCACGAGGGGAAGTCTGGGGGCATCTCCCGAGGGGGTGTTTTCGTGCGCTCTGCCGACGACGACCGTGTTCAGCGTCGCGATGGGCCGAGGCATGTCCTGGGGGATGTCGAGGACCAAGTCGAGGGGCATCTCGGCGTCCAATTCGCGCGGCTCGCAAGTCCGCAATGCGTGACCTGCGGGAAGAAAAGTGATCGAGCGATGGGATCTGGGGTTCGGTTTTGACCACTACCCAAGTAAGGGCCGCGCTCAAGAGAACGAAGAAGGCGCCACGGCTCATCACGAACCCTCAAAGGAGCGAAAGAACAATGACCGTCGCCTACACGATCAACGGGGAGCCGATCGCCTACCCCGCAACTGTC
>SXGT01202370.1_pt1 | contig 27193 bp, 26 predicted proteins | sample 3176221 | NCBI WGS metagenome assembly SXGT01 (sample SAMN11356862, study PRJNA531348) | freshwater metagenome | isolation source: freshwater sample F1-120 | place: China: Fuxian Lake, Yuxi | collected 2017-12-25
AGCAATTGTACATGCTTGGGAATTGTTAACTAAAGATTTTAGTTTGCCTAAGGAAAAATTATTAGTAACCGTTTTTGCTGAAGATAACGATTCTTTTAATTTATGGAAAAAAATTGCAGGATTAAGCGAAAATAAAATAATTAGAATATCAACTTCAGATAATTTTTGGTCAATGGGAGATATAGGCCCATGCGGTCCATGCTCCGAAATATTTTATGATCACGGAGAAAGATTAAAAGGAGGTCCTCCAGGCACGCCCGAGCAAGGCGGAGACCGATTCATTGAAATATGGAATCTAGTTTTTATGCAGTACGAGCAAGTCACTAAAGACAAAAAAATTAATTTACCAAAACCATCAGTTGATACAGGTATGGGTTTAGAGAGAATGACTGCAGTTCTTCAAGGCACTCACGATAATTATAGTATCGATCACTTTAAAAAAATAATGAGCGCTTCAGCAGACATTACAAAAATAGCAATCAATGAAAAAACAATTGCTAGTCATAGAGTTATAGCTGATCATTTAAGAGCAAGCAGTTTTTTAATAGCTGAAGGCATTCTTCCTTCCAATGAAGGTCGTGGCTATGTGCTTAGAAGAATTATGAGAAGAGGTATGCGTCATGCCCATACGTTAGGTTGCAAGAATCCTATTTTCTTTAAATTATTTGATACACTTTTAAATGAAATGTCAGGAAGTTATCCTGAATTAAAAAGAGGAAAGGATTTAATTGTAGAAACACTTAAAAACGAGGAAGAAAAGTTTTCATCTTTATTAGAGCGTGGTATTAAAATTTTAGATGAAAATTTAGAAAAAGTTAAAAACAAGGTTTTACCAGGCGAAATTGCCTTTAAACTTTACGATACTTACGGATTTCCATTAGATTTAACTGAAGATATTTTAAGAGGCAAAAATACTACCGTGGATAAAGTTGGCTTTAAAAAATCAATGGAAGAGAGTAAAAAATTAGCTAGAGCTAACTGGAAAGGCTCAGGTGATAAATCTTTAGAGGAAAAATGGTTTAAAGTTAGAGAAGAATTAGATCCAACAGAATTTTTAGGTTACGAATACGATAAAGCTGAAGGTGTCGTTCTAAAAATATCAAAAGAAAATAGTTTTGTTAATGAGGCCAAAGCTGGAGATGAGATTGAATTAATAACAAATCAAACGCCTTTTTATGGAGAATCAGGCGGTCAAATAGGCGATCAAGGTATTATCAAAAATTTTGATTGTAAAATTACTGTCAAAGATACTTTAAAGAAGATGGGAGACCTACATGTCCATATAGCAAAAGTTGAATCGGGAAAAATTAAAATTGGTCAAAGCGTAAATTTAGAAATTAATACTGAAAAGAGAAATGATACAAGAGCCTATCATTCAGCAACTCACTTACTTCACGAGGCATTAAGAAGAACTCTTGGTAAACACGTTACACAGAAAGGATCTTTTGTTAGTCCTGAGAAATTAAGATTTGATTTTAGTCACAATAAACCCATAGAAAATAGTGAAATTATTAAGATTGAAAAATTTGTAAACGATATGGTTGCTACCGCTAGCGATGTAAAAACCAGAATAATGTCCAAATCTGAAGCAGTAGAAAATGGAGCTTTAGCTTTATTTGGAGAAAAATATAGTGAAGAAGTTAGGGTTTTATCTATGGGTAAAGAAGGAAGTTCTTTTTTTTCAACTGAACTGTGTGGAGGAACTCATGTTAGGAATACAAAAAATATTGGAAGATTTAAAATAGTCAGTCAATCATCCATCGCTTCTGGAATCAGGAGAGTTGAGGCATTAAGAGACAAGCAGCTAGAGGTTTATGAAAAATCGTTAAACGAAAATAAATACAATAAAGAAAAAAATTTAATGGAAGAAATTAATTCTATTAAACTAGAATTAAAATCATTTTATATATCACCAGATTACAATGAAAACATTGAATTAAAAGAAAATCTAAAAAATCTAACAAAACAATTAGAAAAAATTAAAATTCAAAATATTATTAAAGATAAAAATAAAAACGTTATCAAAGATATAAAAATAAATAATTTTATTTTAAGATATCAAATATTAAATGGTCTTCCATTTAAAGAATTAAAGAATATAGTTGAAGAAGGAAAAAAAGAAATCAAAGACGGAGTTGTAATAGTTTTTTGTAACTTTGAAGATAAAGTTGGCGTAGCCATTGGCATTTCTACCAAGCTAACCGAAAAATTTGATGCTGTAGCTTTAGTCAAGCAAGCATCTGAAATTTTGGGTGGTCAAGGCGGAGGCGGAAGAAAAGATTTTGCACAAGCTGGTGGGGTAAATAAAGAAAAAATTGAAGAAGCTTATAAAGCTTTAAGTAAAAATATTAGTTAAGTTTTTTTTTTAAATTTGAATTTATAGTTTCAAGAAATTCTGTTGTTGTTAGGTATTTAGTCGATTTATTAATTAATATAGCTAAATCTTTAGTCATTGATCCCCTCTCTATTGTTTCAACGCACACATTTTCTAATGTTTTTGAAAATTTAATAAGTTCATTATTTCCATCTAACTTACCTCTGTGAGCCAAACCCTGTGTCCACGCAAAAATAGAAGCAATTGGATTAGTAGAAGTTTCTTTTCCTTGTTGATGCATTCGATAGTGTCTCGTAACAGTTCCATGAGCAGCTTCTGCTTCAACCGTTTTTCCATCGGGAGATATTAGTACACTTGTCATTAGACCTAACGAACCAAACCCTTGGGCAACTGTATCTGATTGAACATCACCATCATAATTTTTACATGCCCATATATATCCTCCGCTCCATTTCATTGCACATGCCACCATGTCATCAATTAATCTATGTTCATAAGTTATATTGGCTACTTTAAATTTTACCGAAAATTCTTTTTTAAAAACTTCTTCAAATAAATCTTTAAACCTTCCATCGTAAGCTTTTAAAATTGTGTTTTTTGTTGATAAATAGACGGGCCAATTTCTTTGTAGACCATAATTCATACAAGCTCTTGCAAAATCTTTGATAGATTCATCTAAATTGTACATAGACAAAGCAACGCCTGGCCCGGGAAAATTAAACACTTCAAATTCTTTTTTTTGTTTTCCATCTTCAGAAGTCCATTTAATTTCCATCTTGCCTTTTCCAGGAACTAAAAAATCTGTAGCTTTATATTGATCACCAAATGCATGTCGTCCAATTACAATTGGTTTAGTCCACGTAGGAACTAATTTTGGTATATTTTTACATAGAATAGGTTCTCTAAAAACGGTTCCGCCTAAAATATTTCTTATAGTTCCATTAGGAGATTTCCACATTTTTTTTAAATTGAATTCTTTTACTCTTTCTTCATCTGGAGTAATTGTTGCACACTTAATTCCAACGCTAAATTTATTGATTGCATTAGCTGAGTCGATAGTGATTTGATCAGATGTTTTATCTCTATTTTCAACGCCTAAGTCATAGTATTTGATGTTTAAATCTAAATAGGGAGTAATAAGTTTTTCTTTGATAAATGACCAAATAATTCTAGTCATTTCGTCACCATCTAACTCTACTACTGGATTTTTTACCTTAATCTTAGACATATAAATTTAAATTGACTAAAATAGATTTTTATACTTATTAACAAAAACTATCAAATTTTATATATGCTTGATTCAGTGTTTCCGAAAATACATAAAGAAGGTTACCGTTTTTTAGCGATAGCAGCATTAATAACATTTGTATCTTTACTTTTATCTAAACCTTTAGGTTTGATCACAATGCTTCTCACCGTTTGGGTTTATTATTTTTTTAGAGATCCTGATCGTGTTTCAATACAAGATGACAATTATCTTGTGAGTCCTGCAGATGGATTAATTTGTAGTATAGACGAAGTTGATGGTCCTATGGAACTTTCTTTAGAGAATGAAAAATTTACTAAAGTTAGTATTTTTATGAATGTTTTTAATTGCCATGTAAATCGAACGCCAGTATCTGGTAAGGTAGAAGAAATACTTTATGAACCTGGAATATTTTTAAATGCCTCACTCGACAAGGCTAGTGATTTAAATGAGAGAAATTATTATCGATTAAAAACTAAAGAAGGAGACGAAATTATTATTGTTCAAATAGCAGGATTAATCGCAAGAAGAATAGTTTGCGAAGTAGAGGTAAATCAAACTCTAGTTCAAGGTGATAGAGTTGGAATGATCAGATTTGGAAGTAGGGTTGATCTTTATTTTAGAAATAGAACATTATTAGCTAAGCTTGGTCAGAATGTAGTTGCAGGAGAAAGCTTAATTGCAGTTAAATAAAATGGAAAAAAAAAATCCTTTTCATCTAGTCTCATCAAAAAAATCTAGATTTATTTTACCTAGTTTGCTAACTATAATTGGTGTTTGTTTAGGGATTAGTTCCATCAAATTTGCCCTAGATCAAAATTATAATTTAGCAGTTATTTTTCTAGTTTGTGCCGGGATCATAGACACGCTAGACGGAAGAATAGCAAGACTAATTAAGGGCACATCAGAGTTTGGTAAAGAATTAGACTCTCTAACTGATTTTGTAAGTTTTGGAATTGCGCCAGCTTTCATTTTATATTTTTGGGAATTAAAAAATTATGGAAAAATTGGCTGGGCTATAACTTTAATTTTTTCTGTTTGTTGTGTCTTAAGATTAGCAAGGTTTAACTTAACCAAAACTTCAGAAGATGCAGAATGGAAATTACATTTTTTTGAAGGTATTCCTTCTCCTGCCGGAGCGGGCTTAATATTATTGCCATTAATTTATGAACTATCTAATCTTGAATTAAACTTTGATGTTAAAATTATCACGCCATATATTGTCGTTTTTGTTGCTTTTCTTTTAATCAGTAAAATACCGACTTTTTCATTAAAAAAAATAAAAGTATCCAGTCAGCTAACTATTTTTTTATTATTTGGGATAATTATTATTTTTATTTTTTTAATTTTTTTTACGTTTGAATCCTTATTAGTTGTTGGAATTACATACTTATTATCAATCCCAATAAGTTATTACTCATATAAACAAACTTTAAAAAAAGCTCATAACATTCTGGAAGAAGATCATGAAGATATTCTTTAATGAAAAAGTCAAAACGAGCAAAGAAAAGTAGAACCTGGGTTATAAAACAACACAGGGATCAATTCTTTAAAAAAGCCAAAGTTTTAGGTTATAGATCAAGATCAGCTTTTAAATTATTAGAATTAAATAAAAAATTTAATTTTATAAAAAAAAACTCTAATTTATTAGATGTTGGTTCTGCGCCCGGTGGCTGGTCTCAAGTAGCGTCTAAAATTGTTACTAATGGAAAAGTTGTAGCTGTAGATATAACTTCTATGGAGAAGATTGAAAATGTTTTTTTTTTAAACAATGATTTTTTAGAAAAAGAAACGCAGAAAAAAATTCTTAATACCTTTGGCACTAAAATTGATGTTATCGTTTCTGACATGGCCGAAAATACAACTGGAAATAAAAGTCTTGATTCTATTAGAACTAATAACCTTTGTACTGAGGTTATTAATTTTTCTTTAAAGATGCTAAATAATAAAGGAACTTTAATATGTAAATTATTTATGGGTGAAGATTTTTTAAATGTACAGAATTTAGCAAAACATAATTTTAAAAAAGTTAATTTTTTTAAACCAGAATCAAGCAGAAGTGAGTCAAAAGAAACTTATATTATTTGTTCCTTATTAAAGACTTTATAAATTATTAAAATTGTATATAAGTGTATATGGAACCAATCAAAGAGACTCTCACATTCGATGACGTACTTCTCTTACCAAGATATTCCTCAGTCCTTCCTTCAGAAACAAATTTAAACATAAAACTAGGCCATAATTTAAATTTAAAATTTCCATTTTTGTCATCTGCTATGGACACTGTAACTGAATCTAATATGGCTATAGCTATTGCTCAAAAAGGGGGCATAGGAATTATTCATCGTAATTTATCTATAAACGATCAGGTTAAAGAAATTAAAAAAGTTAAAAATAAAAAATTAATCGTAGGTGCTGCAGTAGGCACTGCTGACGAAGATTTAATAAGAGCTAAATCAATCTTAAATGCAGGAGTAGATCTTATAGTTATAGATACTGCTCATGGGCATAGTGAAAGGGTTATAAAAATTCTAAGCAAAATTAAAAAAATAGTTATTAAAACCCCAATCTGTGTAGGAAATATTGCTTCAGGCGAAGCAGCGCTTAAGCTTTACAATGAAGGGGCAGATATTCTAAAAGTAGGTATTGGCCCTGGTTCTATTTGCACTACTAGAATAATAGCGGGCATAGGTGTTCCTCAAATTTCCGCAGTTATGGAAGTTAAAAAAAGTATGAAAAATAAAAAAATAAAGATTATATCTGATGGAGGAATAAAATTTTCAGGAGACCTTATTAAAGGTTTGGCAGCTGGAGCAGATGCTATAATGATGGGTTCAATATTTGCTGGAACCGATGAAAGCCCTGGAAAGAAATTTAAATATAAAAATAAATTTTATAAAACCTACAGAGGCATGGGATCAATAGGAGCAATGTCAGCAGGCTCTTCAAATAGATATTTTCAGAAACACCAAAAAGATAAATCAAAATTTGTTCCAGAAGGTATTGAAGCAAAAGTACCCTATAAAGGTTCAGTTGATGAAATTTTATATCAATTACAAGGAGGCCTTAGATCGTCCATGGGCTATATAGGGGCAAAAACGATTGAAGACATTCAAAAAAAAGCAAAGTTTATAAAAATCACCAAAGCAGGATTTTATGAAAGTATGGTACATAGCGTAGAAACATAAAAAAAAGTAACTAATTATTAATTATGAAAAAATTTCTGATTATTTTTATATCTATATTTCTATTTATTCACAGTCATTTATCTGCAAACGCTAAAAACTCATATTTTGAAAATGGAAAAAAACTTTTTGAAAACAAAAAATATAAAGATTCAAAATTTTATTTTGAAAAGGATATAGTTTTCAATCCTAAAAATGAAAACTCTTATCTTTTTCTAGCAAAGATTTTTAAAGAAGAAGAAAAAAATAGTTTAGAAGAAAATAACTTAAATACTGTATTGTTACTAAATCCAAAAAAAGAAGAGGCAATTTATCTTTTAACTTTACTAAATATTAAGAATTCTAATTATGTTAAAGCTAAAGAACTTATAAAAACATTTACTTTAGTATGTGAAAAAATGTGCTCATCTAAAGCAGAACTACAATCAAAACTAGACAGTTCATTCAAAAGTGAATGAACAACGATTTAAATAAAGATAAAATTGTTGTTATTGATTTTGGTTCCCAAGTAACAAAATTAATCGCAAGAAGAATCAGGGAATATTCTGTTTTATCTGAAGTTATTGCTTTAAAAGACCTAAAAAAAAATAGTATATCTTCAAATGTAAGAGGCATAATCCTGTCTGGCGGACCCTCAACGGTTACAAAAAGTTTATTTCCTAAAATACCGAAAAAAATATTTCATTTAAATATTCCTATTCTTGGAATTTGCTATGGTCTCCAATTAATTGTTAAACAATTTAAAGGAATAGTTAAAGCAAATGTTACAAAAAGAGAGTTTGGTAGAGCTATTCTAATTAAAAAAAAAAATTCTCGATTAATTAAGAATTTTTTTAATAAAAATAAATCTACTGTTTGGATGAGCCACCAAGATTCAGTTCATAAATTACCTAAAGGATTTTCAAGAATCGCTTCGACGTCCCAATCCCTAATGACTATTATAGAAGATAAAAAAAGAAAAATATATGGAATCCAATTTCATCCCGAAGTCACTCATACGGATAATGGAAATATTATTTTTAAAAATTTTATTTTTGATATTTGTAAAGCAAAAAAACAATGGAAATTAAATTCTGAAAAAAATAGAATTATAAAAGAAATCAAAGAGACAGTGCAAAAAAATAGTGTTATTTGTGCTTTATCAGGCGGAGTCGATAGCAGTGTAGTCGCTTTGTTGATTCACAAAGCTATAGGTAAAAATTTAAAATGCATAATGGTTGATACAGGTTTAATGAGAAAAGATGAATTTAAAACCAGTTATCAAATATTTAGAAATAAATATAAACTAAATGTAAAAATAATTGATGCATCAAGAATTTACTTTAAAAAGCTTAAAAATGTCTTCAACCCTGAAAAAAAGAGAAAAATTATAGGTAATTTATTTATTAAGTTATTCGAAAAAGAGGCTAAATCATTTAAAAATGTGAAATTCTTAGCTCAAGGAACTTTATATCCTGATATTATTGAAAGCAGATCAGCTACAGGCAGTAAAACTTCCAAAATTAAATCACACCACAATGTTGGAGGGCTTCCAAAAGAAATGAATTTACAATTGATAGAACCGTTAAAAGATTTTTTTAAAGACGAGGTGAGAGCATTAGGAAAATCACTTGGATTAGTTAAAAGCATATCAAGTAAGCATCCTTTTCCGGGCCCTGGATTAGCTATAAGAATGGTTGGAAATATATCTTTTCAAAAAGTTAAAATTTTACAAGAAGCTGACTACATTTTTATCCAAGAACTTATTAAAAATAATTTATATGATAAAATTTGGCAAGCTTACGCTGCTTTGTTGCCAGTAAAGACTGTAGGTGTTATGGGCGATTCAAGAACGTATGAATATATTTGTTTAATTAGAGCGGTAGTTTCAGAAGATGGCATGACAGCTGATTATTTTAATTTTCCAAAGAATTTTTTAGATAAAATTTCAAATAAAATCATAAATGGCGTAAAAGGTATAAATAGAGTTGTTTATGATATAACTTCAAAACCTCCAAGCACTATTGAGCTTGAATGATTAATGAAAAAAAAAATTTTAAAAATTATAGAAAAAAAAAACAAAAGACCTTTAGTGTGTCTTACTGCTTATTCTAAGCCAATAGCAAAAATTTTGGATAAATATTGTGATATTGTCTTAGTAGGAGACTCTTTAGCAACAGCCATGTATGGCATGAACAACACTCACCAAGTTACTATTGAAACGATGATACAACATGGCATTAGCGTAAAGTCTAATCTAAAAAAAGCATTGTGTGTTGTAGATATGCCAATCAACACATACCGAAGTATAAAAGAAGCAAAAAAAAATGCAAAATTAATTGTTAAAAAAACAAAATGCGACGCAGTCAAAATGGAATATAATGGAAAAAATTTCAGAATTATACAAAGCGTGGTTAAGGTAGGCATTCCAGTAATGGGTCATATAGGTTTTACTCCTCAATATTTTAAAAAATTTAAAGTTCAAGGTTTAATGGAAAAGGATAGAAATAAATTAATTAAACAAGCAAAAGAGAATGAAAAAGCTGGAGTATTTAGTATTGTAATCGAGTGTGTCACATCTGATGTAGCTAAAGAAATCACAAGATTTGTGAAAATTCCAACAATAGGAATAGGAGCATCCATTCATTGTGATGGGCAAATTTTAGTTACCGATGATATGCTAGGACTGAGCGGTTTTTACCCAAGATTTGTTAAAAAATTTGTAAGTTTAAATAATATAATTCAAAAAGGAGTTCAAAATTACCATAAAACAGTATTAACTAAAAAATTTCCGAGCAAACAAAACGAATTCTAAACTATGTCTGAAGAAATATTAAATAATAGTTTTCAAAGTAAAATCTCTAATTTTATTAAGAAAAATTTTAAAAATTTAATTATATTATTAATTTTTTTAATTTTAGTATTATTTAGCGCTTTCATTTATAAAGATTTGCAAAAAAAAAATGAAATTAAAATTGCAGAAAATTACACGCAAGCCACTATAAAATTTAAAGAAAATAAATCAGATGAAGCAAAACAATTATTAGAAAATATTATACAGAAAGGGCATAGGTTTTATTCACCTTTAGCGTTATATTTTATTATTGATAATAACTTAGAGAAAGATTCTTTAAAAATAGTTAGTTTTTTTGATAGAATTTTATTAATAAGTTCTATTGATAAAGAAAATATAAATTTAATTAAAATAAAAAAAACTATATTTTTATTTAAATTGGGAGAAGAAGAAGCAATAATAAAAACATTAAACCCAATAATTAATTCTGACTCAGTTTGGAGAAATATGGCAATTAATCTAATATCAGATTATTTTTTATCTATAGATCAAAAAGCAAAAGCCAAAGAATATCTTCAATTATTAAATAAAAATTTTTAAGAATAATTTATAATGAAAAAATTATTGCCAGTTTTAGCGGTATTAATCTTTAGCTCTTGTTCATTTGATAATAAAACAGGAATATGGAAAGACGCTTCAGATATTTCAGTAGATAATAAACAATCAAAATCAATTTCAAAAAACCTACCAGGGATAATATATGAGAATGTTTCAACTAAAAATATAATTTATAATGAAGAAAAAGATGCTGTCAATTTATCCAATTTTGAAATCGATAATCCTATAAAGATATCAAATTGGCTTGAGCAATTTGCTATACCAACAAATAATATTTCAAATATTTCTTATAGCGGTAATAAAAGATTGTTATATAAAAGTTCTAAATTAAGTAGCGTTTCTTCAAGTAAAAATAGAAATATTATCTTTTATGATAATAATTTAATTTCCCACGATCAAAAAGGAACAATTTTCATTTTTTCATTGAGCTTAAATAAAAAAATATTTGAATATAACTTTTATAAAAAAAATTTTGAAAATATTAATAAAGAACTTAATTTTATTGTTAACGATAATTTTTTATATGTATCCGACAATCTTGGTTATTTATATGCAATTAATTTAGATAATAAATCTATTATTTGGGCTAAAAATTATGGAATACCTTTTAGATCTAATTTAAAATTTATAAATAATGAAATTTTTTTAGCAAATCAAGATAATGTTATTTATGCTATTAATGCAAATACAGGGGAAAAAAATTGGCAATTTCAAACTAGTCTTACATTTTTAAAGTCTGATTTTGTCAATAATTTTGCATTGGACTTAATTAATAGTAATTTAATTTTTTTAAATACTAGTGGTGAACTTTATTCTATAAATTTTGAGTCACAAAAAATTAATTGGGTATTAAACTTCAAAAATTCTTCTTTAGCTGGAGACACAGAATTATTTCTAAGTCATCCAATTGTTATTAAAAATAATAATCTAACTTTAAGTACAGAAAAATTTTTATTAAATTATGATACTGTAACAGCCTCAAGGAATTGGATGTTTTCCTCTGAGTCCATTTTTAAGCCAATAATAACTTCTAATCATATTTATGTTATTTTAAAAAATGATCTTTTAGTTTGCCTTGAGAATGCTAGTGGTAAAGTTATTTGGTCTAAAAATATTTTTACTAATCTTAAAGATAAAAAAATACAAAATAAATTTGGTTTAATTTCAGATTTTAAAATAGTTAATAGTGAAATTTATATATATTCAAAAAATGGATATTTATTAACTTTTAATCCTAGTAATGGAGCTCTATCTTTTTTCAACGAAATTAGTAAAAATGGAATAAGTTCTGAAATAGTTTTTTTAGACAATAATATGTTATTTTTAGATAACGATAATAAATTATTAAAATTTAATTAATTATTTGATTTTCCGCTTAATAACGAAAGTTGTTTTATCTTTCCTTCGCCTAGTAAATTTGAAGGCTTTATAGGATACTCGCCCGTAAAATAGTGATCACTTAATTGAGGATATAATTTATTTCTCTCTTTAAATCCTAGCGCTCTATACAAGCCTGATAAACTTAAAAATTTTAATGACTTAGCGTTAATATACTTACACATTTCTTCATTTGTTTTATTGCTAGCTAGTAATTCTTTTTTTGTTGGCATATCAACACCGTAAAAATCTGGAAAAAGTATTTCTGGTGAAGCAATTCTTACATGCACTTCTTTAGCTCCTGAATCATAAAGCATTTTGACTATCTTATGACAAGTAGTTCCTCTAACCAACGAGTCATCGACTAGTATAATTGATTTGTTTTTAACTAGAGTTTGCGTTGGGTTTAATTTTAGTTTGACCCCAAAACTTCTAATACTTTGTGTTGGTTCAATGAAGGTTCTGCCTACATAGTGATTTCTTATTAATCCTAATTCAAATCTTTTTTTGGTATATTGACTAAAACCAAGCGCAGCCGGCACTCCCGAATCTGGTACAGGGACCACAAAATCAGCTTCTAAATCTGTTTCTTTTGCAAGTTCTTCTCCCATTTTTTTTCTGTATTCGTAAGCGCATTCCCCATTAAGCAAACTGTCTGGCCTAGCAAAATAAATGTATTCAAATGCGCAAGGCCTAGCTTTCATTAATGGAAAAGGTTTAATGCTATTTAATTCGCCATTTTCAATAACTATGATTTCACCGTTTTCAACTTCTCTCATAAACTTAGCACCTATAATATCTAAGGCGCAGGTTTCAGAAGCAAAAATATAAGATTTACCTAATTTACCTAAAACTAATGGCCTGATACCAAAAGGATCTCTTAATCCAATCATTTTTTTATTTGTGATCATAACCAAAGCATAACCGCCTTGTATTTGAAAAAGAGTATCAATAATTTTATCAATCATTTTTGATCTTTTCGATTTTGCAATTAATTGAACTATTATCTCCGTATCGCTAGTCGTTCTAAAAATTGCTCCATCTTTAACGAGAGTATCTCTTAGTTCTAGGGCATTTGTTAAATTTCCATTGTGCGCCAAACTTATACCTCCACCGTAAAGATCAGCAAAAAAAGGCTGAATATTTCTAAGAGAAACTTCACCAGTTGTTGAATATCTATTATGTCCTACAGCTGATTTACCTGGGAGTTTTTTTATAACTTCTGGATTAGTAAAATGATCTCCAATTAGGCCTTGTCTTTTTTCTGAATGAAAATTTTTACCATCGAAGGAGACAATTCCGCAACCTTCTTGACCTCTATGTTGTAGAGCATGCAAACCAAGAGCAACTAAAGAAGAAGCTTCTTCACACTCAGAGACACCGAAAACTCCACATTCTTCTCTAGGTTTATCTAATTTAAATTTTTTCAATTTTTTCTTTTGCATCAATTATGTCTTTAAAATTTGGGAATTCTTCAATAAGTAAATCACTTCCTTTTTTAACAATATTAAAAGAAAAAGAGCTTTCCATAGATATATTCCATTTTTCATATGAATAAAACCAATTTAAAATAGAAAAAAAACAAACAGCAACTACATATCCTTGAAACAAACCAAAAAGTATTCCGAAAGACTTATCCACCGATCCAAAACCAGTCCACTTTACAGCGGTGCCAATTGATTTACTCAAAACAATACAGATAAATAACGAAACAATAAAAACAAGAACACTTATACCAACACTATTTATAAAATCTGATTCAATATAATTACTTACCCAAGGTTGTAATTGAGGTACGAGAATAATTGTGGCTATTATAGAAATCATCCATTTGAGAGCAGATAAGAAACTTAAGGAAAACCCTTGAGAGAAGCACTTTATTGTATTGAATAAAATAATTACTACAAAAACTATATCAAATAAAAAAACATCATTTTTTAAAAATTCTATAAAATTATTCATTACCAAAAGGTTTTAAAACTAGTATGAGTTTAGGTAAAAGAGTTAATACAGATATTAAAGCAAATAACATCGCAACACCCGTTAATACTCCAAAATATATTGTTGGGATAAAGTTAGATAAAAATAAAATAGAAAAACCAAAAATTATTGTGACAGTGGTGTTGAGTATAGAAATACCAATAGTATTATGACATTTGCTAACTGTATCGTTATAATTTTTTATTTTTTCAAATTCTTCTTTGAACCGGTAGATATAATGAATGCTATTATCAACGGCTATACCAATAGTAATTGACGCAATCGTAATCGTCATCATATCTAATGGAATTCCAGAAAGACCAATAATTCCTAAAATAAAAAAAGCAGCTATAAAATTTGGAACAACCCCAATTAAAGATAAAGTCAAATTTCTAAAAAGAACTAAAAACATTATTAAAATCCCTATCATTGTCACACCTAAGGATAAAATTTGAGATTTAAAAAGACTTTGTAATAGGTTATTAAATAAAATTAATACACCCGAAAGTTTATATTCTTCTTCACCCAAGCCAACTTTTGTTTTTAATTCAGAATTAATTTTTTTAATTAATTCATTTCTTCTTAAATCTTCTAAAGAGTCTTTTATTCTTACACTAATTCTTGCTTCATTATCTTTTATAGAAATATAAGGAGATATTATTTCTTTTTTAATCTCTTCAGGAAATTTACTGTAAAGTATACCAGTTTCTAAAGTCCCTAATTTGTTGCCAATTAAATCCTCCGCAACTCTAATAATACTTCCAAATGAAATAACCTTACCTATTTCCGGAAGAGATTCTAAATAATCATGAACTTTTAAAATTTTATCAATTTTATCTCTTGTAAACCAATATTTATATGTTTCATCTTTATCTTTAGCATCTTTATCCCATTCAGAAAATTCATCATCTTTTTCTCTCTTTTCTTCTTTTACTGGAAATTTTAAAATAATATCAAGCGGAGTGGTGCCCCCCAACTGATCATCAATTTTTTTCATCCCTTTATAAATTTCAGTTTTTTTATCAAAATAATTAATAAAACTATTTTCTACTTCTAACTTGAATATTCCTACTATACTTAAAAAAATAACTATTAAAGTCGTACCAAATATTAAAGATGTATTTCCTTTTGAAAAATTACTTAATGCGCTAGTAATTTTAGATTTTTCTTCATGCTGATCAATTGAATCTTCTGAATTACTAAACTCATTAAGTAGAGCAGGAATTAGCGTAAGTGTAATTATAGTTGAAAAAGTAAGACCCAAGGTCATCATCCAACCAAAATCAATAATTGGTTTAATTCCACTAAATATTAATGATAAAAAAGCGCATATTGTAGTTAAGACAGTATAAAGAATTGGCATAAACATTTTAGTACTCGCTTCATAAACAGCATCTTTAATATCTATGCCTTCAAATTCTTTTTTTATTTGCAAAAACCTGACTGTGATATGAATATTCATCGCCATATTGAGAATTAGCATAATTGCAATAAAGTTTGAGGAGATAACGGTAACTTTCCATCCTAATAAACCCACCATACCTATCATGGCCCCAACAGAAAACGCACAACCAAGTAAAGGAATAACTACCCATTTAATTTTTTTAAAAATTAGCCATAAGGTAATTACAATAAATATGAAAACCCCAATACCAAAAACCACAATGTCATTTTGAACAAATGACATCATATCGTCAGTGATCATGGGTAAACCACCTAAAAAAACCTCAGCATTTACATTAAATTTTTTTATAACTTCTCTAATTTCATTTATATTTTGATGGTTTTTTTGATTATAAATGCTTTTATAAGAATCATATTCACTATTAAAAATAGCTTGCTCTTTTTTTTGAGATTTATCTAGATTGCCTTCTAAACCTAGATTAAAATAATTATTTTTAATTTTAATAAATTCGTTTAATTTTTTATCTTGTTTGAGATAAACAACTATTCCCGAAGTCTTGCCATCAGCACTAATAACGTAGTCTTTATAAATAGGACTATTTATTATTTCATTAAATCCTCTTTTTTTATCTATTTCAGGATAGGATAAAGTTTTGTAGTTTTTTAACCTTTCCATCAAAGGTGCATTGCTATTTTTTAAAAGCGGAACATCAATTATAGTTATGACACTATCTACCCATTCTAATTTTTCTATTTTTGATTTAAAAAATTGAAGATTAATTATTGTCTCTTCGTCTGTAAAACTTGCTATCGGTGTATATGTTAAGACTAAATAGTCCTTTGATCCGTATCTTTCGTTAACTTCTCTTAAATATTTTAAGTCTTTATCGCTCTCAAGAAGCAAAGAGTCCGAGGATGCATCTAATTTAAAATCTTTAGAAAAATAAAGAAAATACGCAAGTACTAAGCAAATGATGGTAATAGAAATTTTTGCATAATCAGTAATTATTGCTTTATAAACTTTTCCAAACATAGATAAACTTAGATATATCTAAAATTTTAGATAACTAAAGAATTAATTTTTATTTAAATCTTTGAATTTTGTAAACATTCCTTCAAACTCTACAAAAACTGTACCCGTAGATCCGTGTCTATGTTTACCAATGATAAGACTTGCTAGACCGTGAATATCGCTCATTTTGGATTGCCATTCGGCGTGCTCAATAGAACCTTGTTTTGGTTCTTTTTTTTCTAAATAATATTGTTCTCTATAAACGAATATTACAACATCCGCATCCTGTTCAATTGATCCAGATTCCCTAAGGTCTGATAATTGAGGAATCTTATCATCTCTCTGTTCTACCGCTCTTGATAATTGTGACAGGGCTACTACAGGGATATTTAATTCTTTAGCAAGTGCTTTTAGTCCCTGAGTTATTTCTGAAATTTCTTGAACTCTACCATCCATTCTATTTGTGCTCGTTCTCATTAACTGAATATAATCAACAACAATTAATTTTAATCCAAATAATCTTTTAATTCGTCTTGCTCTATTACTTAAAGTTGAAATAGCTATAGCAGGCGTTTCGTCAATATATAATGGTAAGTCATAAATATTTCTCGATGTTTCAATGTATCGATTTAAAGTTTCTTCAGTCGCTTTACCTCTTCTAATTTCACTTGCTGAAATTCTTGCTTGTTCAGACAAAATTCGAGTTGATAACTGTTCTGATGACATCTCTAAAGAAAAAAAGGCAACAGAACCTTTTTCATTATTTTCCTGCATGTTTTTTGCTGCGTAATAAGCAATATTAGTTGCAAGAGAAGTTTTACCCATAGAAGGCCTTCCAGCTATAATTATTAGATCAGATTTATGTAAACCTCCTAGTTTGTCATCTAAATCTGTTAATCCAGTTGGTACGCCGACAATACCTTGCTCACTTTTCATGGCCAAGGTAGCCATTTCGATAGTTTGATCTAATGCTTGATTAAATTTTAAAAAAGTTTGTGAAAAATTTCCTCTTTCAGCTAAATCAAATAAGGACTTTTCAGCATTCTCAATTATATTTTCACCAGTCTTTTCACTTTTATCATCTTTAGCCTGATCATAAATTCCATCAGAAATAAATATTAATTCTCTTTTAACATACATTTCATGAATAATTTTTGCATAATCGATTGCTTGTTTTATGGAAGAAGAAAATCTAGTTAATTTTACCAAATAATCAACTCCTCCAACCTCACTTAAACCTGAGTCATTTTCAAAATAGTTCTTCAAGGTAATAGGGTTTGCTATCATCCCTTTGGTATTTAAGTTTTCTATAACCTCATAAATTTTTCTATGAATAGGATCAAAAAATTTACCAGCATTTACAATGTTTGATATCTCATCAATAATATCGTTATTAACTAAAATGGATCCAATAATCGACTGTTCAGCTTCTATATTTGAGGGCAATTTTACCTCTTCTGTTGAGGTAAGTGTTAATTTTGTTTTTTTCATTAATTGAATAATAATAGATGAATAATTAATAGAAAATTAAAAGTTACACACTTTTTTTTCTACCTGTGGAAAAATAGGATTTAAATTGAGTCTATTTTATTAATACTTAAGTTAACATTCACTGAAACTTCAGCATGAAGATTTATATTTATTTTGTATTTACCAATTTGTGTAATTTCTTGTCTTAAGTCAATTTGAGAAGGACTAATTTCAATATCTAAAATTTTTTTAAATGCACTAGAAACTTCCTTAGGTTTTATTGAACCGTAAAGTTCTCCATTCTCTTTAGATTCCTTATTAAATTTTAAAGTTTTATTTGAAATTTTTGCTGCAATTAATTCGAATTGATTCTTAGCTTCTTCATTTTTTTTATTTAATTCAACTTTTTTTTTATTTACATATTCAACATTTTCTTTACTTGCTCTTAAAGCCTTGCCTTGTCTTAATAAATAATTTCTGGCAAAACCATTTTTTACTTCGACTTGGTCTCCAATTTTTCCAAGTTTCATAATGTTTTCTAAAAGTATAACTTGCATAATTAAATTAATCCTAAAATTTTAGCTTTTTTAATTTCACTTGTTAATTTTCTTTGTTTATTTTGAGAAACAGATGTAATTCTTGAAGGCATAATTTTATCAGTATCAGATACGTATCTTTTCAGCAATTTTACATTTTTATAGTCTATAACTGGAGCATCTTTTATTGATAGAGGACATTTTTTCGAAAATCTATAATCAGATTTTTGAAACAAGCTAAGCTTGTTTAAAGGATTTTGAGGTTTTTTATTAAATTTATTATTTTTTCTTTTCATTATTTTATTTTAAAATATTCTGTCTCGGTATCTAGTTTTTTATATTTAACTGTCAAATGTCTAAGCAGAGAATTATCAAAAATACTATTTTTTCTTATTTCCTCTAAGGTCTTATTTTCAGCTTCAAATTTATAATGAATATAAAATCCTTTATTATAAGATTTAATTTTTTTAGCAAAATTAAGTAAGCCCCAATTTTCTACTTTTATAATCTTACCGTCTGTTTTATTAATAATATCTTTATATTTTTTTTCTAGATTTTCTAATTCAGAAGTCGATAGATCCTGTTTCGCTATTAATGTATGCTCGTAAAAATTCATTGTTTGATCATTAATTGTTTATTTATTAAAAGAACGGTTTTATACTATTATAAATTCGTCAATTCAATACTAATAATGTTATAAAAAAACATTAATACAAATGAAAGCTATATTATTTCCAGGACAAGGTTCGCAAGTAGTCGGAATGGGATCAGAGTTTTATAATAACTTTTCTTATGTTAAAAAACTATTTGCACAAGCTGATGAAATTTTAGGTTTTAAAATTTCAAAAATAATATTAGATGGACCAGAAAGTGAACTCCAACGCACGCAAAATACTCAACCAGCAATTTTGCTTGTAAGTTACTCAATTTTTAACATTTTAAAAAGTGAATTTAATTTTAATTTAGATAAAGTAAAATATTTTGCCGGTCATTCTTTAGGAGAATATAGTGCATTTCTATGTGCTAATTCTTTAAGTTTTCATGACTCCTTGCAATTGCTTTTTGAAAGAGGAAAATCTATGCAAGATTCTGTTCCTCTGGGAAAAGGCGGCATGTTAGCTGTACTAGGATCCGAGATTGAAGAAATTAATAATTATATACTTCAAATAAAATTAAAAGGAGTTTGTGAAGTTGCTAACGATAACGCACAAGGCCAAATTATAGTAAGCGGTAACATCGAACTTATTGAAGAATTAAAAAATATTTTAAAAGAAAATAAAAAAAAATATATTCCTTTAGCAGTTAGTGCGCCTTTCCATTGCTCTTTAATGAATCCTGCTGCAATTAAAATGGAAGAAAAAATTAATAATGTAAACTTTAAAAAGCCTGATTTTGAAATAGTTTTAAATGTGACTGCATCACCAGTAAATGAACCATATGATATTAAAAAAATTTTAATAAAACAAATTTATTCAAAAGTTAGATGGAGAGAGAGTATTATTTTTATGAAAGAAAATGAAATAAATAATTTTATAGAGATAGGACCTGGCAAAGTTTTAATTGGTTTAGTTAAAAGAATAATACCTAATAGTAACACCTTTAGTATTAACTCAATAGATGATATTAAAAATCTTATAAATGAATCTTAAAGATAAAAAAGTTATTATCACTGGCGCAACCGGAGGCATCGGTTACAGTATAGTAAAAAAATTTTACGAACTTGGCTCAGTTATTTTAGCCACAGGAACAAATGAAAATAAACTCAATGAATTACAAAAAAACTTTAAGCATATTAAGATAAAATCATTCAAACTAGACCAACATTTAGAGATAGAAAAATTTATAGACTCCTGTAATTTAGAACTAGGAGGAATTGATGTTTTAATAAATAATGCCGGTATAACTCTAGATAATCTTTCTATAAGATTAACAGATGAAAATTGGAAAAAAGTTATTGATATTAATTTAACATCAACCTTTTTGATGTGCAAATACGCTGTAAAAAAAATGTTAAAAAATAAAAAAGGGAAAATTATAAATATCACTTCTATAGTTGCTCATACTGGAAATTTAGGACAGGCTAATTATGCCGCTTCAAAAGCAGGTATTATTGGTTTTTCAAAAAGTTTAGCACTTGAGTACGCAAAAAAAAATATAAATGTTAACTGTATATCTCCAGGTTTTATCAAAACCGAAATGACAGAAAAAATTAATGATGAATTTAAAAAAATACTTATATCTAAAATACCCAGCGGTGATCTTGGAACAGCGGAAGACATAGCTAACTGCGCAGTTTTTCTTGGATCAGAGATGTCTAATTATATTACCGGTGAAACCATACATGTTAATGGAGGCATGTATATGGCTTGACAATTATCAATATTAATTTAATAACAAATTTAGTTATCAATCGAATAAAGGAATTTAAATGTCAGATGTAGGTGTGAAAGTAAAAAAAATAGTAGCAGATCACTTAGGCGTTGAAGAAAATAAAGTCACAAATGAAGCAAGCTTTATAGACGATTTAGGAGCAGACAGTTTAGACACTGTAGAATTAGTTATGGCATTCGAAGAAGAGTTTGGCTCAGAAATTTCCGACAGCGAAGCAGAAAAAATATTAACAGTCGGAGATGCTATTAAATTTATTGAAAGCAAAGCAGCAAATTAATTTATTCTAGGTTATAGTTGTTTTATGGACTCCAGAAATGGCAGCATAATGCTAATTTTATCCTCACCGTCTGGTTCTGGAAAAACAACATTAACCAAAAAAATTCAACAGAAATATCAAAATTTTAAAATATCTGTTTCGCACACCACCAGAAGACCAAGACCAAACGAGGTAGAAGGAGTTGATTATTTTTTTGTTAGCAAAGAAATATTTGAAAAAAAAATTTCTAATAATGAATTTTATGAATATGCAAAAATATTCGATAATTTTTACGGTACTAGCAGGGATTCAGTAAATTCACTATTAAAAAATAATAACAATATTTTATTTGATATAGATTGGCAGGGTACTTTGCAGTTATCAAAACTTAAAGAATTAAGTTTAATTAAAATATTTTTGTTGCCACCGGATAAAAAAGAATTAGAAAAAAGGTTAATATATAGAAATCAAGATAATATTGATATTATTTCTAAAAGACTAAAAGCTTACGATATCGATATTCACCATTGGTCAGACTATGATCATGTAATTATAAATGACAATCTAGATCATTGTTTTTCTCAAATAGAAAAGATTATTTTATCAGCAAAAAGTTAAATTAATTGATAAAAAACTAATTTAATTGAGTTTGATTTTCAAAATATTCTGTAATTTTATAATATTCCTCTTTAGTCAATTCGTTTGGTCTGAGTTTTAGGTTTATATTTATTTCTTTAGCAATGTTAAGTGGATTTTTAAACAAAATACTAAATGCTTTATTTATCATTTTTCTTTTTCTTGAAAAAAAAATATGAGAAACTTTTTCTAAATTTTCAATTTTTTTAATTTTAAAATTTTTATTTTTAATTGGCTCAAATACAAGAACAGTTGAATTAACTTTTGGTATCGGATAAAAGCTATTAGGCGATACATTGAAGTAATTTGTAATTTTTAACCTAGCACTTGCAACTATACCAAGTCTACCATAATCGGGAGTTTTATATTTAGCTAGTATTTTATCTGCCACCTCTTTTTGAAACATTAAAATTAACATTTTATATTTAGGCATCCATTTTTTGAATTTTATAAGTTTTAACAATATTTGAGAAGAAATATTGTAAGGTAAATTTCCTATTATAATAGAGTCTTTTTTTATATTTTTTTCTAAATCAAATTTAAGAACATCGTCACTAAAAATTTTTATGTTATTATATTTTTTAAGTTCATTTATTAAATGATCTGATAATAATTGATCTTTTTCTATAAGAATTAAATTTTTTGGCTTTTCTGCTAAAATTTTTTTAGTTAAGTTTCCAGTTCCGGGACCAATCTCGACAATATTTTGATTATTTATATTAGTTAATTTTAAAATTTTATTTAAAATATTATTATCAATTAGAAAATTTTGTCCTAACGATTTTTTTGGTTTAATCATTAATTTTATTTAAAAAATTAATTGCATTAATTAAACTTTTAGGATCTGCTTTGTTTAATCCAATAATATCCTGCGCTGTTCCATGATCAGGAGACAGTCTATGATATTTTAAACCTAATGTTATATTTATTGCATCAAAACCATAAAGTGCTTTAAAGGGACCTAAAACTTGGTCATGGTACATTCCAACGATTACATCATAATAAATAATATTTTTTTTACTAAAAGCTGTGTCAGCTGGAAATGGTCCATTAATATTTATCTTTAATTTTTTCAATTTACTAATTGATGGTCTAATAATTTTATTTTCAACTGAATTTTTGTTGTTTTCGCTATTATGAGGGTTTAAACCAAGGATAGCTATTTTTGGATATTTTTTAAATATTCTATAGTAAAATTTATTTAGAGTAATAATTTTTGTTTTAATTAAATTAAAATTAATTTTAGAATTTACATGTTTAATTTCAATATGTGTAGTTAAGGGAACAACTGATAATTTTTTATTAAAAATTAACATTACCTCCTTGTTTTTAGATTTATTTTTTTTTGAAAGGTATTCTGTTACACCAAAGTATCTATTTCTAATTTTAAAATTTTTTTTATCGATCGGAGCATTTATAAAACCTTTAATTTTATTATTTATAGCTAGATTATGTGCTGTATTTAAAGATTCAAATATATAAGCTTTAGTTTGTTGTAAATTTACATTAAATGTTGAATTAAATTTTAGCGGAATATCAAGAATGACAAGTTTTTTTTCTTTTTTAAAATGTTCAATTTTATTTATTTTGATTATTGGAATTTTAAAACGTAATTTTAAAATTTGTTTTTTAAAAATAGAGTAATTTCCGATAATAAAAATATTTTTAAACTTATTTTTTTTCCAAGCTTTAGCAATAATTTCTGAATTAATACTATTTGGTTCACCCGCAACTATCGCAATTAAATTATTCATTGAACATTATTTGAATAGTATTTTCAATATTTGAGAAGTGAGATCTCGAAAATAAGTTCAATTTTTCCTCTTTTTTTTGATTTAAAATATTTTCATTAAATTTTTTTAATTCTTCTTCGTTTTTATTTTCTTTGATTTTTTTAATTTCATTTTCAACTTCTATAATATTAATATTTAATTGATTTCGATAAATTTCATAAATTAGCGTATTCCACAAAAGCTCTATTTTATGATTTTCTAAAAAAGTGTCATAGTTGATATTTTTTTGTTCGAAGAAATTTTTTAATTCATTAGAGGGTAGGTTCAATGATTTTGATACAAATTCAATATATTTTTGTAGATCATTCTTATCATATCCTTTAATATTGAATTTATATATTTCCCCTTTTTTAATTAATTTATTTATTAATTTTTTTATAGAAGCATTTTTAATTTTGTCTATATTTTGTTGAGATATTTCTTCTTTATTTAAGATTAAATTTGTCATTATTTCATTTTCTATATCAATAGAAGTGATGATGCCGCCTCCAACTTTAACTATAATATTATTAATAATTTTTGCCTGTAAATTTAAAAAAATAAAATTATAAATTAGAATATAAAAGATATAAATTAAGAAATTATTTTTTTTCATTTAATTTTAGAGTTATTAATTTCTATAAGCTGGTGCGTTAATTTCTGCAAAAGGTATTATCGATATGGTGAACATTAAAGAATTATTTGTCTTAAGATCTCTGTCAGTATAAAATTCTCTTCGATAGGTTATTGCTGCCTTTAAACAATCGTTAAAATAACTATAATTTAAATTATAAAAATCAGACGAATTTGTTAAAAGATTTCTTTTAAAGTTAAAATCTAACCCCGAAGAATCATTTATCTTAAATTCGACCCCTGATTGAATATATTCTTTTTTACCTATATGATTTTTTTCTTCTAAAAAACCTAAATTAAAATTTGCTTTTTCAAAAGCAAATTCTGCATTCAACTCATTATAATTTAAAGTTTTATATCCCTGATCTAAAGCAAAATTGTAATTCAAACTTATATTGTTGTTAATATTATATTTACTTTCGCCAACAATATCTGAGAAATGTTGATCTAACGATGTACTCGCGGGTATATCCATGTTCTCTTTCGCATTTATGACCTGCCCAATTGATAATGATAATTGTTCTTCACCTATTATATTTATTTCATCTAATTTATTTTTTTTATATTCAAAACCTATAGAAGCACTTAATCCTTTTTCTAATACATCTATTTTTTCAACTTTATTTAAATTAAATAAATTTCCATAGTTCAGTTTTCCCCCATCAACATTTCTCATTTGTCCTGGTGCATATCTTAAAAGAAACTTTGGCGATAATGTTTCAAATGTTTTATTTAGAGAATTTTCATTATATAAGGGAAATTCAGAAAAATATCCAATAGCAGGGTGAATTTCAAAATTATCTTTATTATTTTTGTGTTCTTTTGTGTTTTGAGATTTGTAATTGACGTTTTTAACAACTCCTTCAAAATAGTTTTTAATTCCGATTGAATTTAACCATGTATTTGATTTCCAATTAAAATGATTAACTAAAAAATCAGTTTGTTTATCGGTTTCATAATTTCTTAAATGAATGTTAGACCCAAGATTTAAGAGACCATATTTTTCATTAGTCAAAAGGTTCTTTTCTAAATTTAAAGGCAATAAATATTCATAACGTTTATTTCCAAGTTTATTTGTATCTTCATAAAAACTAGGATTTGTAGCAAAATAAAAATCTTTATTTTGGTAAAAATAATCTATTTTATTTTCAAGAACAGACTTATTTGCATTTGCCAAAGAACTTTTAAAATCAAAGATTTTGAAATAAGTGTCATTAGAAACTTTTTCAGTTTTTATTTCAAAACTGCTTTTTTTTTCTTCTTCGTTTATAAGATTCAAATTAAAATTAGTAAAAAAATGCCCAATATTACCGCCAGATTTTTTTTTTTTATAACCTTCACCAAAACCTGCGTCAGCAATAAAAAAAGAATTTGAAAAATCTTGTCGATATTCACCTAAAAATAAAGGATTTTCATTAAAATAGAGTTTTGGTGTTAAAGTAAAATCTTTATCTCCTGCAATATTAAAAAAATAAGGGACAGCAAATCCAGAGCCTAAATTACTGCTATTTGATAATAATGGTGCTAGAAATCCACTTGCTCTTTTAACTGTAGGATCGGGATGTGAAAATTTTGGAGAAAAAAAAATTGGAAAATCATAAATTTTTAAAATAACATTGTCGTAATAAATTGTTTTTTTTGCTAAATCGTGCTTAATTTTTTTTGATTGCAATGTCCAAGGACAAGTTTCATTTTCTTTATTTTGGCAATAAGTAAATATTCCTTTTTCAAAAACACTTGTATTTTTTGAAAAAAAAAAAGTATTAGCAAAAAATCTTGGATCATTTAAAGGATTTGGAGAAATTCCAGGTTGATTTAAAAAAGCTTTAATATCAGATCCTACAATTTTTTTTTCTTTTTCATCAATATAAATTTCAGACAAATTATATTCATTGTTATTCATATCCTTTATTTGAATATTTCCTTTTGAAAAAAAAATATTATTCAAAATAGAATAATTAAACATTTCAACTATAATATTGTTGCCTTCTTTATCTATAATATTGGCTTTATTACTTGAGAAAATTATTTTTTTTTTATTATCTAATATTATATTAGTGCCTATAATTTCGTAATCGGCAGAAGTTATAATTTTTGTATCACCTTTTGTTTCTAGTATTTCTTCAATTTTATTGTATTTTACGTACTCAGAAAAAAGTTTGTTACCTTTGTTATCTACCGAATTTACAGCACCTTCAAAAACAATAATTTTATCTACATCATTATATTTTACCTCGGAAGAATTAATTTCTAGCTCTTGCGCATTTAAACTCGAAAGTATTATTAAAAAAAATAAATTTAAAAATATTAAAAGGTTATTTTTCATTAATTTGAATAATACCTATTGAACAAAATAAACTGATTATTATTATTGGCATCCAAATCGATAAAGTTAAATTAATTTTTTCAGTTTGTCCCAGGGCAATAGAAAGATCTTTTAAATAATATATAACAACACATATTAATATAGAACTAAGTAAATAATAAAAATTTTGTTTATTCTTTAAAGAACCAATCGTAAATATTCCTGCTAAAACTACCATTAAAAATAGAAATATGGGTAAAGAGACAAATTTGTTTAATTTTTCATTTAATATTTTATTTGAATATCCTCCTTTATTTAAATCTTGATAATTTGTAATCAATCGTAAAAAAGGTATCGTATTTAAGTTTTTATAAAGAGAATTAATTTTCTCTGATGTATTTTCGCTTATCAATTCATAGTTTTCGTAAAAAATAGTAGAATTTTCTAAATTATTATGGATGTAATTTTTTTTCAATTGCCATAGATTATTAGTTATTAATGCAGTTTCAGACTCAATTCTTTTTAATAATGAACCACTGCTATCAAATATATATATTGAAATATTTTCTAAAGTATTTTCATTTAAACTTTTAGCATTTATAATTTTATATCCAACGTTATCAGTTTCTTTTATCCATACTCCATTTTTATTTATTGAAATTAAGTGATCAACATCTTTTGAGTAGCGAGCTTTTTCAATTTCGTACTGTTTAATAAGTCTAGCGGTAATTGGATTTATAGCAAATAATACAAACAAACCTAATAATAATGAAAAAAAAGATAAAATTAAAATTATTTTTAAATTTGAGTACCCAAATACTTTTATCATAACTAATTCTTTCGAAAACCTTAAATGTAAGAAATAAAATACAGATGATAAGAAAATTATAAAAGGCAGCAAATCTAATATTAAAGATGGGACATACAACAAAGCTAAAGTTAGTGGAAACAAAAAAGATAAACTTGAATTTTTTAAAAAATTTATTTCTTCAAATATGTTTAAAATAATTCCTAAAGTAAAAAAGATTAAAATAGTATTTAAAATAATTTTAATAAATTTTATAATTAAATATTTATTAATGATACTATTCATATTATTAGTGTGCTGTTGATTATTTTTTTTGTTAAGTAGAAATAAAATAAAATAGATAAGACAATAGGTAAAGCAAAATAAAAAATATTAAAAGAGATTGAACTCGAATATCTTAAAATAATTTCAGAGAAAACTAAAATTGAAAAAGAAAAAAAGAAATTTATATACTTA
>SXGT01143505.1_pt1 | contig 27191 bp, 16 predicted proteins | sample 3176221 | NCBI WGS metagenome assembly SXGT01 (sample SAMN11356862, study PRJNA531348) | freshwater metagenome | isolation source: freshwater sample F1-120 | place: China: Fuxian Lake, Yuxi | collected 2017-12-25
AGACAAGTGGCGGGCGCGCGTGTTGTCGGGCCGACGCTGTTGGTGTGCCCCATGTCTGTGGTTGGAAACTGGACGCGCGAACTCCATCGATTCGCCCCGGAACTCCAGGTTCATGTCCATCACGGACCAGAACGGCCCATCGAGGAGAGTTTCGTCCGCGTGGCGATGGCAAGCGATGTCATCGTGACGACCTACGCGCTCGTCGTCAGGGATCTTGAGTCACTCAATCGAATCCATTGGCGACGCATCGCGCTCGATGAGGCACAACACATCAAGAATCCTCCGACGAAACAAACCGCATCGATCCGTTCACTGCGCACGAGTCACCGCGTCGCACTCACGGGTACGCCGGTGGAGAATCGGCTCTCCGAGTTGTGGTCAATCCTGGAGTTCTGCACCCCGAGCTATCTCGGCAGCAATGCTGACTTCCGTCGGCGATTTGCCATGCCGATCGAACGGCACAAAGATCGGCGTCAAGGAGAGCGACTGAAATCGCTCGTGCGGCCGTTCATCCTTCGACGCGTGAAGACGGATCCAACTGTCATCTCCGATCTTCCGCCACTCATCGAGTCGCGGCAGATCGTGCCCCTCACCGTCGAGCAAGCGCAACTCTATGAAGCGGTGGTTGCGGAGATGTTGCAAAAAGTGGAGGCGAGCGAGGGCATTCAGCGCCGTGGTCTCGTGCTCAGCGCGCTTGTCAAGCTCAAGCAGATTTGCAATCACCCTGCGCACTTCCTTCGGCAGGTGGAACGCGGGACCGCTGGAGAAAGCGATGACGATGAGGGCGAGGCGCCGGAGAGTCCCGCCGCGTCGCGCCGGAGCGGGAAGGCGACTCGGTTGATTGAAATGCTCGAGGAACTCGCGGCGAACAAGGATCGCGCGCTGATCTTCACGCAGTATCGCCAGATGGGTCACATCCTCGTCTCGATGATTCGTCGTGAGCTCGGGCTCGAAGCGCTGTTCCTGCACGGGGGCACTCCGCAGGCCAAGCGCGACCAACTCGTCGATCGATTTCAATCGAACGACCCAACCTGCCCGATCTTTGTGCTCTCTCTCAAGGCCGGTGGCGTTGGTCTCAACCTCACCGCGGCCAATCATGTCTTCCACTTTGATCGTTGGTGGAATCCCGCAGTTGAGAACCAGGCAACCGATCGCGCGTTCCGAATTGGCCAACACCGCACCGTCAATGTGCACAAGATGATGTCCACTGGGACCCTCGAGCAGCAGATCGACGCCATGATCGAACAGAAGACCGAACTCGCGAAGCAGATCATCGGAACGGGCGAACAGTGGCTGACCGAACTTTCGGTCGGCCAGTTGCGCGACTTGCTCACTCTCCGGCGTGATGGCGTGGAGGATGACGATTGAGTCGACCTGATCCGCTCCAATTTCAGCGATTCCCGGCATCTGAAGAGGCGCATGAAAGCCATGACGCACCGCTGGCGAGGCCGCCGCTCGTCGCCGATGAGCCGGAAGTCATCAACACCCCTTCGCTGTCGATGCGATCACTCCAATCGCCGCAACAGCCTGGTTCGTTTGCGCCAAACTTCCGTTCCCAACGCAAGCAGGAAACGCCACGGCGGCTCAAGCACGGCATCCGATTTCGCCGCAAGGAAAACCTCGATGATTTGCCATGGCCCGCGGCACCGTGGACATCCCTTCTGTGCGGGTCCGGCAATGCCGATTTGTTGCCAGAGGCGCTCGACTACGCGCGGCAGGGACAAACCGCGTCGCTCATCGTGACACCGCACGGGGTCGAAGCCGCAGTGCAAGGTCGCGAACCGCGCGCGTATCAGGTGCGCATCGACACCAATGTATTCAGTAGCTCGGACTGGGATCGAGCGGTGCAGATCATGGCGCGGGAAGCGCTCTACAGCGCCAAGCTGCTCGCGGGCGAAATGCCTCCACAAGTGGAGAGCCCATTCCAATCTCTGGGTCTCACACTGGTTCCCCAAACGATGCAAGAGGTGCGTTGCTCCTGCACCTGCGGAGGCTGCTCGGACACGCTTTCCTGCAAGCATGTGATCTGCGTGACGGCACTTCTCGCGGAGCGGCTCGCTGGTGATCCACTCCTCGCATTTACTTTGCGAGGCCTCGATGGGCAGAAGCTTCTAGAGCGATTGCAAGAGGCGCGCGCAATCGCGACGCGCGGAATTGCACGAGCGCACTCTATGCCGCCGGTGGCGCAAAGCGCGTCGCATGCGCCGCCGATTGATGCCTGCTTGTCGTCGTTCTGGCGACCGCAAGTGGATTGCACTTCGACACCCGCATCCTCCACCACGGAGCCGTCCGTTCCCCATGCCCTGCTCAAGAGACTCGGGCAATCGCCGCTGGGCGGAAAGTTTCCTCTCGTCGGGCTGCTCGCATCCATCTACGAATCAATGGCGCGCGAAGGTCAAACCCTTCGCGATGAAGAGGGCGCCTCTGCCCCCACAGTCGACGACTGATAGCGGCGATTTACTCGCGCTTCGTGGAACGCTTCAACAGATCCTCGACTGCGGCGCGTAGCTGTGCGTCTTCGCCCCTCGACTCCGCCTCTGGCGTTTGCGCGACGACGATGTCAGGCGCGGCACCATGCTCTTCCATGTCCGTGCCATCCGTGAGATACCAACCTCGAAACGGCATGCGCACCGTCGTTCCATCCGCAAGCCCACTCGAACCGGTGGAGATCACGCCGCCATAAGTCTGCTGGCCAACCAGTGACCCGCGGTTGAGTGTCTTGAAGGCATGCGAGGCGATCTCCGCGTTGGAAAAGCTCTTTTCGTTGCAGAGCATGTTCATCGGCATCGTGTAGCGCTGGATGAACAGTCGATCTTGCGGATAGTGACCAATGTCCTTCGGGTCGCCGTCACGCGGCATGGTGTACGCATACGGCTGCACCATGACCGACGCTAGGAATCGATCTGCGGTCCACCCCCCCCGTTGTTGCGAACATCCACAACGAGTCCATCTTTGCCGTGCGCTGCAGCATAGAGATCCCGCTCAAAGTCATCGAGTGAGGGCTGGTCCATGCCCTGCATATGAATATAGCCAAGCCTGCCGCCAGACCACTCTGCAACCAGCGCTGCCTTCTCCAGCGTCGATGCGCGGTAGCGCTCGCGGCGTTCATCCCCCGACGAATCTGGGACGAGCAGCGTGCGATGTTCTGTGATCGAACCGTCGGCGTGCTTGCGAGTGAAGTGAATGACGCATTCTGCCCCAACCTTGCCTGCGAGAAGCCATTCAATCGGCTTCGAGGGGTCGACCTTGTCCGCATCAATGCCCGTGATGACATCCCCCACCCTGAGCGCGAGTGTCGCGCGCGCCGCGGCAGATTCCGCAAGCACATCGACGACTTCGCGCCCGTTTGGTGCCGCAACCGTATTGACACCGAGGCGACCCTGCGCGCGCCTAGCCGCGTTCGGAGACTCAGGAGACCGGACTCCAAGGTGTGATGCATCAAGGTGACCGATGAAGCGATTGGCAACCCAATCAAACTCTTCGTTGGTTCGTGCGCGCACCGCGAGGGCGCGATACTGAGCAGTCAACGCCGGCCAATCGAGCCCCTTCATCGAATGGTGATAGAAGCAGAGCCCCATCAGTCGTGAGACATCGTCGAACTTTTGTCCGTTCAATTGCGCAAGATCCACCTCGCTCACCGACGAAATCTCCGCGCCTTTCGCTTCCCCCGCAGGCAGTGCCATGATTTGCGCCCCACTCGAACCCACGAGCGTCGCTTTGTCACCCTGCAGGGACATCCCGAGCACGCGACCGCTCCCGGCGAGTTTCTTGAGATCGCTCCCGTCATGTTTCACGAGCGAGAGCGTGCCTTGGCGGGGCGGGCCTTCGCCTGGATTCGCAGCGCCCGCCGCGTCGGCGGAAGAAAAAAGAATCTTGTCGCCCGCAGGAAGGATCTCAAGATTGCCTTCGTTGCCAGGCATTGTCGTCACCCGACGAACTCGTCGATACGCGTCGTCGAGTTCAAGTCCAGTGAATGCACTGACGGTTTCTGGCCTCGTTGACTTCGCGCCCTCTGGCTTGCTTGCATCGAGAGGCTTTCGCTTCTTGACGGCTTCATTGGCGGTCTTGAAGTACTCCTCAAGATCCTTCGCAGGCAGACCCTCAAGATCCTTATCGAGGAACACCGCCCAAACATCGACTTCCTCATTGGTGCGCTCCGAGAGAAACGCCATCACCTTCCCATCAGCGGAGAAGCGTGGCCGGTAGTCGCTGTCTGGATGCTGGGTGACATTCACCGCGGGGCTTGCGCCATCGCTCGCGATGAACCAAATGTCTTTATTGAAGTCTTGATCATCCTCCGCGAAGGCAATGAAGGATCCGTCGGGGCTCCATGCATAGTCGAGCGATTGATCAAAGCCCGCGCGAAGAACCTTGACTTCCTTCGTTGCGAGATCGAGCACGGCGAGATCGCCGAGATTGCGCGTAAAGGCAATGCGTTTCCCGTCAGGCGACGCAACGGGCATCGTGTCGTGATCCGTCGTCGCAATCAGAGGTTGGATGTCGAATCGGATCGCGTCTGCCCATCGTGAGGCGTCGAGCTTCGGATCCTTCTTCTTCTCTTCGACCTTCTCCTCTTTCCTTTCATCGTTCTTCTCAACAGGCGCTGTCACCTTGGTTTCCTCGACCGCAGGAATCGCCGCAGGTTCAACCTTGGTCGGCTCCTCGTTCGGTGTTGTTTCGGGGGACGTCGGTTCAACCTTCACCGGTTTCGGCGGCGCGACCGCGGCCTCGATTTCTTTCTTGAGATCCGCTCGCGTCTCCGCAACCGTCGCCGCGTAGATTGAATAGGTGCCATCCAAGTCGCTCGCGAAGTACAAGGTCAGACCGTCCGCGCTCCACGCGAGGTCCCGCTCGCGAAACTCGCCCTCGGTCACACGATGAGTCGGACTCTTCTCCGCCGTCGCGCGGACGAAGGCGTCACCGCCAGCGATGACCGCGAGGGTGAGGCCATCAGGCGACAGCACCGCCTCGGTGACATCTTTGCCAACGGATCGAATCTCACGATTGCGGAGCGCGTCATCCGGCGCCGTGAACGCGAGCTGCACTGGCTTGGCCGTGGGTGATTGCAAGTCGAGTGAGTAGAGATGATCCATCACCGAAAATACGGCGACGCTCCCCGCGGCATCTGTGGTGACGGCGTTCACATCCGTGCCGTCAAAGTCGGTGAGTCGCACGGCACTCGAGTCCCCAAGCGCGAGTTTCAGGCGAAAGAGGTTCATCGTCCCACCGCACGGGGGGCCGCCGCGATCGGAGAGGAACAACACTTCGTCTTCACCGATCCAACGGGCTATCCCATCGTTTCCGTCGTAGCGCGAAACCTGCGCGAACGCGTCGCCAGCCGGAGTCCACAACCACAGATTGCGATTGTCCGGACCGTTGTATCCACGACGAGTCCACGCGCTTGCGCCGCGTTCAAACAACACGCGCGAACCGCTCGGCGCCGGCACGACGGAACTGCCGAATGCGTCATGGACGCGCTCGAGTGCGCCTCCCGAGATCGGGACCCTGTAGGGCCGAGGGGAACGAAAGAAGTCACCTTCGATAGTCGCGTCAACGAAGGCAAAGACTTTCCCTTGGAACGAGCCAACGCTCGTGAGAATCAACGGAGCATCGCCAAAGGTCAGTTGTTTCAGATCGCTTCCGTCCGCACCCATTGACCAAAGGTTGCGCGAACCATCGCGCTCACTCTCAAACACGATGCGCGCCCCATCGGGAGTCCACGCAGATCGCAGGTCGTTGTCCGCGTCACTCGTCAAGCGCACGGCGGTGCCACCCTCCCGACTCGCACGCCAGAGATCGCCGCGCCAACTAAAGGTGAGCGTCGTTCCATCTGGGGAGAGCGCGGGATAGCGTGGTAGGTCAACCTCCGCTCCGAAGAGGCTACTTGCGAGGAGGAAGACGGATCCGCGAGCGAGGTTCGACGAATAATCTTTGAGTCGCATGGAGGACGAATCCTAATGGAATGACGCATCCCCCCACCCTTTCAGGAAGCGATCAGTGCTGGATGGTTTGGAGTGGCGTGACCGCGAAAGTGCGAACTTTCGCCAAACCACGGCAGAACCCATGCCGATGCAAGGTCTGTAAGTGCACTAGAACTGACTAGGAACCACCTATGACTCGCCCGATTCGCAATCCCACGCAAGTTCGCTCCATTCTCGCGAATCTCGCGCTTTCTATCGAGGAATCGCGCGCGCGGCGCATGGGTTCACCGGTTGCAAAGATGACACCGACGCCGGAAGCTGAACCGGCGAGCGCCCCCGCAGCCTCCGCGTTTGCTCCACCGCCGCCGCAACGCGCGACGGTTCCGACAGCGACCACCCCGCGTTCGATCGCAAGTTCGCTCAACACGAACGCTGGACCTGGGCCGATGCCGCCCATCCGTACGTCCAGTGAGATGTTCGACGGCGGTGCTCCGCGGCTCAAGGCACAGCCAAAGCGGCCAAGTTAATCCGCGCGTTTTACTTTGACTGAAGCCGTGCTCCACGAGTGCTAAAATCCGCGCCCCATGCGGACCGAGTCACTCTCCTTTCTCCAGCGGCTCCTCGATACTCCAAGTCCGTCCGGCTTTGAACGCGCTGGGCAGCGCGTGTGGCTGGATTATGTCAAGCCATTCGCGACGCGGACTTGGAACGACGCCTACGGGAACTGTTTCGCAGAACTCGTCCCAGCGACAAGCGATGCGCCCACCATCGCCGTCTGCGGCCATGCCGATGAGATTGGCTTGATGGTGAATCACATCGACGAGAAGGGGTTCGTCTATTGCAAATCGATTGGCGGCATTGATGCAGGATCAATTGTCGGCAAGCGGATTCAGTTCCAATCGAGTGTGCCTGGAGTCACCAATCCGGTGATTGGCGTGATCGGCGCGACCGCCATTCATCTCCAAGACAAGGCGAATGAGGGGAAGGTGCGCAAGTTGCACGAACTCTTCATCGACATCGGAGCCCGCTCATCGGAAGAAGCGCTCGCGCGACTGAACCTCGGCGACGCTGGTGTGTTCCTTGAGAGCTTCCTCCACCTCAATGATGACCTCGTCATCGCGCGGGCGCTGGACAACCGCGTCGGAACATTCGCCGCGGCCGAAACCTTACGCCTGTGCTTCGAGCACCGAAACGCTCTGCAAGCGCGCGTCGTGGCGGTGTCCACTGTGCAGGAAGAAATCGGAATCCACGGCGCGACGATGATCGCAAACTCACTCAAGCCAACCGTTGCACTGATCACCGATGTCGGGCATGCAACCGATAGTCCTGGGATCTCGGCCGCGCAACATGGCCTGTTCCGACTCGCTGGGGGGCCAAAACTCGCCGTCGGAGGCGCAATGCAACCCGAGATCGTCGAACGACTGATCCGACACGCGAGCGAGAAAGACATCCCGCTTCAGCGCGCCGCCACTCCTGGGCGTTCCGGAACAGACACCGACACGATCTTTCTGCAGCAAGGCGGCATCCCGTGTGGCTTGGTGAGTCTGCCCATTCGCTACATGCACACCACCGTGGAAATGACAAGTTTGAGAGACCTCGAACGGATTGCCGAACTCTTCGCGGCTTTCTGTATGGGGATGCAAGCGCGCGAATCCTTCTGCCCCACCCTGTAGTTTGCACCGGCCACGAAACCGATAGAGTTACGCTGGAGTTTCTTTGCTCGAGTTCCTGACGCAATCTGTCAAACACTTCCGAGACACCGGTTCCATCTGGCCGTCCTCGCCCTTGCTCGCCCGCGCGATGACGAAGTCGCTTGAAGGTGTATCTGGCCCGCGGCGAATCCTGGAAGTTGGCCCTGGGACCGGGCCCCTCACGAAGGGCGTCCTTCGACGACTCCGCGCGGGAGATCAGTTCGACATCGTCGAGATCAACGATGTCTTTTGCAGCTTGCTTGAGAAGGAAATCCTCCAGAAGTTCCGCACTCGGCATCCGCAGGTCGCCGTGAAGTTGCACAACGCGCCGATCGAGGACGCCGCGCTCATCCCGGGCTACGACCTCATCGTGTGCGGACTTCCCTTCAATAACTTCCCGCCCAAACTCGTGCGCGCAATTTTCCGGCAGTTACTCGCGCTGCTGAGTAACTCAGGCGAACTCGTCTACTTTGAGTACGCAGGCGTACGTGCCATGAAAGCGCCGATCGCGGGCAGCGCGGGGCGTGCGCAGCTCAAGCGGATCGACGCCATCGGGAAAAGCCTGCGTCGCAATCACTCCGGTTCGACTGAACTCATCCTCGGCAACTTTCCGCCCGCAGTCACGATTCGGCTCAAGCGCGAAGTCACCGCACAACGCGGCGCTTCACGCGGAAAGTCCTCGCGCGCCAAGTGATTGCGAAGGTCGAGTAGATTGCCGCTATGCCCAACGCCGCGCTCCTCGAATTCTTCGATTCGCCGACGGATACCCCGTTTCTCATTGAGCATGTAAGCGACGAATTCACGAGCGTCTGCCCAAAGACTGGACATCCTGATTTCGGCGTGATCACGCTGCGCTATGTGCCGGCAGCCGTCTGCGTCGAACTCAAGAGTCTCAAACTCTACTATCAGTCGTTTCGCAACGAAGGCATCTTCTATGAAGCGGTCACCAATCAGATTCGAGATGACCTCCAGAGCGCTATGAGCCCGAAGTGGATGCAAGTCATCACAGAGTGGCGCGGTCGTGGAGGAATTCGCTCACGCATTGTGGCGACCGCGGGGGAAGTTCCGACGGAGTACCGACGCGCGTGAATCTCGTTACTGCACGCTCGCGAGCCGCCGCACAACTTCGACGACATTGGCGCGCGAATTGAATGCGCTGATCCGGATGAAGCCTTCGCCGCGACGACCAAATCCAGCGCCCGGCGTCACGACCACGCGCGCCTCACGCAAGATGTGTTCGAAGTATGCCCAGCTATCAAACGGCGCGGGCACACGCACCCAAACATAAGGGGCATTCGTCCCGCCCCACGCGGCGAGGCCCTTTCGCACGCAGCCCTCGTGGAGAAGACGAGCATTCTCAAGGTAATGGGAAACGAGTTCGGCGACCTGCCGCTTTCCGTCAACGGAGTAAAGCGCCTGCGCGCCGCGCTGGACCGCGTAACTCACGCCATTGGAGCGCGTGTTCCATCGCCGAGTCCAGAGCGGATGTAACGGAATCTGTTGGCCGCCCTCGGTCCACGCACAGAGCGATTTCGGCAAGACCGTGTAGCCACAACGAACGCCCGTGAACCCACCTGACTTCGAAAACGAGCGGAACTCGACGGCGCACTCGCGCGCTCCTTCGATTTCAAAGATCGATCGCGGTAAAGACGGGTCTTGAATGTACGCCTCGTATGCAGCGTCATAGAAAATGATCGCGCGATGCTTGCGTGCGTAGGCGACCCACGCGGCAAGTTGCTCGCGAGGGATAACCGTTCCCGTTGGGTTGCTCGGCGAACAGAGATAGATGAGATCCACGGGAGCACATGGAATCTGCGCGAGAAATCCATTCGCCTCGGTACACGGAAGGTACACCAGGCCCTCGTATCCGCCGCCATCGAACGGGCCGCCCGTGTTTCCGAACATGACATTGCCGTCGACATACGCCGGATAGACCGGATCCGTGATGGCGATGCGATTGCTGTGCGAGAAGAGTTCCATGATGGACGAGCAATCACCCTTGGAGCCGTCAGAGAGAAAAATCTCGTCGTCGGCGACGCTCAAGCCACGCGAGCGGAAGTCCCCTTCCGCGATCGTTCGCCGAACATCCTCGTAGCCGGTGCCTGGCCCATAGCCTTTGAACGACGCGCGATGTGCGAGTTCTTCCGTCGCCGATTTCATCGCCTCCACCGCCGCGCGAGGCAGAGGCTCCGTCACATCTCCGATGCCGCACCGAATGATTTCGTTGGAAAACTGAGGGCACTCGGCCAGAAATGCTTGCACACGCCGCGCGATCTCCGGGAAGAGATAGCCTGCGGACAACTTGAGGTAATGCTCATTGACGCTTGCCATGGGGCGCGAATCATACTCGCGCGCATTGCCGTCAACCGCCCACTTGGAACTGCATCGTCGGCGGCTGCTTCTTCGCAGGGAGGTCGCCCACCTTCGCGCCGAGCTCACTGCCGAGGAGTTCCTTCAATCGGCGCACGGCGCTCTGATTCAACTCATCGCGATCGGCGGCGAGTCGCATCCGCTCGCGGTCCGCAAGTTGCATGGCTTGCATATCAAACCCGCCGATCGCATCGAGTGACAGCTTGTCGACAGGCTTCGGGCGGGTGATGAAATCCACTACCAATCTCTCCACCGACTCCACATACTCTGCTTGCAACACCTCTACCTCGGCCTTGAGTGCTGCACTCAGCTCACGCAAGGCGAGAGCCTTCGCGAAAACCCCCTCCGCACTTGCGCCGGTGTCGTACACACGGGGGTACGCCGCGCGCTGCCAAGCGCGACGCATCTTTAGTCCGTCTTGTGCGCTCATGTTTCCACAGATGGACTCAAGCGCGGCAAGATTGCATTTCTCCACTCGCGCAGTGACTTCTCCCTCTCGTTTCGCAAGCGCATGGAGCTTCGCCATTGCATCCTCGTTCATGGAGACTGAAATCGACCGCGCGACGGATCCGTCTGCTTCTTCTTGCGTGAACTCTTGATGCATCGACTTCTCCGCGAGAGCACGTTCGCGCGCGATCGCATCAAGTTCATGCGCACGAGCAAGGAGTTGCGCCGTCGCATCAACCTCCCAACTGCGAACCGATTCAGATGCAGCAACACGACTCTCCGCAGAGACGCCCGCTGCCGCGAATGCCTGTGCGATGTCAACCGTAACTGGGTCGTTCAGCTCACCGAGCGTCGAAAGCGCGCGCGCCCTCGCTTGTCGGGCGCCCTCAAGCGCACCCGACTCCTTGGCACTCGGGCACAAGACGCCTAGATCGGCGAAGAAGTTCGTATCCGCACGCTCAATCGCGCCACGCAATTCACCAAGTTTCCCCTGCATCTCGCTCATGATTCCGAACATGTGCACCGGGGAGCCTACTCCTTCCGCTTCAGCCTCCATCTCGGGCATAAACGCGTCGTCGATCGCGCGAGTGTTCGCGGCGTAATCCTCAAACACCGCATCAAACACGCTGCGCTCAGATTCATTCAGCGCAAGCCTCTTCGCGAGTGCTTCTGACTCCGCACGATCCATCGCCTTGGCCATGCGGCGTTGCGGGGCACCAGCCAGAGTCAAGAATGCGCCGCCATCGAAGTCGTCGCCGCTCAACATCACCATCTCCTGCCCATCTCCAACCATCATCACGGCTGTGCCAATCACCCCCTGAACATCACCAGAGATTTCGAAGTTCCCAAAGCTCACCCCGCCAAGTTCCTGCCCGCGCTGCTGCGGGACATTGGCATCGGCAGACTTTCCGAGGATGGCCAGCATGCGTTCGACTGCGCGCGCGTCGATCTGCTCCTTGCGTTCGACGAGTTTCCCCTGCTCAGGATCTTTGGAGGTATCTGCATTCATGCTGAAAGAGATCCCACCCAAGTAGCCGCGCTCCGACTCATCGTGCGACTTCATCAACCCTTCAAGCACCGGCCGGCACTCCATGTCGTACGCCGCCCGCTCCGCTTCCACCAGTTCCCACGCGGCATCCTCGAGCTTGCTTGCGGTTCGTAGTTCTTGTGCCTCCTTGAAGAGCGACTCAGGAGATCCCTTCGCACGGAGAAAGGGATAGTTCTCACGAATCGCCCATCGAAGGAACTGTCGTGCGATGTCGGGCTCGAGCGCCGCTTCGATCTGCGCAAGTGTGGTGCGATGGAGATCCTTCACTTTGCGACGCGCTGTGTCCGCATCGGCACTCGCCTCGACGCGCAGTGCTTGCAATGACTCCCAGTACTGTTGAAAGGCGGCGTGATCGATCGCCGGTGCCTCTCCATCCACAGACGGCGCAGGCAGGATGGGTGCCGTGAGCCCACGCGATTCGCGCAACTCAGCCATACGCAGTGGGCGATCGATCGCTGACTGCAACGCCCGTTCCCAGAGTCGAGTCAGATCCCGTTCGTAGCCTTCAAGCACCGGCTCTAGGCGAGCACGCACTTCCGGCGACAAGTTCACAAATTCCGGGCAGTCAGCAAGCGAGAAAGGACGAGCATCAGATCCACTGAAGCCGCGCAAGACAACCCACGCGCGTCGGCGACTCAGCGCATCGCGTAACTCATCGGTAGTGGTCGGGTGAGTCGCGACAAGTGCTCCAATCTCACTCGCGAGTTGCTCATCGAGTTGTCGCGCGGTGGAAAGTAGTCTCCTCCGGGCAAGCACATCTTTCTCGACATCCGCCACGCTTCCGCCGGCCATGAGCATGCCAGCCATGGTCGAAGTTCGATCGGTGAGCCAACGCTCAACCTCTTCGCGCTCGAAGGAGCGGTATCGCTCGAAGTACGCTTCATGCGCGGCGACGGCGCGCGCTGCCTCGTCACTCGAGAGGCCGGACCGTTCGAGCAGCGAGATGACCTCAGTGCTTGGAACTGGCGGCGGGATCTCCCGCTGCTGCGCGGCGGCGGGTGACACGAAGACGCACAGAACAAGTGCCGTGATGGCTGCGTGAACGGAGCGAGCGACTTGATTGACGAACATTGGCGAAACTCCTGTGCCGAGGAACCTCCCGCTGCGGGACCATCCGATACGGGAACGATGGTTCCATTATGTCGAGGAAAGGGTTGCGCCCGCAATGTGCGCGGATGCAAAAACGCAAACAGCCGATGCGTGCCGGCTGAGTGCGAACAGGAGAGATTTCCAAGCGCAGCGGCGATTGCGTCTCGGCAATGCGCGTTGCATGAAGCAGAAGAGAAACTCGCAACCACCACGGTCGGTTCGCGAGTCACTCAATTTTTCCTGCTCTCGTTGCGAAAATCTGTACCGTGATCCTCAGCGAGGATCATCACCTAGGCGGTAATGGATGAGCAACGCGGTCACCTTGGGTTGGTTCCCGTTGACCTGCAAGGAGCGCTGGAACGCGTTACGCGCGTCATCACGAGCCGCATCAAGTCGCTTTTCTGACTTGATCCATGCGTTTAACTTCAGCACGCCTACGCCGTTGAGGCTCGGCCAGTGGTCAGGATCGATCGTTAGCGCCTGCTCATAGGCTGCGAGCGCCTCTTCAAACCGACCCATCCGAAATCGCGCCCAGCCCAAGCGCTCGGCGGCGTTGGCGTCGGGTCCGAGCATCAACAGTGCCTGGGCCGTATTCACCGCTTCCTCGAAACGCTTCTGCGCGCCGTACGCCTGTACGAGTGCGAGCAACAGTTCCTTGGTTGGCTCTCCAAGTTCCACGGCCTCTTCATACGCGCGAACGGCGCCTGCGCCATCCCCTGTTTGCGTGAACGCTTCTGCAAGGCGAATCTGGGCTGCCGCGCTCATCGGATCAATCTCGACGGACTTCTGCGCGAAGATCAGTGCGTTGTTCGATTGGTCGAGTTCAAGGTACGCCTTCGCGAGCGCGAGATTCGTGGCAAAATCGAGCGGCCGAATCGCAAGCGCGCGGCGGAATGCACCGACAGCCTCCGTCATCCGCCCAAGGACCGAGAGCACTTCCGCATGACCAAACTGCGACTGGAAACTTGCTGGCGTCAACTTCACGGCGCGCGCAAACGCGGTTTCCGCTCGCTGCGGATCCCCCTCAGCCATCAGCGCCTGACCCATACCCAAGTAGGCGGGCGAGAGCGTTGGATTATCGTTGAGGAGATCACGAAAAAGACGCAACGCTGTTTCATAGTCCGCGTGCGCCATGGCCTTGTCCGCGGCGACAAGCACTTCTTCCTCTGCCACCGTCGGCTCGGTTCGGAGCACCACCGGCTGCGCGCTCGCCGCAATCGTCGTGCGCTTGAACCACGAGGCCGAGCAGCCCGCAAGCAGGAACATCGAGCAGAAGCAGAACGCGAGAGTCCCTAAACGCACAACCGCTGGACTCTTCGCCATCGCGACAAGCGCCTTCGCATTCACGACATCCCAACTAGTTCCACTCGGAGAATCTCCCTTCTCCGTTTCGAGCACCTTTGGAACACGCGCGAGTTTGGGATGACGCATCACAGCTTCAAAGATCGGCTTGCCGCAGGTTCCGTGACCAATGTGCGCGTGCAAATCTCGCCGCGACGCCGGTGGCGCTTCGGAATCGTTCATGTGCATCACCGCAACATGCGCAAGTCCGCAGACTTCATCGAACGCAGCGAGCGTTGCCGATGCATCTTGCTCGGTCGCGTGACCATATCCACTCGAAACGATGTGACAGGTGTCGATGCAGAACGCCACCCGATCTGGTTCCCGCACAAGGTCCCGAATGATCGCAAGGTGCCTGAACGCGTACCCCAGGTTCGTGCCACTGCCTGTTGTGGTTTCAAGCGCTACGCGAACCCGATATCCGCGCAACCCCGCATGAATCTCGTCGAGTGATTTCGCGATGCGGCGGAGTCCCTCCAATTCGTCACCCTGAGGCTCCGCATGGAGATCGTTGGGATCCTTCGGCTTGCGCGCCGCGCCAAGATATGTTCCGAGGTGCGCGCCTGGATGCGCGACGCTCGCAGTGATGCCAAGTTGTTCGCATCGCTCGAGTTCAGCGCGTTCGCATTCGATCGACTTCCTGCGCGCGTCTACATCAGGACTTGCGAGATTCACGAGATAACTGTTGTGACTGACAATGCGGCCAGATTCCGCGAAGACTGCCCCGGCACACGCATCGCGGAATGCTCGGACTTCATCCTCGGTCAAGGCTGGCGTCTTCCACACTCGTTGATTGCGAGTAAACACTTGCAAGCCACCAAAGTGCAGCGCCTTCGCCTCCTCCACCGCACGCTCTAAGCCGCCTGCAACGGACAAGTGTGAGCCGACCCAAAGTGAAAGCGCATCCGGCGATTTCGTCGTGGGTTGAGTCAATCGATCGCGCGCTGGGGTTTTCGCCACGGACACCCTCCGGGTCGAGCACGACGCTTACGCGAATGCGCGCGCCGCGTGCTCCACCGCATTCTGAAACATCTGCAGCCCCGGCGGAACTGCATTGCGTTCTGCTGCACTCAATCGCGTCCAACGAGGATGCTGTGTCCAGTGCAGATACCGTTCCGGATGGGGCATCAAGCCGAACACAAGTCCAGTGGAATCGCAGATTCCTGCGATGCGGTTTCGCGATCCATTGAAGTGACCACTCGCGGTGTATCGCATCGCAATCTGTCCCGAGGCCTCGAGTTGGTCGATCGTGTCATCATCGGCGACGAATCGTCCCTCGCCATGTGCGCACGGAATGATCGCCGTGTCACTCGCACAGACAAGGTTGCGGGTCCAGACGCACTTCGTCTCGGGCGGCACTTCCATGCCGACCCACGCATCGTTGAATCTCCCAGCTTCGTTCGGAGCAAGCGCAACATTCGCAACCGCAGGCTCCTTTGGCCACGGGCTGCCGACGACTGGGCCGGGAAGCAGTCCCGCCTGCGCGGCGATCTGAAACCCATTGCAAGGCGCCATGATGGGACAGCCCCGCTCCACGGCATGCGCGAGCGCTGGATAAATCGTCTGACGAATGAGCGCAGCCATGATGCGACCCGCTGCGATGTCATCGCCGTAACTGAAGCCGCCAGGGAGTCCGATGAGATCAAACGCATCAATGCGGGTGGGATCGCGAGACAGTCTCGCGAGTAAATCGCTCTCGACGGTGCAACCGGCGAGCGCAAATCCCTCACACAACTCGAGGTCGCAATTGATGCCTGGGGCAGTGATGACGAGTGCTTTCAAACGGTGATCCCGACGCGTGTCTTTCTTCACCATGGCAAACCACCTGACCAACGCTCGCCAAGAACCTTCGTAGAAACCTGCGCATTCGCGCCGCCGTCTTTCACTTCGAACTGTCCGACTGATGTGAATGTGCCGACCACCGCGTGCGGTACGCCATTCAGGATGCTTGCGAGCGCGGCGATGTTCGACGCATCGACCTCAAGCAGGTAACGGCTCGCGTCTTCCGCGAAACACCGAGCGAGAAACGAGACTTCAGATTTCGTCGGCGCTGCTCGCGGATCAAGCTGCAAGCCGAGCCCGCCAGAGAATGCCATCTCCGCCGCCGCCACCAGCAATCCACCTTCGGAACAGTCATGGCAGGAAAGCACAATCCCCCGCGAAATCGCCTCGGCCACCGCGTGCGCGTTGCGTGGCCCGTCGACAATGCTCGGCGCGCAGAGGGCGGACGAAAGCGCGGGAAGTGTCATGAGCAACGAGAGGTGCGATCCTCCGAGCCGTTCACTGGTGTCTCCCACAAGCACAAGGTGGGTCCCGGCGCGCTTCGCGTCCATCGACACCGCGCGAGCCGCTTCCGTGACGGGCGCAAATCCAGAGATCAGAAGCGTCGGAGGAATCTGAATCGTTCGACCATCCTCCGTCACGAACTGATTGTTGAGCGAATCCTTGCCGCTGATAAAGGGAGCGCGATACGCCTTTGCGGCGTCGTAGCAACCGATGCATGCGCGCACGAGTGCACCCATGTTGCGGGGGTCCTTGCAACTCGGCCAACAGAAGTTATCAAGGATTGCAATCCTGTTCGGATCCGCTCCGACACACACGAGGTTGCGTACGCATTCGTCGATTGCCGCGAGCGCCATCACGTAAGGATCGGCGCCCAGTCCCGTGGCGAGACCATTTGCGATGGCGAGCGCGCGCGTCGATGATGCCTTCGGTCGAATGACCGCCGCGTCACCAGGCCCGCCTCCACTCTTTCCAACGGCGACACCGACGAGGGGCTTGAGCACGCTCGAGCCCTGCACCTCGTGGTCGTATTGCCTGATGATCCCCGCCTTGCTCGCAAGGTTGGGATGTGCGAGCAGTTCTTCCAGAATCTTCAGCGCATCAGGAGCGCTCGCGCCGGTCTTGAACCGACCTCCGGCATTGAACTTCGTCGGCCGACGACTCGCTCGCTGACTCTGCGCCCAAGAGGCATCCCACACCGCTTCTTTGATCGGCATCGGAATCGCCTGATGCAAAAAAGCAGTTGAAAGTCGTCCGACTTCCGTGCCGTGCCACTGGAGGACGATGTCCTTGTCCTCTCGGCCGAACTCGCCAAGTTCACACCATTCGACGCCGTGATCTGCCGCGATGGCGGCGACCTTCGCGAGATTTTCGCTTGGCACACTCAGCACCATTCGCTCTTGCGCTTCGCTGATCCAAATCTCGGTGGGCGAGAGCCCGATGTACTTCGTGGGCGCGCGGTCGAGGTACACAATGGCGCCGATCTCGCCTCCGAGTTCTCCAATCGCGCTCGAGAATCCTCCCGCACCACAATCCGTTGTGCCGTGAAAGAGGCAGCCGTCGGCGTGGTCGCGCATCGCGAGCATCGCGTCAAGCGTCTTCTTCTCCGTGATCGCATTGCCGATCTGCACCGCATGACTGAACTCGTCCGCATGCGTGTCAGTGATCTCGGCACTGGAAAATGTCGCGCCGTGAATGCCATCGCGGCCAGTGCGACCACCAAGCGCGACAATGCGATCTCCCGCAACGACCCGCCCCTTCACGGCCCATCGCGGCATCAGTCCAATGCAACCACAGTAGACGAGTGGGTTGCCGACATAACTGTCGTCAAACCACACCGCTCCATTGAGCGTGGGAATACCCATGCGGTTCCCGTAGTCGCGCACTCCAGCGACAACCTGCGAAAGAGTTCGTCGCGGATGCAAGCAACCCGAGGGCACTTCACTAATGTCGGGATACGCAACGCAGAAGACATCCGTCGCGGCGATCGGCTTCGCGCCCAGCCCAGTCCCCATCACATCACGGATGCAACCACCGATTCCCGTCGCAGCACCGCCGTAAGGTTCGATCGCACTCGGTCGATTGTGTGTTTCGCACTTAAAGCAAACTGCATGATCGTCGTCAAACGCGACGACGCCAGCGTTGTCGACAAACACGCTGAGACACCAGTCAATCCCGTCCTTCATGAGTTCGTGTGTGGCCGCTGCCACGGAACTCTTCAGGAGGTTCTTGATAGTGACCGTGCCATCCGGCGCAACCTCATGACCAGGTCGCCCACTCGCCGTCTTGGCGAGCGAGAACTGCCCAGCGAACGCGGGATCAGATTGCAGTTCCCGATAGCGCACTGTGCTCTTGAGCGTCTTATGCACGCAGTGCTCGCTCCAAGTCTGCGCGATGGTCTCCAACTCGATCTCGCGGGGTTCGCGGCCGAGCCTTCGATACTCCGCCTGCACGGCCTGCATCTCCTCGAGCGAGAGAAAGAGGTGCCCTTCCCGCGAGAGCACTTCAAGTTCCTTCGTACTCAGCTTCGAGATTCGAACTTCGCGCACGACAAGTTCGTACGGTTTCCCCTCGGGGAAAGCACTTGGAAAGTATGGCTCTGCGTGAATCGCATGAATGACGGGATTCGCGAGCAAGCGATCACCGACGCTTTTCGCGAGTGCCTTGTCGACACCATGGAGGTCCACGCGCTGACCGGTGCGAACACGCACCCGTTGACCAGTCAGCGCGAACACTGCCGCTTGCACGCTTTCCGCTGCAGGGTCGGTGACGCCAGGCAGCGGGTGCACCTCCACCACGCTCACACCGGGCGCCGTGGTCGGCCGCGACGCGCGCGTCGAACTGTGCACTTCAGCGACTTGCGTCACAGGGTCGGCGAGGAGTTCGTCGGCGATGCGATGCAATTCTTCGCTCGTGAGGACGCCTTCGATCAGATACACGAGTGCGTGATCCACCCGCTTCGGCTTGCGCTCGAGACCGAGTGCCTCGATCTCGCGGGCAACGCTCGCGCCACGCGAGTCAACCTGCCCTCGGCGCGGGCGAACTTCCACCCGATGAATCGGCGGCGGAGCGCTCGATTCAGGCATGCGATTGGAAGATTCCGGCTGCGTGGTCACAACTGCCATGGCGAAGGGTCGCCAAGTGTATCCCACCGGAACTCCTCGAATACCCGCAAAAACCCGCCAACGGGCTCAGAAGACGAGTTGCAGCTGGGAGCGGAAAATCATCTCATCCGAACTCTCGGATGCGCGAAGGGCCGCGCTCGGCGTGTACCAACTTGCATCGGTTGGCGTCAGCGTGATACCAAAGTCAAAAGAGATCTTGACATCCTCGCCGTCGAGGTACCAGTTTGCACCAAGGGTCGCGAGCGAGAGGTGGTTCGACTTGAGGATCTGGTTCTGGTAGGTCGTGGGAATCGCCCCTGGGTCCTGCACCGTGGTCAGACCATACTCCCATCGCGCGTACAATTCCCACTTCGGATCGATGTAATACGACCCTTGGCACACGAGTCCCCAACTCGTACTTTGGCCGAGATCAAAGGTGGTCGATGCTCCAAAGTTGTCGGATCCAATCACCGTCGCAGATCCTGAACTTCCGGAGACATAGGTAAACGAACCAAAGAGCGTTGCGCCGCCGTACATCGCGCTGAGATCGGTGGTCAACGCAACCCATGTGTTGGGCTCCGCAGTATTCGTGTTGGCACCGGAGTCGGGCTCGCCCTTCTGCCACTGCGTGGCAAAGCCCGCAAGCAGCGCGTACTGATCGCCGATCGGGCTCGTCATGCGCATGAACTGCGTCCATTCCCCAGCGAGTTTCCATTCGAGGCGCGAAGTGAATGCGTAGTCCGTGTTGATCTGATCCCACGGCGAGTTCATCGGCTGCGATCCAAAGAACTGCATCTGGCCTGCGACATTGTCTTCGCCGCCATCGCTGTACGCGAAACTCCAACGGAAATCGGAGTCGAGGTAGGTGAGTTCAAGGCCTTGTGAGCGGCCAACGCCGAGGTGCTGGCTAATCGCCGATCGTTCAAGCACCAGTTGATTCTGATCTTCAACCAGAGTCTCTCGCATGAATGGAAGCTTGAATTGACCCACCCGCAACGACCACTCATCCATCAAGTGCCAACGCACGTATGCGTCAAGCAACATGAAATCGCCGGAGTTGGGGCCGGTGTTCTGGAATGGCGATCCACTGAGACCCCATTGGTCAACCGACTCAAAGTTTCCCTTGATCTTGTACTCAAGATCAGGCCCGAACAAGTTGCCTTGGAACCAAAGTTGCGTCTGGGGGAGGTCGAATCCGTAGACGGTCTTCCGATTATCGAGCGCCCAGACGGTCGCCTCGGTGATTCCCGAACGATCAGAACTGTTGCCCGCAATGTAGGAACCCATCCACCGAGCTTGCACCATGCCACCGACATTGAGGGTGAAACGACTGTCGGGACTCTTGAGGAAGAACCCGTCGTCCCAGCCGGCAGTGAGGCCGGAGTCTTGCAACGACGATCGCGTCATGGAATCCGCCAGTACATCCTCAACGACCGCGCGGATCTCCATTGCTCGCTTCTCAGTCAGCCAGTCGTCATCCGAGGCCGACTTCAAGTCTGCAACTTCATCGAGAAGTTTCGCGTTGGATTGCTCAAGTTCGCCCACGCGTTGCAAGAGTGCGCGCACATCCTCCGCGGTCGGGGGTGCTTCCTGAGCGAAGAGTGGTGCGCACGAAAGCACCGCAGTGGTCAGGGGAAGGATCGCAATCTGATGGGGAAAGAGCGTCTGCTTTGGCATCCTGCCGTACTCCAGAGATAGGAGTTGACAAAAACACGGCTGCGCGAAGCACCCGGGTTGCGCATCCTGCGCCAGCCCGCACTATCGACTTTGAGGAAGCAGGAACGATAAAAACTGCCGCGCGCGGAGCGGCAAAAGACAAACCGGCCGGACCTTGCGGGTCCGGCCGGCTGAGCTGTATAGGCGGATTGCTAGTAACAGAGAACTGAAACTATCAACTCGTCAAAACCTGAGTTGAGAAGATCTTGCGATCCTTCAAATCAGAAGCTGAACGAGAGCTGAGCCTGAAGGGTCCACTGACCATCTTCGCCGGTAGCGTCTTGGAGCCAGTTGCTTTGCGCGCCTGGAGCGGAGAACGAAACATTGTTCAGGCTATCGAAGGCATAGCCGAACGAAGTGTTCAACTTGGCGACATTCTTCGAGAAGTACCAGTTCCAGCCAACGAGCGCGTTCGACATCGTGTCGTCGGTGCCACCGGTGTCCATGTCGGCGAATTCGTAGCGCGCAACGAGTTCCATGTCGTCAGAGACGAAGAAACCACCACCAACGGTGTAGCCGGTTGGGTTGTTGCTTGCGGCGCTGTCATCCGAGTAGAAGAACGCACCAGCGATGTTTCCACCGCCGAAATCGTACGTACCGTCAACCGTGAAGGTGTAGGTGTCGGTGTCGAGACCATCGTTGGACTGTGCCCACGCGAAGCCCGCACCAACGAGGAAACCGGCCTCTTCGCCGCGCCACGACTGCTGATCAGCGAACTGATCCCAGTTGCCTGCGCACTTGACTTCGAATCGCGATGCAAAGGCCCACTCCGAGGTTGGCGAGCCCGCGCCCCACGAGCCGTTCGCGGTGCTCTCGCCGTTGTTGTACGTTGCGCTGAGACGGAACATATCGGACGAGTAGTTGACCATCGCACCTTGGGTGTAGCCGAGGTTGAAGATGTAGCTCACCGTCGAGCGCTCAATGAACTGAAGGTTGCCAGCATCGATGCTCTGCTCCATGCCCGATGGATCCTGGAACTGACCAGCGGTGAGGCTGAAGCCGTTGCCGAAGTCCTTGTCAACGAACGCGTTCGCGAGCGAGCCGGTGAACTCGGTGTTGTCGTCGTACGCAAAGTAGGTGCTGAAATTGTAGGTCCAGGTCGAATCCACAACATTGCCCGAGAAGGTGAAGCGCGTGCGCTTGTTCTCGAAGCCCCAGGTGCTGTCGCCGTTGCCGTTGCCACCGGTGATGCCGGAGCGATTGTTGTAGGTCCAACGAACCTGCTCGAGGATATTGATCTTGAGCGAGTTGTTGCCGTCGGCGCTGCCGATGAAGAATCCACCGTTGTAGCCCGAGGTTGCGCCCGAAGCCTGGAGGCTCTGGCGGGTCTCGGAATCAGCGAGGACATCCTGAACGATGCCGCGAATTTCGGAAGCGCGCTGCTCGGTGAGCCATTGGTCGCCGTTCTGCGCCTTCAATGTTGCGAGCTCAGCCTTGAGCTCTGCGATCTGTGCGAGTGTGTCGTTGCTTGTTTCGACGGCACCCATTGCCAAAGACGCAAATGTGGTGGCGGCGACGATGCCGACGGTCTTGGTCAGACTCATTCTTGGAACTCTCCGTACTAGCGGAAACCACGGTGCTTCGGCCGTAGATTCCTGTTGTCATCCACCCGTTCGTGCATGCCCGTACCACTAATGGTGCGAGCCGAACGGTCTTTCCATCCATCGGCAGCATGCCGCCGACCGGATGAAAGAGGAGTATAAGCCGAGGGGCAGCAAGCGCGCAACCAAGGGGGTGAACGACGCACCAGCGCGCGTAGTCATCCCGCGTCGAACACGACCTAACCTCCTTGATTGAATGAACTTATGCAACACGCACGACGCGCGGCAGCTACAACGCTCACGGCCTGCTGATGTCCCAACAAATTCCTTTGCCCAATCCATTTTTATTGAGCACTCAGGTCGGCGTAGACTCGGGTTTCCCCGGTCGTTCGGCACACGAACGGCGCGCCCGCGCGTCATTCGCTTGCCGATCACCGCTGCGAGTTTCCAAGAGCGCGATGGCGTCAGAGAGGGTCGCGACCGTTCGAACGACACAGGAACCTCGTGCGCTCCTCACGCGATGCGCTTGTGATGGAACGATGACGCAATCAGCACCGCGCCTCTCTGCTTCTGCAATGCGTTGTTCAAGCTGGGAGACACTTCGCACATCTCCAGTCAGTCCAACTTCTCCAATCGCAACAGTGGACGGCGCGAGCACGCGACCGAGAAAAGCGCCTGCAATCGCGAGAGAAACGGCGAGGTCGAGTGCGGGCTCTGTGAGCTTCATCCCGCCGACCGTTTGAACAAAGACATCTTGATCCGCGAGTCGAAGCCCGCCGTGCTTCTCAAGTACTGCAACGAGCATCGCGAGCCTATTCGAGTCAAGGCCACTCGCTCGGCGTTTCGCCGCACCAAGTAATCCAGGGGCGACGAGCGCCTGCACCTCAGCGAGAAGCCCGCGCGTGCCGGCCATTGCAGCCGCTACTGCGCATCCAGGTCGACGAGGCCCACGAGCGTCAGTCCCGAGCGCCGCAGATTCAACCTCCATCAATCCTTCTGTTTGCATCTCAAAGATGCCTATTTCATGCGTCGATCCAAATCGGTTCTTCACGCCGCGCACGATGCGCAGGGCCGTGTGTCGATCGCCTTCAAAGCTCAACACCACATCCACAAGGTGCTCAAGCAACTTCGGCCCTGCGATCACGCCGTCCTTCGTGACATGTCCGACGATCAGCACAACTGCGCCCGTCGACTTCGCGAGCGTGACAAGGTCGAGGCAGCACCGACGAAGTTGCGTTATCGAGCCAGGCGTGGCAGTGAGATCGGGCCGCGAAACGAGCTGAATGGAATCAACGACGACCAACGCGGGAGAAAGTCGCCGCGCCGCCTCCGCGATTTTCGCGACGCTCGATTCACACATCGCGTGCAGTCGTCCACCAAGAGGCCCCAGACCCGCCTCGCCCGCAAGGCGATTTGCTCGCAGTTTCAGTTGCTGCGGACTCTCCTCGCTCGACGCGTAGAGCACGCACTTCCCCTGCCGAGCGAGTGCGGTTGCTGCCTGAAGCAACAGGGTGCTCTTGCCGATCCCTGGATCTCCGCCAAGCAAGATTGCGCTTCCAGGAACGAAGCCGCCGCCAAGGACACGATCGAGTTCCGCGACGCCGCTCGTGACGCGGGAGAAGTCGGCGTCGCTGACCGATTCAATCGGGAGCGCGCCTGCTTGAAGTGCTGCCGCACCCACCAACCCACCGCCGCTTGTTTCCCATGCGGGGCTGCCGCCAGAAACACTTGGTTCAACCAGGAACCGCTCGAGCGAATCCCACGCACCGCAGTCTGGGCATTTGCCAAGCCACTTTGGGTGGTTTGTGCCACATGCATTGCAGAGAAACTCGACCTTCGCTTTCGCCATGCGCAGAATCTACTCGCGTCTCGATAAGGGATCGAACTTTCCCGCCGAACTTCGAAAAGTTCCTCGCTTAGAGATGCCGTCGCATTCGCCACGCCCAACGAGAATACTCAAGCATTGCGTGTCGGCGGGCAGTCCGCGGTGGCCACTTCGAGCGATCACTCCCAAACGCTGTTTCCTCACGCCACTTCCAGTACCGCCCTTGCGTGCGGAATCGCGTAGCGAGGCCGAGTCGCAGCAGGCCTAGACACGAGGCGATGACGGACGCGAAGAAGTTCAATGGATCGAAATCGGCCCTTGGCGGGGATCAGGTATGGCACGGTCATCCACCGCGACCGAGGGGCGGCCGGCGAGCGAGCCGTCACCGTCCACGATCGGTGCGAATCGACTGCCGATCATCTTGATGCGGCGGTTGGAGTCAAGGCTCGAGGGGAGGATCCAGTGGAAGGCATAGATCAGGATCGCGCACGCGATCGAACCAACCCAGAGGTAATCGCGCGCGTCGAAGTAAATCGCGAACGCGACCATCAGGACAAGGATGAGCGACGCGGGAATGAGCCCTTCCCACGAGAGGCGCATGAGTTGATCGAAACGGAAGCGCGGAATCGTCCAACGAATCGCCATCGCGAAGGCGACCATGAAGGTGACCTTGCCCAGGACCACCGCGACCTGCAGCGCCGCGATGGCTGGCGTGGCCGCGAAAGGCAGGTCGTAGCCGGTGAATGGATTGAGCGACCAGCCACCAAGAAAGAGCATGGTGAAGAACGCCGACCCAGTGACAAGGTGGAAGTACTCGCCAAGGAAGTACAGCGCAAACTTCATCGAAGAGTACTCCGTGTGGTACCCGCCCACGAGTTCACTCTCCGCCTCCGCAAGATCAAACGGCGCGCGATTGGCTTCCGCAAGCAGGCATGTATAGAAGATGATCGCCGCGAGCGGCTGTTGGACGAGATTCCACTGTCCCTCGAGTTGCGCGTTCACGATGCTGTACGGCGTGAATGAACCCACCGCGAGCACCACGCAGAGCAGCGTGAGACCCATGGGGATTTCATACGAGATCATCTGTGCGCCGGCGCGCAGTCCGCCGAGGAATGACCACTTGCTGTTGGAAGCCCAGCCACCAAGCGCCACGCCGTACACGCCTAGGCCGGCCGTCGCGAGTAGGTAGACGACACCGACATTGATATCGGCAGCGATGAGTCGAACCGGATACGCGACATCCTTTTGCGCAAGGCAGAAGAACTTCACCACCGGGGTGATGTCGACTTCACCGCCCCACGGCATGATGACGAAGCCGATGAACGCGGGAACCACGATGAACGCAGGAGCGAGAATGAAGAGTGCGCGATCAACCCCAGCTGGGTTGTAGTCCTCTTTCATCATGAACTTGAGACCGTCAGCGAGTGGCTGGAGCAGACCACGAGGTCCAACTCGATTCGGGCCAACCCGATCTTGCATCCATGCGCTGAGTTTGCGCTCGAGCATGACGCCGTACGCGCAGCCGCCGAGAATCAGGTGGAGCATCACCACAACAAGCAGCACGCCCACGAGCGCCTGCACTGTCGAGGGATCAAGGAGCGGCAAGTACTGAGACAGGTCCATAGATTTCGGAGTGTAGAGGATTCGATCAGACAGTCCCGACTTGAAGATTCGAGCGCGGAAGTTCTCGCGCCGTCATGGCTGGAAAGTAATCTTGCATCGCCGTCACCGTCCAGGCGCCTGCACGAAGCGCCGCAATCGCGTGCACCGTCGCCCGCGCCGCGGACATCGTCGTGATCATGGGAACACCCAGGCGCACCGCGGTCGCGCGAATGCGACCTTCATCCGTGCCCGCGCCCTTCTTCGTCGGGGAATTGATGACGAGTTGAATCTCGCCATTCTGCAACATATCCAAGACATTCGGCCGTGCGCCTTCTGACAACTTCGGAAGTTGGCGCGTTTCGATGGAGTGTCCAAGCAAGAACGCGTGCGTGCCACGAGAGGTGTACACCGTGAATCCCATGGCGACCAACCCCCGCGCAACTCCGACAGCCTCTTGTCGATCGCCTTCACGCACGGAAAGAAACACATTTCCCTTCGTCGGAAGGCTGACTCCTGCGGCCATCTGCGCCTTCGCAAATGCGATGGGCAGTGAGCGATCCGCGCCCATCACTTCACCGGTTGATCGCATCTCCGGTCCAAGTACGACATCGACGCCTGGGAACTTGCCGAACGGAAAGACGCTTTCTTTCACAGAATAAAAACCAGGGTGCGCAAGTTCGTGAACGGCTAACTGCGCAAGCGACCGGCCAAGCATGACCTGCGCGGCGATGTAAGGCCAGGCAATCCCGTTCGCCTTCCCAATGAAGGGCGAAGTGCGCGACGCGCGCGGGTTTACCTCAAGCACGAAGACCTCGCCATCCTTGACGGCGAATTGCACATTCATGAGCCCACGCACGCGCAATCGTGCCGCGAGTTGGCGTGCGCCGATCTTGATCTCCTCCACCGTCCGCTCGGGCAGCGAGAAAGGCGGATAGATCGCGGTTGAATCGCCAGAGTGAATGCCGGCTTCTTCGATGTGCTCCATCACACCACAGACAATCGCCCGCGACGCATCCCGATCATGTGCAAGCATCTGCGCGCGCGTGGCCTCAAACGGTTCGAAATCGGCGACCACATCCACATCGACCTCGGTCGCATCGTTGAGGAATCGATCGATCAAGACTGGCGCGTTCGCGAGATCACTCACATTGACCGCGGTGGTCATGTAGGTGCGAAGCGCAGGCTCATCCGAGCAAATCTCCATGCCTCGCCCGCCGAGAACGTAGCTCGGCCGTACCAACACGGGATACCCAATGCGATCGGCGCATGCAATCGCCTGTTCAAGGCTTCGCGCAATGCCGCTCGGCGGTTGCTTGAGACCCATATCGTCGAGCAGGACTTTGAATCGATCGCGATCCTCGGCAAGGTCGATCGATTCCAAGCCAGTCCCAACCAGTGGCACACCAGCGGTTGCGAGACCATGCGCGAGGTTCAAGGGCGTCTGCCCGCCGAACTGCACGATTGCGCCGACGACCTTGCCGCTGCGCCCCGAAACATCTCGGCCGCCACCGTTCAACCGCTCCACGACATTGAGCACATCCTCGAGCGTGAGTGGTTCGAAGAAGAGAAGATCACTCGTGTCATAATCCGTCGACACCGTCTCGGGATTCGAATTGATCATCACGCTTTCAAAACCCGAATCGCGTGTGGCAAATGCCGCTTGGCAACAGCAGTAATCGAACTCGATCCCCTGCCCGATCCGATTGGGGCCGCC
>SXGT01566278.1_pt1 | contig 27189 bp, 27 predicted proteins | sample 3176221 | NCBI WGS metagenome assembly SXGT01 (sample SAMN11356862, study PRJNA531348) | freshwater metagenome | isolation source: freshwater sample F1-120 | place: China: Fuxian Lake, Yuxi | collected 2017-12-25
ATCGGCGAGCTTGACGCGGCTTGCCACAGGGTGAGCCGCGGCGCGCCTTATAAATCGTTCGTAGTCCCCTTTCTCCTCGGGGCGCTTCGTAAGGAATGTTACTGCTTCGATGACAGGGGCCGGAATACCTTCGCTCGCCAGGCTCTCAAATGTCCATCCGGGCCCATCCTCTACAACGTCATGCAGCACCGCCGCCATCATGTCCGTTTCGCTATGCATTCGTAGCATCATGCGCAAAGGATGCAATACATAGGGGGCCCCGGCTTTGTCGGTCTGACCGGCGTGTGCTTTCACTGCAATCTCGATGGCTTTCTCCAGAGACTTCATTGACCTTCCCCAATAGTTTCTATGAGTAGTCTGGCGCACAAGTCACTCATGGACCCGCTCGCTCAGGAATTGCAGTTGCTTGCCGATGGTCAGGCCCTGGATCAGCGCCTCGTAGGAGGCGAGCCGCAGGACGAGAACTTTCCGGCATTTCAGGCCCGCCAAGAACGGTCTATGCATCCTCATCGGTCTGACCGTCCGCTTTGCGCTGCGATTCTCGCCACACTAGATCGCGCTCCTTCTTCAGGGCCAATCGCTGCTGATGCGCTTCCTGGGCGATGCGTTTTTTCTCCTCGTGCCGCTTTTGAGCGCTTGCCGGATTTTCATACTCGTTTCGGGCACGGCGTGCTGCCAGTTCCGCTCTATGGTGCTCTTGCATGCGGCGCAGCACACTACCGCCCCAGCTATCTCCCAGTATGAGTGCAGCCTCAACTTCGCCAATTGCGTGGCAAATGTCGAACACGAGACAGCGTGCTGCGGCCTCTAGCCGGCCTACGTCGGAACGGCTTGGGCGAACGTCAGCGAGGGCCTGCGTTATGGCAACGGTGCTCTCGCGTGCATGAAGCGTTGAAGATTGCTGGTTTGTTGCCTTTGCCAGAGCATGAAACACCCCTTGGCGAAACTCCATTGCCCCGCACGTTGTGCAGTAAATCCGCGTGCACAGTCTCCTTTCGACCGAATTGATCAGGTACGATTGGAGCCAGTTTCTAATCACGGTCGCACACCTGCTCGGGACATGAAATCCTGCGAATCGTGGAACCTGCTGCCGTGCGCTGTTTCTCTAATGACCAACGCTTGCCCCCGGTTTGAGCCCTTCATAGCTGACGTACATCCCCCACCTCAATTCTCTCGCTAGCGACCCGCCCGCGCCTCCTTCTTCCTGACCCACGTAGGTGGCTGATATCAACCCAAGGACGACTCTTGCCACGCTAACAGTAGCTGGCCTATTCCCCGGTCGTTTGCGCGAGGGTCAAGGTCCGCAGGGCCGCTTGCGCCAAGCGTCTTCCAGAGGATCCTCCCCCGGCACGTAAGGGTAGTGAAGCCACCGTCGCTTCGGATCGGCGAGAAATTTTAGCAACGCCGCCTGCGCCTCCTCGCCTGCGCCGAGAGCCGCCTGCGTGATCGGCTGCGCGTTCGCTTCGGCGAATGCCTGGAGGTCGACGTAGAGCGCGTCCCAGCGCGGTGCAAGGCCCAACCCCGGCAGGAAGGTGCGAAGGGCGAGCTTCCCTTCCGCCACAAACCCGACGAGCATGCCGCGTTCGGCCAGCACTGCACACTGCCGGGCGCCTGAGGCGATCCAGGCCGGCGACAGCGCGAGGATCTGCAACGTGGCGCCCGCGAGGCAATCGCGGACAACGGACCAAGCAATGGTGTCGGTGCGCTGGAACATACGCTCGAGCGCGTGGCCAGAGATTTCCGCTGGCAGGGGCACCCAGTCGCTGCGCTCGATTCGCCCTGGCGAAAACTCGATCTGCCATCCGCTGATCTCGGCGGTCCAACCGGCCGCGGCTTCGTGAAACCACAGACTATAGACCGCAAGCGCCCCGACACGCCGCCCCACCATGCCGTTGGCGATGAGTAGGGCTTCCCTCTCGTGGATGGCCTTGCGCTTCCGGAACCACCGATCGAACCCGCGCCGGGTGCAAGGAGCCCGTACGCCCGAGGCGCGCAAGCGCTTGATCAAGGCGGCCTGACGCTCGCTCTGGGCACGCACAGCCTCTCTTACCGCGCCCCGGGCAAGGCTCTGCGTCACAACCATGCGCGCAACGCTCCTGGAAAGTAGCTGGCAGCCACCGTCTGCCTATTGCGGCGGCGCCAAGCAAGGGTAGCGCACCGGTATCGCGATGCGCCGGAACGCCTGCCCGGCCGCGTACAGGGGTTCGCCGTCCCACTTCTCGTAGATGAGCTTCGTACGGCCTTTGTCGTCGACCTCGATGCCGTTCGGGCGCAGTTCGGCATAGCCGACGCGCGTAGCTTCGGCGAGCCATTCCACGAGGATGGCTTCGTAGGGCCCGAGGTTACCGCTGTAGTGGTGGTCCTGTGCGGTCATCGCAAATCCTCCCTGGATGTGAGTCTCCATTGTCTCGTCCCGGCGGCTCATGGCGTGAGCCACCCAGTGGCCCGCGCTGTGGACGGCAAGTCGGGTTGACGACAGGCTCATCTGGTGAGCCTGTCGGCCGATATCCTTCGCCAATCCTGTCCGTGCCGAGGAGCCGTGTCGTTGCAAAGCCGCTTGGAACTCTGCCCCGCCGCATCGAGGCTGGCGCTCTTGGTCATGCTCGTGGTGACGCCACCGGGGACGGCGCTTGCCTGGATGATCGAAGACGGCGCGACGGACCTTGCGGACATCGCTACCGTTGGAGCAATGCTGGCCGTGTGCGGGGCAATGGGTGGCTACGTCCTTGCAGGACTTGCCGGTCTCCTGCGATGGGTTCACCGGGGCTTTGCGTCCAAAGAAGATCCGCAGGCGCTCGGGCGGATCTGGAATGTCGTCAAGGTCTCGATGGGGGGTGTCGTCCTGTTCTTTGCTCTGGCGTACCTGCGGTACGAGGTAGTGGCTGTCGCGTCCTTCACTCGTGTGCAGTACTACCTGGTCTGGGACCGCCTCACGGGGAACGTCGAAGTGCAATGGAAGCGACTCGAGGCGGATGCCGAACGGCCGCGGCGCACGAGCCGAGGCGGGTGCAACTGAAGGCCATGAGCCATCGTCACCCTATAGTGGCCCGATGACCACTCCTCGCAGAACCAGCACGACCCATCCCCTGCAGATCGCCGAGGTGTCGGCGGGCAGGGGAGCGATCGGCATCACGCTCTGCCCCGGCAAGAAGGGCGAGAGCCTCTTTGGCGCGCCATGGGATCGCGACCTCGAGAAGGACCTCGAGGCTGTCCAAGCCTGGGGCGCCACCACGCTGGTCACCCTCCTAGAGGACCATGAGTTCGATGAGCTGACGGTCGCGCAGTTGAGGACCCGCCCGGAAGCTCTAGGCCTCGACTGGATCCACCTGCCGATCCGCGACGTCAGTACGCCGGCAACAGAGTTCGAAGCCGCATGGTCCTGGGCAGGCCTCCTCCTGAGGGAGCGCCTGCGAGCGGGCGCGCGCGTGGTGGTGCACTGCCGTGGGGGGCTGGGGCGAGCGGGATTGGTGGCGGCGAGGCTGCTCGTGGAGATGGGGGAATCACCGGAATCCGCCATTGATCGGGTAAGGGCGGCGCGCAAGGGCGCGATCGAGACGTCCGCCCAAGAGCGCCACGTCATGGCCTGTCGACGGCACGATTCTGCACGGGACGCGGCCGCGTCTCGCGTCTTTGGATCCATGTTCGGTGGCGCGGTTGGCGATGCTTTCGGTTACGCCGTCGAGTTCGACAGCCTCGCATCCATCGCCAGGAAGTTTGGCCCCCGCGGCATCGAGACGCCGACGTTGAAGGGTGGAAAGCTGGTCGTCTCCGACGATACGCAGATGACGTTATTCACCGGGGAGGGGATGCTTCTCGCGCGCGACTGGAGCGGCGATGCAGTGATCGCTTCCGTTCGGGAGGCCTACCTTGATTGGTATGCGACCCAGCAACGCACGAGCGCGGGCGCGCGTAAGCCATACGGGACGTTGTGCAAGGAGAAGGTGCTTTGCGTGCCGCGTGCCCCAGGCAACACCTGCATGAGCGCGCTGCGCGCCGGCGGCAACGGCACGCCCGACCGTCCGATCAACGGCAGCAAGGGATGTGGGGGCGTGATGCGGACGGCGCCTTTTGGTCTCATCCCCACGCGTATCAATCCGGACCAGGCATTCGACCTCGGCGTTCGGGCCGCCGCGTTGACCCATGGGCATCCCAGCGGCTTTCTTCCAGCTGGTGCCATCGCGCGGATGATCTGCCGGATGTGCGAGGGGATGACGCTCGCGCAGGCGGTCGAGGAATCACGAATCCACCTTGCGCCACTTCCCGGAAGCGAGGAAACCGCAGCGGTGCTTTCCGTGGCATTGGAGAAACCCTTGCACAGTGAACTTGGCCGCTTTCCAGGCGGCTGGCAGGGATGGGTTGGGGAGGAGGCGCTGGCGATCGCGGTCCAGGTCGGCTTGGGCGCGTCCTCCTTCCAGGAACTGATGCGCCGGTCGGCAAATCATGATGGGGACTCGGATTCGACGGCCTCCATCGCCGGGCAACTCCATGGCGCGGAGCATGGCATTGCCGGTATTCCTGCCGGGTGGATCGCAAGGCTGGATTGCCTCGAACCCGTCCGACGAATTGCTGATGGCATGTTCCGCGCCGGGCATGAAGGCTGATCCAGCGACGCCGGCCATGGCTCACGTGGTGAGCCGGCCGGCTAAAATCCAAGTCCCTGTCCTGCGGGAGCTGTGCATGGAACGCACCGAGCGTTTCTACAAGATCTACCGGATGCTCGAAGGGCGGGTGCCGGTTTCGTTCGAGACCATGCGCACCGAGCTGGGCGTTTCACCGGCCACCCTCAAGCGCGACATCGAGTACCTGCGCGATCGCCACAACGCACCCATAGAGTACGACCGCGATTCGAACGGCTATCGGTTCACGAAGCCCAAGTCCGGGATCCGATATGAGTTGCCGGGGCTCTGGTTCTCCGCGGACGAAGTTCGCGCATTGCTCACGATGCAGCACCTGCTGGAGAACCTCCAGCCGGGCCTGCTTACGCCTCACGTGAAGCCATTGCTTTCACGGTTCTCCGCGATCCTTGGGTCGCAGGATCATTCCCCGGGAGAGGTCGCAAAGCGCGTGCGCGTACTGCACCAGGCAGCGCGCGAACTCCGGCACGAGCAGTTTTCTGTCGTGGCACAGGCGACACTGAGTCGCCGACAACTGAGGATCCGGCACTACAACCGGATGGAGGACCGCGAAACCGAGCGCGTGATCTCTCCCCAGCGTCTTGTCTACTATCGTGACAACTGGTACGTCGACGCATGGTGCCACCTCAGGGAGGACCTGCGCAGTTTCTCGGTTGACGCGGTTCGAGGGGCGGAGCCGATGGCCGATCGCGCGATCGAGGTCGCGAAGCACGAACTCGACGAGTACCTGAAGAGCGGCTATGGCATCTTCGCGGGCCGCAGCATCCAGTGGGCGACGCTGAAGTTCACGCCGCTCGCGGCGCGCTGGGTCTCGGCCCAGGCGTGGCATTCGAAGCAGAACGCGAAGTTCGAGGCCGACGGCTCCTACGTCCTGTCAGTGCCGTATTCGGACGACCGTGAACTGGCCATGGACATCATGAAGCATGGACCGGATGTAGAAGTGCTTGAGCCGGCGGCATTGCGCAAGCGCATAGCAGAGCAGCACGGGCTCGCGGCGAAGCGGTATCGCTAGCCGCGCGCCTGCGGCTTTTCGCCGCCCTGTAGAAAGCGGGACAGGATCAGGAGTGCTTCCGTGTCCTGCTTGCAGTAAGTCCGCAGCGCGGCGTCAAGCGCCTTGCGGCGTTCCGGCGAGGTGCCGCTGGAGATGGCCTCGAAGAAGGCCTCTTGCGCACTGCCACCGTCCTGTACGTCGTCGAGCTTTTCGTAATCCGGTCCGCCGGGAATGGTCGGCATGATTGCCTTCAGCGACCAGGAACCGCGCATATCCGGGTGGTAGTAGTGGTTCCGGGCAATCGGGAGTAGGTCGACCAATCGATCCCTGGCACGCTCGAGCGCCCTGCGGTGAGTTGGCACGAGGCTCCCTAGTTCCTCCAGGCGCTTCCCCTCGAACGATGCGTTGAAGGCGAGGATGGGGCCCTCCCCGGGCAGCGCCGTGATCAGGGCTTCCACCAAGGGCTTTGCTGGGAGATTGCCAGACAGGTCGAGGAACTCGTGGTGCGACGTTCGCGCGCGGGGTCCTTCGACGTGCATCGACCACTGAAAGGGAACCTGCTGATAGGGGCGCGTTCCCTTCCAGATGGGGACGGGGAATCCCACGGTCTCGAAATCGAAGAACGTCCTTGGGTAGTCGAGCTGCCGCATGATCTTGCGAACTTCGACGTCGAAGTAGGAATTCCCCGTGACGTGGGCAATGCGTACACGCTCCTGGTTCACGCTCTTGAGGCGACCTTCGGGAATGTCGCGAAGGTTACGGAATCCCTCTGCTTCAAGTCCAGGGATGGTCCTGCCGGCATTGGGCAAGAGCGTCAGTGGAAGGTCGTTCTGCGGGAGGAGCCCTGTGCAGTACTCGACGAACGGGCAGGGGTACGGATCGGCGCATTGCCTGCCCATAACGACCTTGGGCTCGCCTGCAGCAAGCGTGCGCCGCGCCTGCGCGACCCATTCCGGTACCTGCTCGATCAACGGCTTGATGTCCGTGGTCACCGGTACGTCGGTCAGGAGTCCCTGGTAATCCTCGTTGCCGGGATAGACGAAGCCGGTGTCGATGTGCTGGATCGACACCGAATCCACCTTCAGGCCGGATTGGCCGAGTACCCAGGCCTGGATGGCGGCATCGCTGAGGTGGTAAGGCTTGACCGAACCGGAGGCCTTGACCTCTCGCAGGCTTGCCTTGCCGCGCTTGAGTTCGAGTATGTCGGCGCGTACGAGGACGCCGTCATGCTCGATGGCGGCTTCGAACAGCACCTGGTCATTGCCCGCGGCAAGCAGTTCGCCGGTCGCTCTGAGCGCCGTCGCGAGATCCGATTGGTGCTCGATCAGTACGCCCCCCGGGTTGAGGCGCTGTGCGACTTCACCAACCCGGTGGCCGAACGAGAACACGCGCTCGCGCGCCGGGTCGTCTGGGACGAGTTCGGGGCGATTGGTCTCGAGCCAGAGCCGTTTCGGGCACTGCAGGAACGAGATGATCTTCGATTTCGAGAGGCCGCGTCGGTTCATGGGGGTGATTGAATTCTCGCTTATGGCTGGCTCACCAGACGAGCCAGTACCCTTGATACGGTGACGAGCGATCTGGCGCTCGAGTCGACGCCGACGGGATTGTCCGGGGCGGGGTCTCTGTGGGAGCATCGGTTCCTTGGATCCGGATTGAGGTCATCTCTATGCAGATTCTGATCCCGACTACGACGCCGGGAGATTGGAAGAGGTTGCTAGCGCGAGAGACTCACTGGAAGGTGGGGCGCTCGGCCATGACGCTTGCCAAGTGCTGGGAGGAGTTCAAGCTGGAGGGTGGGCCTCCTGAGGTCCTTCGCATGCTGCCTTCGGCCCAGTTCTTCATGGCGTTGCCTGAGTACAAGGTTCCACTTCCGCCTGCAGGCGGGCGACCTTCGCAAACGGATCTGTTCGTGCTCGGACGAGATGCGGATGGCTTGATCGCAGTTTCGGTGGAGGGCAAAGTGGACGAACCGTTTGGTCCGACCCTCGAAGAGCGTCGCGCCGATCCGTCGGGGGGAGTGCAAGAGCGCATCAACTACCTCTTGAGCACGCTTCAGCTCCCTGAGGCGATTCCCGGGCAGATTCGATATCAACTGCTGCACCGGTCGGTGGCGGCCCTGCTGAGCGCCCGGAAGTTTGGTGCGCGTCGTGCATTCATGCTCGTCCACTCCTTTAGCGAGGTGGATGCTTGGTATGAAGATTTCGCCGCATTCGCAGCTCTTTTTGGCGTGACGGTTGAACCAGGGAAGGCTTGCCTCCTGGGTGAGTTTGACGGAATTCGCCTTGAGGCCGGTTGGTGCCGAGGCGATCAACGATTCCGGACAACACATGTGATTATGGTGGGGAGCATTGAGCCAAGAGATGCTTTGGGTGGATATCACATCCTTACGTTCGCGGAGACGGGGTTTGCGATGCTGAGTATTTACGGAAGGGAGTTCGGGATGGAGAATTCCCGTCTGCAAGACTGCGCCGACAAGGCAAATGATGAGGATCGCTGTGAGACGCTGCATCCCATGGCTCCGATCAGCGTGGTACCTCGAAAGTACATCCGTGATCTGGACAATGCAGACCTGCTGTCCGCGCAGATCAGGGAGTTCCTTGCGATGAACAAGGCGCGGATCGGTGCAAGCCGGTTGCTGATCGACTTTCGCGCGGGCGTAGCCCCGTTCGTGCTCCAAGGCGTTCAGATGGCGCTGGCGTCGGCTGACGCAGATGTCTTTGAGCACGTAACGGTTGTCGGCTCCAACGCGCAATGATGTCCAGATGAAATTCGTAGATATCGAAGAGGCGCGACGCCTGCTGCATATCCAAACCGGCCTGGCAAGGAAACAGCCGACGATCCGAGTCCCTGGAATCGGGAAGTTCACGCGCGACCCCGTGTATTCAACGCGATGGTGGGGAGATCGCCAGGTCGGGGATGGGCGCTTGGGCGTGTGCGTGAGCGGTTCAGATCGTAGCCCGGACCTGCGGTTGGTTAGGCACCTACTGCGAGGATCAGGGCGGTATCTTGCGATGGCTAGAATCGCCACACGACGCCTGCGGCTCCAATTGCATCCCCGCGGCAGCTACGTGCTGGTCTGCTCGCACGTCTCCATCTGTGGCAACGCGCGTGCACGCATCCTTGGGATTCCGCCGAGTGCGTTCTACTCGTTCGTCGTGAGTGGTGGGCATTTCGTTGGACGGGCGAGCCCGTTTTTCGTCGAGGTCCGTGATGGTCGGGCTTTGGCAGTGAAGAAGAGCGACTACTTTTTTTGAATCACGAAAGACCGGGGTGAGGTGACTATGGTGCCAACCGAAGTACTGGCTGCTACGTCAGCTGTCGATGTGGCAGACACGCTGGATCGTGACTGGGAGTCTGCCTATCAAAGCCTCCTCAGGACGGCGCGGTGGTTGAATGAGCGCTTTCCCAACCCCGCGAAGCAAGGCGTTGATGTCGAGGAAATGATGTCAACCCTCCTTCGCGTCCTAAATAGTGCCGATCGCCTTGATCCGGAGATTCGTGATCTCGCTTCCCAGGTGAGGTCGCGTGTCTGATCGGGCGAAAGTTGCCTGCTCCACTAGGTGTCCAAGGTGTCTTGGCAGGCTCGTCTGGTGAACCACTGATGTGGCAAAATGCTTTTATCGCCGATTTAAGCGTCGAATTGCAGGGCGATTCACAAGTACTGCTAAAGAGGCGGCCCTCCCGGATCTCCGGGGGCCGTTCGGCAACTGAACCGGAGGGTGTGCATGGATCGCATTATTGGGAAGTCGGCGGCAAGCCCGCCTTCGTGAAGTCAACCTAGGAACATTTTGGAGCTGTCGCGGGCGCGGTGCGTCTGCGAATGCCGTGGGCGTTGTATTACCTGCGGCGTCCCATCTTGGGCAGCGCTCCAGTGTTCGCTAACTTCAAGGAGGCTGCATGAACAGGAAGCCCGTAGTGCGCGGGGCGCGCATTGCCCCGGATATCGAGCGTGGCCGGGTGCCGATCATCGAGGCGGAGAAGAGCTTTCGCTTCAGGGGCGGCCGCAAGACCCCTCAGGCATTCTTCTGGGTCGAATGGGACCCGCTGGCCGACCCCGAGCTTCCCCGCGACGCCGTGCTGGTGATGGCGGAGCGGCGGTAGCTGCAATGGGTGGGTGGCAGGATTGCCGCCCACCCAAATGCGCTTCAATCGGTGCGTGATGGCTCGTGTGGTGAGCTACCGCTCCACGCAGAATGTGATTGCAGGGGCCCGCGTCAGCGGGCAAGGGGGATTTGTTTCCGGATTGCGGCCCCCGGCATGTCGCCGAAGCCCGCTAAAGAGGAGATACGCAATGCTGGTTCAAGAAGGTCTTTTCACGTCCGAATCCGTCTCGGACGGCCACCCCGACAAGTTCTGCGACAAGGTATCCGATGCCGTGCTCGACGCCTTCCTCGCCGCCGACCCGGCCGCGCGCGTCGCGGTCGAGGTGGCGGCGAAGGGCGGCAAGCTCTGGGTTTTCGGCGAGGTGACTTCCGGTGCGCGCCCCGACGTCGCCATGATCGCGCGCGACGTTGCTGTCGAAATCGGCCATGGTGGCGCGCAGTGGGGTCTCGATCCGAAGAAACTGCGCATCGAGGTGGATCTCTCGCGCCAGTCGCCGGAGATCGGCACGAAGGTCGACTCGGGCGGCGCCGGCGACCAGGGCTTGATGTTCGGCTCTGCGTGCGACGAGACTCCCGGCCTGATGCCGGCGCCGATCGCGTGGGCGCATGCGCTCATGCGCGAGCACAAGAGGTTTCGTGGCACGCCGCAGGGCGCCAGCTTGGGACCGGATGCGAAGAGCCAGGTCACGGTCGAGTACGCGGATTGCCGGCCGGTCCGGATCCACACGGTAGTCGTCTCGACGCAGCACGCGCGCGGGCTCTCGCCGGCAGCAGTGAAGGAAATGGTGATCGAGGGAATCATCCGTAGTGCGCTTCCGCAAGCGTTCGCCGACGGTGCGATCATCCACGTGAACCCGGGCGGTCCGTTCGTCGAAGGCGGGCCGGCAGCGGACGCAGGGCTCACCGGACGCACGATCATCGTCGATACCTACGGCGGCTATGCCCGCCATGGCGGTGGCGCATTCTCGTGGAAGGATCCGACCTAGGTCGTCCGGTCGGCCGCGTACGCGGCGCGTCAGCTTGCCCGGGAGGTCGTTGCCCGGGGTTGGGCTCGCCACTGCGAGGTGCGCCTTGCCTATGCAATTGGGGTGGCGGAGCCGGTCGCGATCAGCATCGAAACGTTCGGCACCGGGAAAAAGGGCGCCGAGGTTGCAAGTGTTGCTGTCCCCGCCATGTTCACCCCGAGTGCAATCATCGAACGGCTCGGTCTGCGCGCGCCGATCTATCGCCAAACGGCGGCCTTCGGGCACTTCGGGCGACCCGGATTGCCATGGGAGTCGGCAATCTCTGGATGGAAGGGCTCATGAGTTTCCAAAATCGAGTGGACCCTTGGGGTTGCCTGCATGCCGTATCCGAGCGTGGTTCGCTGCTGGGCAACCGTGGAATCCTCCACAACGAGCGCCGCGAGATCATCCGGCAATGGAAGGGCAGGAGTTGGGTGACTTGCCGGACGTCATTCGGAGATCGGCATCGAGAAGTCTTCTCGGTGAATCCGCTGAGCTATTCGGAGCTTTTCTTCCTCGACGAAGCCACGGCATTCTCGGCGGGCCACCGTCCCTGTGCCGAGTGCCGTCGGTACAGATACCGGGAGTTCATTGGTGCGTGGGCGATCGCGAATCGTGAACGAATGGGTTCGAGCAAGACCAGTGCGTCTGAGGTGGACCGAATCCTGCATTCTGAACGCGTGGATTCGGGTGGGCGCAAGGTTGCATGGGAAGCTCGCATGGATCAGTTGCCGAATGGAACAATGGTCGCCCTCGACGGGCGGGCATATCTGGTCTGGGCACGCGCGCTCTGGCCATGGACATTCTCGGGATATGGACCCAAGGGCGAGCTCACCTCATCCGGTTGCGTCCAAGTGCTTACCCCGGCATCCGTGGTTCGGGCGTTCGCGATAGGGTTTGAGCCGGGTGTGCACATCACTGTTGACTCAGACACGACAACCGCCGGTGTTTCTGCTGATCGATCTGCGCTTCCCCACTGGCTAGTCGAAGCCTATCGCGCGACGGACTACCGAGTTGGCGGCGTTGCATCCGGCTTCGTGCTGCACATTGATGAGCCGTCGGAGCCGTTGAGAAGCATGTTCAAGAGCAGGGTCGTGACATCCGCCGCATACGTTTCGGCTTTCAATCCGCATGGGGAATCGACTGCCGAGTCGGTGAATCTCGCTGCACATCAGCGGCTGCTTGCCCGGGTGCGGGCGATGGGTCTGGAGGCCATCGAGGGGGAGGGCGCGGCTCCGTCGGGTCCATGGCCCCCAGAGAGAAGCTTTCTCGTGTTGGGCATCACACTTTCGGATGCTCTGAGGCTAGGGTTCGAGTTCGGACAAAATGCGGTCGTCTGGGCTGGGGATGCCGGGGTTCCGCGGCTGATTCTTGCGAAGTAAGGAGGTGATCGATATGGGAGAGCAGCTCGAGTTCGATGCCGTCGCGAGATACCTCATTGCCGACAATTACGTAGTCAAGGCACTACGAAGACAGTTCGGAGAATGTTCGACAGAAATCATTGACGCCGTCATGTCCGGGAAGTTTCCCGAATTCGGCGACATTCATACCCATGATTTTCTCCAAGATCTCTTACATAACGACGCAAGATTGTACGTGCGATTTTACGCGCGAGGTTCCTTCGGAACTTATCCGATCACGGTATCGGGGCTGGGTGGCGTCTACTTTTTCCAAGCGCCCGATTTCGGTACGACCGGATACTTCCTGGACCTGGCATGTGCGAAGGAAGCAATCGCATCCAATTGGTGCGATAGCTTGGTCTCTGCTAACGGACGTCGCTATCGAGAACCATTCGAGAATCCTCTGTTGGAATTAGAGCTAGCGCGTGCCAAAGCAGGTGAAGCGATTCAGTGTGCAAGTCAGTTGCTTGATTGCCCGAATTCTCTGGAACGCACTCGCCTTTGGGTGAGGCTGCTCGATGGAAGCCCTCTCGACGATGTGCATCTGTGTGCCGACGTTCTCTGTCTTTGGGTTCAGCAAGATCTCGAACCGGGCGAACGCTTGAGTTCGGTGGACAGAATTGTCAGGGTGCTCTTGAAGGAAGGTCCGAAGGTATTGAGAGTTTGCGGCGAGCGGGGGCAATCGTACGTGATCCAGAATCTTGCTTCGATGGCGGCGGATGCCGTCGTCGCTCGCGCGGACAAGCTATATACCACTACTGGAATCGCACGCATGAGTGCTGCCACATCTCTTGCGTCTGCAGAACGAGCGGTCGATATCATCCAAGCTGCAATCAGGGGAGATTAGACGGGGGTAGGAATTACTTCGCTCGCCAGTCTCTCAAACGTCCATCCGGACCCATCCTCCACAACGTCATGCAGCACCACCGCCATCATGTCCGTTTCGTTGATCATTCGTAGCATCATGCGCAAGGCATGCAAGACATAGGGGGCTCTGGCTTTGTCGGTCTGACCGGCGTGTGCTTTCACTGCAATCTCGAATGCTTCTTCTAGGGGCGTCATTCACTTTCCCCAATAGCTTTTAAGAATAGTCCTTCAGTGTTTCTGCAGACCTGCGTGCGCAGTCCTGCAAGTGCTCGAGGAGATCGCGAAACTTCGCAAACCGTTCAAGCATCTCCTTGACGTTGCGCGCTTGATCAAGTCGAAGAGCTTCGCGCGCAACGAGGCTATCGGCGATGCGTGCCAGAGCAATCCCGTAGCGTCCCATTTCTCCAATAGCTTCAGTCGCTTGCAGCGCATGGTCATTCAACGACGCTACGGCGCTTTGCGTCTCGACGGACAGATAATCGCCCAATGGTCCGCTGAGCAGTCTCGCAAGAACGATCTCGGCAATTACCTCGACGTTGAGGCCGAGGTCGGACGCGTGCCGGAACAGGTCATCGAACTCGGAATCGAGACCCGCCTCCCGCAGGAGATCAATCGCGTGCCGCGCATCCAATCGATTCGGTGCGTCTTCTATCAAGGCAATGAGGCGCCGGAAGGATTCCGGAACGTCTGGCCCAGGGACTTGGCGTGGTGCCTCTAGGTCGGAAGCTGCGAATTCGACCATGTCCGCAGAGTAGGCGTCGCGACGCGAGAACATAGCCATCGGCTCCGCCAGCGAGTCCAAGCTCATGCATGCCTGGACCATTCCCACTCCACCCCAGCCTGCGGCCAGTGTTTGTGGCACTTTGCGTAGTTCGGGCAGGTCCTGCGCCTTTCCGCCTTCCGGCCGTTCGGCTATCACAAGCCAATTGGTCCAAGGGCTGACCAGCCGATAGCGAAGCGCTGTTTCGAGGCCCGCGCGATCATCCAGTTCCTTCATTCGTGCTGAGGAAGCGACCCGGGCAACGGTGGACACGCGGTCTGTGGTTTCCGACAAAGGCGCCATCGAGAGCGGCAATTCGTGCCGCATGACTTCGCCTTTTTCTGTCTCGACTTCGAGAACGACGGTACCGCTGATCGACGAGTGGTCGAAGTGCGCGCTGGCAATTACCGTGTCCCCTTCGAAGACTGCTCCCAGTATGGAGGGGGCGACGCCGTGGGCACCCTCAGGCCAGTGGATCGCCACGCGACTCGCGCGCGGTGCGCGCATGCGCTCGAAATGTCGAATGACCCGGTCCGCCATGCCTTCTCGTGGCGAGACGAGTTCGCACTCGCCGCCCGTGTCAGCAGCCAATCCCCGAACGAATGCTTCCGAAACGGCGCTGCCGACGCCAACCGTGAAAATGCGATGCCCGGAGCGCTTTGCCTCCTGAACAACGGACTTCCAGGACGAGACTTCTCCGTCGGTCACCAGAAAGATATCTGCGGACTCCGACCCGCGCACAGCGGCATAGGCGTCATTCAGCGCTTTTCCGATTTCCGTTCCGCCCATGTTCGCGCCCAGTTGCTTCGCGAAGCGCTTGGCCTTGAGGAGATTGGTCTTATTGCAGGGGAGCAGTCGATCCGAGAGCAGGTTGGTCGTATTGCCGAACGCGATCAGCGTCACGCGATCGTGAGGTTGCAGGGCGTCAAGGATGCCTTCCAGCGCCTGCTTTGCCTGCTCAATGGAATCCCCCTGCATGGATCCCGAGCAATCGATCACGATGGCGAGATTCAGTGAGCGCGGCTGCTGCAATCCCGGGAAGAATGGCTGGAAGCTCGCCACCGCTGCCACACCGTCGCCGTCCGAACCGCATAGCGCGAAGCTGCGCGTGGCCTGCGGGGCCTTCACGCTGAGAATGAAGTCGCGGTCCATGACTGCTTTGGCCTGCTGCAGCGAGATCACAACCTTGTCCGTGGACTTGGCAAGCTTGACCTCGTGCGAAGGACAAACGAACTGGGCCTCGCGCAAGGTTCCGAAAATCTCCACCTGCAGAGAGAACTGGTTTTCCACGGTGAGCGAGGCTTCGGGCACCTGGTGGGGCTGATGAGGCGAGTCGCCGAAACGGGGAGCAACGGTGGTCGGAAGAAAGAACCGCAGCCGCTCGCCCGCCCAGCGGTACAAGATTGCGTAGCTGAACGTGATCGTCGCCGTCTCATGGGGCAGGAGGTTGCCGACATTCATCGTGTAAAGCCCTGGCTCGATCACCTGGAGCATCACGGCTGCGTCGCCTGCGGCGATGGCATCCTCGTACTTCTCTTCGGCGGCCTTCTTTTCGACGACGACCCCTTTGAGGACGCGCCCGCCGATTTCAACTTGCAGGTCGAGCAGAACAGCGTCGAGCGGCAGGGGAAACGTGTACACCGCCTCGATATTCACCTGCTCGTCATTCCGGTAGGTCTGGGATACGGTCACCTCGGCGAGCAGATCGCGGAGGACTGCGGATACGGCGACGTCGCTCAGTGCGACGCGTTCGCCATGGATGCCGGTCAATGCGGACGCCAGGTTGTTCATTCCTTTTCCTCGCTCACATGAAGTTGTTCGTATGCCTGCGTCACCGCTCGAAAGAACGCTCGCACCTGCTCAGGGCTTAGCCCGGCTCGGCCCGGCTCCAGGGTTATCTCGACGCCGTCGGCGACTACCAGATGGCTCCAGACCTCAACGGTCCCGGCACGGCGCGGGGTAGGGGGCAGGGGGCCGCCTGATTGCTGCTTCAGAACCTCGCCGATCCGCTCGAGGGAAAGGCCGGCCAGCTGCCACTTGCGCACTAGGAGGAGTTGTTCGACGTGGTGCTGGGTGTAATAGGCGCCCTTGCCGATCCCCTGGGGGCGATCGACGAGGCCAGATTGGATGTAGTACCGGACGGTCCGCCGCGGCAGCTCTGCGAGCGTGGCGATTTCGTCGAGGGTGAAGGTCTTTGGGGCGTTCATGACAGTAATAGTAGACAGCAGTACTGTCTTTAGCAACTGTCACGAAAATATGATCCCCCGGGCCATTACTTTGACCGGCCCCCACGCCCCAAGCCCAACGGCGATCCCATAGCGGGAACATGAGGCGGGCGGTTTACCCACCGCCGGCAACTTTCGGGTCAGAAGATCACATTCTCGTCGGTCCAGTCCGCTGAATCCCTCAATGCGAAGATGACCGCGTCGAAAATGCAGGGCAACACGCCGCTGCGCTCGCAAAGCATGTGGATTCCATCGGAAATGAACCGGTAGTAATTAGCGTCCTGGAGCGCGCTGGCGCTCAAGCGCACCGGAAAGCCGAACTCATTGAGCCAGTCGGTCAGGCGGCTGTCGATCGGAATCTCATATCGAGTGAGCCCCAGCGACTGCAGAACATTGCGCGACTGTTTCGGGCCAAAGCCGAGAAAATGCTTCTGGACATGCTCAGCAACCTCTATCTCGACATCGCGTGGCGCGAGTCGTGTAAGCCGATTGCACTGTTCCAACGTAGGTGCCCATTCGCTGGTTTCCAGGAGGCTGAAATTCTGGGACAGCTCGCTGGCGATCTTGTCTGCAAAACGGATTCCCCCTGCCGTCCTCAACGTTTTCGCGATGAACGTCTCGGGGTGCCGCGCACCAAGAACCGCCTTATAGCCAAGTGGAAATGGCTTTTCGCGAATGAGTCTCGCAACAAAGCTTTCCGGGCCGGATTTCTGTCGAGTCGTAAGGCGCATGCTGACCATCGCCCGCCAGAAGCGCTCCCGCGTCACTCGCGGCTTGCTCTTTGCCAGGTTGCGCTCGCGCCGGGCCCGAACGAGCGCATTCTTTGACTGGCTATCGATGAGCGTGGTTACCCGCGCCACGTCTTCTGTACTAATGATCCATTGGATGTCCATGTTCCCCCTTCTGCGACTGCCGAACAGCGCGCTCCAACTCGTTAAACCCGGCCTCGGAGAAAGGCTCTCCGTAAAGCTCGTTCACGAGCCACAGCCCGCTATTGCGGAGCTTGGTTTTTGGAGAATGCAGCCCGAGCCACTGTTGCGAAGGGCCGCAGTCTTCGCACCGCGAAATTGTGCCGATCATCCTGGCTTCGAGTTCGAGGCGCTTGTCTTTCTCGTCCACGCGGAATACCGCGAAGTGAAAGCGTTTCTGTATGACATCGGTAACCATGTGTTCGACCGCAGACTGCTTGGCTCGGTCGATCGCCGGCCCATGCGTTCTCTTGGCTTCACTCGTGGTTAAGTCAATCTCCCATTGGGTGAGGAACGGGTCTTTGTCGCGATTCAGCAATGCGCGGCCGATGTTTTTTCGAAAGATGCTGCGGTCCTTCTGTTCATTGACGAAGTGCTGCTTCAGCCTGGACCGGAGTTGATTGTTCCCCGTGTGGGTACCGACGCGGACGATTCGATTCGTGCTGTGAGCGGTCTCGCCCGCCTCATACAGGACGTAGACTCCGTTCAGCGGGATTGCGGAATCCTCGAACGGGAAACTGAGTACCGGGGACTGCTGGAATTCGCGGTGCAATCTGGCGCACAAGTCACTCATGGGCCCGCTCGCACAGGAATTGCAGTTGCCTGCCGATGACCAGGCCCTGCATGGGAACCTCGTAGGAGGCAAGCTGTGGTACGAGAAATTTCCGGCATTTCAGGCCCGCCAAGAACGGTCTATGCATCCTCATCGGTCTGACCGTCCGATTTGCGCTGCGATTCTCGCCACCCGCGATCGCGCTCCTTCTTCAAGGCTAATCGCTGCTGATGCGCTTCCAGGGCGACGCGCTTTTTCTCCTCGTGCCGCATTCGAGCACTTGCCGGGTTTTCATACTCGTGTCGGGCACGGCGTGCTGCCAGTTCCGCACTATGGTGCTCTTGCATGCGGCGCAGCACATTACCGCCCCAGCTATCTCCCAGTATGCGTGCAGCCTCAACTTCGCCAATTGCGTGGCAAATGTCGAACACGAGACAGCGCGCTGCGGCCTCTAGCCGGCCTACGTCGGAACTGCTTGGGCGAACGTCAGCGAGGGCCTGCGATATGCCAACGGTGCTCTCGCGATCCTGAAGCGGTGAAGATTGCTGGTTTGTTGCCTTTGCCAGGGCATGAAACACCCCTTGTCGAAATTCCATTGCCCCGCATGTTGTGCAGTAAATCCGCGTGCACAGTTTCCTTTCGACCGAATTGATCAGGTACGAGTTGAGCCAGTTTTCATTCACGATCGCACACCTGCTCGGGACATGAGATCCTGCGAATCGTGGAACCTGCCGCCGCGCGTTGTTTCTCTAATGACCAACGCTTGCCCCCGGTTTGAGCCCTTCGTAGCTGACGTACATCCCGTGTCCGCGCCAGAGCGGCATCGGTGACCCTTGGGCTGAATCGAACGTATCGTCCGCGTTCGTAACCGCAACGGACGCGAAATGCCCGACACTGCTCAGGCGCGAGCACTGTCGCGCAATCTCGGCCCAGTTCCCGGGCGGGCTCGCGTCCTTCTTCGGATAGCGCACGGCGCGAACGACCACCCATTCGGGGCCATGATCCCCGACGAACCACAGCGATGGATCGACCTCGGGGGTGCCCTGCCAGGACATCAACTTGCGGCCTTCCTTTTCCAGCAGATCTCGCACCGTCTGAACCGCGGAGTCCTGCAACTCCCAGGCAGACATCTCGATTTTCTCGTCCGTAATGAGCGCAGGCGGGGTGACAGGCTGTTTTGTGGCCATGTCGCGCAGTCCCCATCCTGGCGCCGCCGACTGCCAGCCGCTTGGCGTCTTTCTCATGGGCATCACGCACGCGTGGCTCCGGCATCCGTTGGCAATTGCACGGAGCGCCCTCGCGGTGCCGGCGGAAAATGGTGCGACGCCCTCGATGTCGAGGCAGACAAAGAAGAGCTGGTTGCCCAGCCTGAACGAGAGGTGCTCCAGCATCGGGGGGTGGAGATGCGCCCTCAGCCAGTTGATCGCGCCCTGACCCTGCTGCTGGAGGTGCCGTCCCGCGGACTGCCAGCACTCGGCGAAGTCCGGCGACACCTCGTTCATTGGGATCTCGTGCATCGAATCCTCCCCGATCGGAGGCCGCGAGAGCGGAAGCCCCGGTTAGCTTAATCGTAGCAGAATTGTTATCATGACGATACGGTTGGAGGATTTTGTGCCCCGAGAGCGGATGCTCTGTGAAGATGTCTAGGTTGAACCCGATGCCGGCGAAGTTGAAAGACGTACCCCCGTCTCAGGTCGAGAGGCTCTCGTTTATCGAGGCCAGGCTCTATTTTCTTGGCGAGCTGAGAAGGGCGGACGTTGCCAAGCGGTTTTCACGGGCCTCGATCCAGGCCAGCCGGGATTTGGCGCTTTATAAGGAGCTCGCGCCGGGAAATCTGGCCTATGACTTTCAGGCCAAGACGTACCTGCCGGGGGAGAAGTTCAAGCTGATTTTTGGCCGGACGCCGGAGCGGGTGATGTACTGGCTGCGGTCGGGTTTGGGAGACGGCTTGCCGCATCCGCAAGGGCTGCCGACAGCCGCCGTCGAGAGCCTGAGCCAGCCGCGGCTCGGTGAATTGGCGGTGGTAACGCGGGCGATCTATCGCAGGCAGATTTTGGAGGTGACGTACGTGTCGTTGAGCAGCGGGAACACGCGCAGACAGATCGTGCCCCACGCCTTGGTCGATAACGGCCAGCGCTGGCACGTGCGCGCCTATGACCGTAACAACAGCCGGTTTTCCGACTTCGTTATCACGCGTCTATCGAAGGCTGTCGTGATTGACGCGGCTGATGCGGCGCGCCACGAGCGAGGAGATGCGGACGAGCAGTGGAACCGCACTGTGGAACTCAAGTTGATCCCTCATCCGAATCTCAAACACAAGGGCGCGGTGGAGGCCGACTACGGAATGAGGTCGGGGGCACTATTGGTCAAGTGCCGCGCGGCCGTGGCGGGCTACGCGTTGCGTCGGTGGGGAGTCGATTGCTCTCAGGACCACTGCTTGAGCGAGACTGAATTCCAATTGGCACTCGCGAACCAGCAGGTGCTTGCATCGATAGATAGTTCCGCGTTAGCGCCGGGACGGGAACGTCAGGCTGCCTCACGCAACGAGGGAGTGCGCTAGGTGCCGAAATCCCTTTCTCCCCAGATCGAAGACATGCTGCCGAGGACCCGGGACGCCTATTACAAGCTTGTTCTGGCTGTAGGGCCTGCCCGCACCGGGAAGACTGCTGCGCTGATCGACCTTGCCAAGCGCCACAATTGGCCACGTCTAAACGTCAATCTCCGTCTTTCGAAAAGTCTTCTCGACTTGACGCACCGCCAGCGCGCCGCCCGCGTCGCAGCAATTCTTGACGACTTGATCCGCGAGGAAAACTCAGAGGTGGTTCTCCTCGACAACATCGAATTGCTTTTTGCAGAGGATCTGGCGCAAGACCCGCTCCGGCTTCTCCAATCCCTTTCTCGGAACCGTGCGATCGTCGCTGCATGGCCGGGGAATTTCGATGGCGCGTCGCTGACCTATGCCGAGCCCGGCCATCCGGAAGCGCGGCGGTATCAAACACCGCAAGCAGTCATCGTGCAATCCGCTGAGGCCAATCAAACCGAGGCGGGGTCGCCCGTGGAGGAACAAAAATGAAATACTCCGAACTTATCCAGTTTGAGGCGATTGAGTCTGTTGTCCAACTCCGGGAGGCGGACTCTGCCAAGGATGCACGGCGGCTAGTTGAGACATTCGTCATTTCCGACCGCATGGCCGAACTGCTCGGCGAGCTTGTGTTTCCTCAACTGCAGTTCAGCAAGCCCGCAGACAACAAAGGCATTCTCGTCGTCGGAAATTACGGAACAGGTAAGTCCCACCTGATGGCCGTCATCTCGGCTGTAGCTGAGCATGCGGACCTCGCATCATGTTTGACCAGCGCCAAGGTTGGCGAACGAGCGGCCGATATATCCGGCCGATTTCGCGTCATCCGAGCCGAGATCGGCTCAACCACGATGTCGCTCCGCGACATCATTTGTTCGGTCCTGGAGGACGGACTGGCGCGCCTTGGCGTTACCTATGCATTCCCCTCCACTGACGATCGCCATGAGAACAAGTCTGCTTTCCAGGAAATGATGGCGGCGTTTCAGGCAGTCAATCCGGATCGCGGCCTGATACTGGTTGTGGACGAACTTCTCGACTACCTGCGTTCGCGTGCCGACCAGGCGTTAAGCCTAGACCTGTCTTTCCTGCGTGAGCTTGGCGAGGTCTGCAAGGGAACCCGATTCCGCTTCATTGCCGGTGTGCAGGAGAGCCTGTTTGACAATCCGCGCTTTCAATTCGTTGCCGACACATTACGTCGTGTGAAGGATCGATTCGAACAGGTCCGTATTGCACGAGATGATGTCGCATTTGTCGTAGCAGAGCGCCTCTTGAAGAAGAACGCCAAGCAGCAGGCGTTTATCCGTGAGCACCTGAAGCAGTTCGCACCCCTCTATGGCTCGATGAACGAAAGGATGGAGGAGTTCGTGCGGCTCTTTCCTGTCCATCCGGCATATCTCGATACGTTTGAACGTGTCTTTGTCGCCGAGAAGCGTGAGGTACTGAAGACGCTCAGCACTGCAATTCGCCGCATCATCGATCTCGACGTTCCGGCGAACGATACCGGCTTGATTGCCTATGACTCCTACTGGGGCGTGCTGCGGGACAATCCTTCGTTCCGGTCCGACCCAGCCATCAAGGAAGTAATCGATCGCAGCGCGGTCCTTGACGCGCGCATCCAACAGGCCTTCACGCGCCCGCAGTACAAGCCCGCCGCGATTCGGATCGTGCATGCGCTGTCAGTTCACCGCCTGACGACTGCGGACATCTATGCGCCGCTAGGGGCGACGGCGGAGGAATTGAGAGACGATCTGTGCCTCATGCTTCCGGTGCCTGAGAAGGAGGCAGCGTTTCTCCGGACACTCGTCGAGACCGTGTTGAAAGAGGTCCTGCGCACGGTGAGCGGCCAGTTCCTGAGCTTCAATAAGGAAAATGGGCAGTATTTTCTCGATCTGAAGAAGGATGTCGATTTCGACTCCCTCATTGAGAAACGGGCCGAGACCCTCAGCGACGCGCAGCTGGATAGATACTATTTTGACGCTCTGCGGCGCGTCGTTCTCGAAGATCCGGATGCTCCGCCCTACGTTGCGGGATATCGCATTTGGGAACACGAAACCGAGTGGCGCGAACGCCGCGCCGGCCGGAGCGGTTACCTCTTCTTCGGCGCTCCAAACGAGCGCTCGACCGCGCAGCCGACGCGTGACTTCTATGTCTATTTCCTTCAACCGTTCGATGCACCGTACTTTAAGGATGAGAAGAAGGCCGACGAGGTCTTCTTCAAGCTGAAGGACAGGGACGATACCTTCGATCGCACGCTGCGGCTCTATGCAGGCGCGCGCGAACAGGCAGCAGCCGCATCCGGCAGTAACAAGAAGATCTACGAGGACAAGGCCGGCGACCATCTTCGGACCCTCACATCTTGGCTCCGAGAGCACATGCCGACGGCCGTAGAGGTCGTACATCAGGCGCGCTCGAAGACCTTGCTGGAAGTCGTTCGCGGCAAGCTGCCGCCGAACGCAACAGTCAAGGATTACGTCAACACCGCGGGCTCGGCACTCTTGGCACCTCATTTTTCCGACAGAAGTCCGGAGTATCCGATCTTCAGCGTGCTGGTCACACGGCAGAATCGTGATCAGTCTGCGCAAGAGGCATTGCGATGGATTGCCGGTGGTGTGAAGAGCAAGCAGGGCACGGCAATTCTGGATGCGTTAGAACTGCTGGAAGGTGAAACGCTGAAGCCGCGTGATTCCCGCTATGGCAAGCATGTGCTCGACGCCCTGAGCCAGAAAGGCCAGGGCCAGGTGCTCAATCGATCCGAGGTGGTTGCATCCGAGGCCGGTGTCGACTACTGGACCAAGTTTCGCATTGAGCCCGAGTTTCTCAGCGTCGTACTGGCTGCCCTGGTTCACAGCGGAGACATCGTCCTCAGTCTAGCCGGAAAGAAGATCGACGCAGCTGGCATCGACCAGTTCGCCAAGATCGGGATCGCCGAGATCACGGAGTTCAAGCATATCGATCGCCCGCGCGATCTGCCGCTCGGACCGCTCCAGGATTTGTGCGACCTGCTGGACGTGCCCAAGGGGCTTATCGTTAACCCGACGAACCGCGACGACGGGGTGGCCAAGATTCAGCAGCGGGCGAGCGAGCTGCTTGGAAAGGTTGTCGCCGCACAGGCGCGAATCCCTGAGTTGATTTTCTGGGGTCGTCCTGTTCTTTCGGAGCAGGAGCAGAAGGACTGGAAGGATCGACTCGGCAGCCTCAAAGCGTTCCTCGAATCACTTCAGCCTTTCAATACGGCTGGCAAGTTGAAGAACTTTCCGCACGATTCCGCCGCGGTGCTGGGGCAGAAACCGGCGATCGATCTCTCCCGAGAAGTCGACGAACTGGCCGGACTGCTTCAGCAAACCAATCCGCTGACGTCATACCTTGGCAAGGCCGAGGCGCTCCTCGATGCCAGTCATCCATGGCAGGACACCGTCCGCACGGCGCGCGCTGATCTCATGGGCAAGATCGCCAGCCCCAAACAACGGTCCGGGGCCGATTTCAAACGGCTTCTGACCCAGACCTTGGCCGATTCGAAGGCCAAGTACCAGGACGCCTATCTGGCCGGCCATGAGCGCGCCCGCCTCGGTGCGAACGACGACAAACGAAAGGCCAGTCTCGCCAAGGATCCGCGTCTGGCCCAGCTTCAGAAGATTGCCGGTGTCGAAATGATGCCGACGCCGCAACTGCGCGATTTCGAGAACAAACTATTTTCGTTGAAGACTTGCTTTCAGCTTGGACGTCCGGACCTGGAGAGCGATCCGCTTTGCCCGCATTGCGGCTTCCGGCCGGCAGAGGAGCCCGCAGGTGGCCCAGCCGCGAAGAAGACGCTGACCGATCTCGACGGGGTGCTGGACTCTCTTGTTCGGGGATGGACGGAGACCCTGCGTACCAACCTTGAAGATCCCACCGTGTCGGGCAATATCAAGCTGATCACTGATGCCGCTGGTAAGCGTGAGCTGCAAGCCTTCCTGAAGAGCAAAGAACTTCCCGATCCGGTCAGTCCGGCTTTTGTGAAAGCGCTGCAGGAGGTTCTGAGCGGCTTACAGCCGGTCACGTTCGGCAGTGCCGATCTTCAAACAGCACTTTCGGACGGCGGATTGCCTTGTACCGTAACTGATCTGCGCGAGCGCTTCGACCGGTATGTCGCCAACCTGACCAAGGGCAAGGATGCGTCCAAGGTCCGCATCTTGATTGAGTGAGGACAACGGACGTGGCTCGAAAGCGCAAATCAGACAATAGCGGTGAACTCTTCATTGAAGGGGGCGGACAGCTTCGCCTTGTCGAGAAGTCCGTCGAACAAGACGCCTTGGAAAAAGGTAAGGTCGAATGCCTTGGCCTGACGTTTGATAGCGAAGACGAGCGACGCACCCACTTTACGCAGAAGCTGCGCGACAAGCTCGCCGACCCTGAATTTCGCAAAACACCAGGATTTCCGAAGGGGGCCGATGAAGACATCATCAGGATGTCGGACCCGCCTTGGTACACGGCCTGTCCCAATCCTTTTCTTGCCGATTTCGTGCGTGTATACGGCAAACCCTACGACCCGGAGGAGCGCTATGAGCGCGATCCATTCGCGGTCGACACAAGCGTTGGGAAAACGGACGCTCTATACAAAGCGCATGGCTACCACACCAAGGTGCCGCACCTTGCGATCGTCCCGTCGATTCTCCACTACACGGAACCAGGCGACATCGTACTCGACGGGTTTGCGGGCTCAGGCATGACCGGCGTTGCCGCGCAATGGTGTGGATCGGCGCCGACAGCTTACAGGAAGCAAATTGAAGCTGAGTGCTTGAAGCGAGGTTCGCCAAAGCCCAAATGGGGCGTACGGCGCGTTGTGCTGAATGATCTGTGCCCTGCTGCAACTGTAATTTCGGCAAATTACTCTCTACCTACTAACGTAGCGCTTTTTCAAAGGACCGCAACAAAGTTGTTAAACGAGGTCGAAACAAATTACAGCTGGATGTATGAAGTTCAACACGGCAAGGCAATAGGAAGGTTGAACTACCTAGTATGGAGCGAAATATTTGCTTGTTCAGCGTGTGGGAAAACACAATCCTTTTTTGATGCAGCGTTCGACGAATCAACTCACGCGATAAGCGATGACATTCGATGCCAGCATTGCGATGCTGAGCTGAATTCACGAACCATTGGCCCTGTCTTTGAGACGCACTTCGACAAATTTCGAGGACAAACATATGAGGTTCCAAAACGTGTACCGGTATTGGTGAACTATTCAGTCGGCAAAGTTACTCACGAGCGCCCCCCCAATGACTCGGACCTCGCATTATTGAACCGCATACAGTCTGAGAAGATTCCGGCCTACTTCCCGGAATTTCGATTGCCCGATGTGCAAATGACACGCGTCGGCAGAATGAAGACGACTAAAACTGATCGGCTCGAAGCTTTTTTTCTCCGCCGCACACTAATTTTGCTAAGCGCATTTTGGCAGAAATGCATGGAAGAACCCGATGTGCGATTGCGAATTGAGCTTGCAACTTGGTTCGATAGTCAGCTTCGTAATCTTTCCACATTAAACCGTTACCGCCCGCACGTTAGCTTTCCCTACAATCCGCTGTCAGGCGTTTTTTATGTCGCAGCACTCGTAAGCGAAGCTGACCCGTTTCGTGCCTACCGAAACAAATTGAAGAGGCTAGCGGGGGCATTTCTGGCCTATGTCCCCGAGAAGAGTAGCAGCATTGTTTCTACCGGACACTGTGGAAATCTCGATTTCCCTGGCGACAGTATCGATTACGTATTCACTGATCCGCCATTCGGCGAGAACATATATTACAGCGACCTCAATCTGCTTCCTGAGGCGTGGTACCGCGTTTTCTCGAACCCGACGGAAGAAGCGATCATTGATCGTGTAAGAGAAAAGTCGGTCTTTGATTACCAAAGGCTGATGCTGTCGTCCTTCTCCGAATATTATCGCGTCCTAAAGCCAGGCCGCTGGATGACGGTCGTGTTTAGTAACTCGTCGAATGCCGTTTGGCGAGCGATTCAGGAAGCCCTCGGGACATCAGGTTTCGTCGTGGCAGATGTTCGGACGCTTGACAAGTTGCAGGGTTCATTCCGCCAGGTAACGAGTTCGGCCGTTAAGCAAGACCTCGTTATTTCGGCCTATAAGCCAACAAAAGCCCTCGAAGAGCGATTTGCATTGGGCACATCTTCGTCTGAGCACGCTTGGTCTTTCGTCGCAGAACACTTGGCGCATGTTCCGGTCTTCTTTAGTGTAGATGGGGTCGCTGATATTGTGGCTGAGCGCACGTCCCACGTGCTCCATGACCGCATGGTCGCATTCCATGTTCAGCGGCAGCTTTCAGTGCCGCTCTCGACTGCGGAGTTCCTGGCTGGTTTGAATCAGCGCTATCCCATGCGCGATGGGATGTTTTTTCTGTCTACGCAGGTTGCTGAGTATGACCGAAAGCGCAATATAGCCGCCGAGCTGCGGCAGCTGAGCCTCTTTGTAACGGACGAGGCGAGCGCCATCCAATGGGTACGTCGGGAGCTTGAACAAAAGCCGCGAAGCTTTCAGGATCTTCAGCCCGCGTTTATGCGAGAGATCGAGAACTGGGCAAAGCACGAGCAAACGGTAGAGCTTAAAGAGATCCTTCGCCAGAACTGCATCTACTACGATGGGAGCGGGCCTGTTCCTAGCCAAATACATTCCTATCTGTCTACTAACTTCAAGGAGCTTCGTAATCTCGAGAAGGATGATTCGACACTGATCGCCAAAGCAGCGGACCGTTGGTATGTTCCGGATCCGAGCAAGCAGATCGACCTGGATAAACTGCGTGACAGGGCGCTGCTCAGCGAGTTCGAGGAGTACAAAGCGTCGAAGGAACGCAAACTGAAACTGTTCCGCACAGAAGCGGTACGCGCCGGTTTCAAGGCCGCGTATGAGGCGCAGGACTACAAGACCATTGTCGGCGTGGCCGCGAAGCTCCCTGAGAATGTGCTGCAAGAGGACGAGAAACTGTTGATGTACTACGACGTGGCGAGCATGCGTCTCGGTGATGAGTGAGGGTATGCATGCAAGCCGGCGAATGGTGGCACAGCACTGACCATGACGAACCTTGCCGCGTTGTCGATGTCGACACGCTGTGGGGTCAGGCGACGTG
>SXGT01860682.1_pt1 | contig 27170 bp, 22 predicted proteins | sample 3176221 | NCBI WGS metagenome assembly SXGT01 (sample SAMN11356862, study PRJNA531348) | freshwater metagenome | isolation source: freshwater sample F1-120 | place: China: Fuxian Lake, Yuxi | collected 2017-12-25
GCCACAACCTGCAGGAGCACTCGATCGTCCTCGTCCGCGGTGGCCGCGTCCGCGACCTCCCCGGCGTGCGATACCACGTGGTCCGCGGCTCGCTCGACTGCCTCGGCGTCGACGGCCGCAAGAAGGGCCGCTCCAAGTACGGCGTGAAGCGCAAGGCTGCCGCCGCGACGAAGAAGAAGTAGTTCAACGATCACGTCCGTCGGCCCATGTGGGCGGCGGACCTCCTCACAGTGGAGTAGCGACGGTCACTGCCTCGGGATGCCCATCCCCGACCGAAGCGAAGCAACAGAAAGGACCCACCCATGGCAGGCAAGTTCACCGCGAGCGCCACGCAGCTGAGACCCGATCCGCGTTACAAGGACCTGGTTGTCGCCAAGTTCATCAACTGCATCATGTACGACGGCAAGAAGGCCACCGCGACCCGAGTGGTCTACGGCGCCTTCGATCTCATCCAGAACAAGCTGGACAAGGACAAGCCGGAGAACCTTCCCAAGACGGCCTTCGAAGTCTTCCAGCTCGCGCTGGACAATGTTCGACCAAACGTCGAAGTCCGTTCCAAGCGCATCGGCGGCGCCAACTACCAGGTGCCCATGCAGCTGAACAAGCGCCGCCAGCAGAGCCTCACCTTCCGGTGGGTCATCGGCTCGGCGCGCGAGGAAAAGGGCAAGCCCATCGCCACCCGCCTCGCGAAGGAGTTGTGGGACGCGGCCATGAACACCGGCAAGGCCGTCACCACCAAGGAAAACACCCACCGCATGGCCGAGGCGAACCGCGCGTTCGCACACTTCGCGCGCTAACCGCCGCCGAATGGCTTGCGGGCAGTCGACCCGTCACACGCGCCCCGTGCAGGCATCCTGCACGGGGCTTTTTCTTGCCAGTCGAACTGCTTAGGATGGCCTCCCGAACATGAACAGTGCCGACACGGACCGGTCTGCGCGCCTGCGTGCCCTCCACGGACTCCCGTCCAACGCGGTGGAGAAGTGGCGCGGGGCCAGCGTCTTGGTCGCCGGGGTCGGCGCGTTGGGATGCGTCGCGGCCGAACTGCTGGCGCGAGCAGGCGTGGGCCACTTGGTCTTGGTGGATCGGGACGTCGTCGAGTGGTCCAACCTCCCCCGCCAGCTGCTGTACTCGGAGGCCGACGCCCTCCAGTCCCGGCCCAAGGCGACGGCCGCGCGCGCGCGACTGCGCGAGATCGACTCGACGACCCGCATCGAGGCCTTCGATGACCAGCTCGATGGTGAGAGCATCCACAGCTACGCGCGCGGCGTGCACGCGGTCGTGGATGGGCTGGACAACATCGAGACCCGCCACGTCGTGAATGAGTGGTGCGTGGATCGCCACGTGCCGTACTTCCACGCCGCTGCGGTCGGGTGGGAGGGTCGATCGCTCGCCTGCCTTCCCGGCGACGACGGAGCATGCTTCCGGTGCGCATTTCCCGACCTCCCCGCGCCGGGAACCCTGGAAACCTGTGACACCGCGGGCGTCTTTCCCCCCGCCGTCGTCAGGGCAGCGACGTCCGCCACCGGTGAATGCCTCAAGTGGCTGGCCGGCATGGAGACCTCGGTCGACCGGCGGCTTCACTCATTCGATTCGATGACCGGGGCAGCCTCGTCGATCGGGCCGATTGGCCGGGATCCACGATGCCCTTGCTGCGCCCTCGGCGAGCGACCCTTCCTGAAGGCGGGCGCCGGCTCGCGAGTGTCGGCCCTGTGTGGTCGGGGCGCGATGCAAGTGCTCCCGGCGCGGGGTGCACCTCCAGTGGCGCTGGAGGCACTGCTGCCCCGGCTCTCGCTTCAAGGCACGTTCGCCATGGCCGCCGGCGACCGGATCGTGGGGTCGATCGCCTCCTCCGAGCCAGCCGCAGCCACGCTGGAGCTTGAGATCCACCGTGACGGACGCGTCATCGTGCGTGGGACGACCGACGAACGGCGGGCCCGCGTGGTGGCCGCGCGGTATGTCGGTTCCTAGGATTGTGGATTGGAAGCGGGGACCCCGCGGGTACGCTGCGACGCGCGACGTGGCCATCCAACCTGACCAACGCTGGAGTGACTTGCGATGATCCCCGCACGGGTCGTGGTGGCCGCACTTGCGTTCGTGGTGTCGATCGCATGCGCCTCGGCGAGGACACAAGCGCAGGTCCCCGCGCAGGCCGGGGAACTTGGACTGCCCCAGCTCTTGGAGCTGTCGCAACTGGCGGACTTGCTGGAGGCGCACGCGCCGGTCACTCCAGGGAAGTGGGAGATTGTCGAGCAGGCGCACGCCGAGTACGCCGAGCGATATGAGCAGGTGTTCAGGCGGGAACTTGAGTCCGCCGGATTGCTCTCCGATGCGTGGGACCCCTCAAGCGCGGGACGGTGGACTGGGCTGCATGAGGGCGTCGTGCGCAAGCTGTTGGGGCTGGAGTCGACGCTCTTCGACACGATCCGGCCGGCGGTGGATGAGACTCGGTTCGGCGGGTTGGAACGAGCCCGCCGCCGCCGGGCCTGCAGCTGGCAACAAGGCTCGTTCCGTTCGCTTGGTGTGGATTCGGCCTACCTCTACGACCTCTCGACGGCGGTCTACGCACTGGATGCGTGTCGAGCGCACCGCACGGCACTGATGCCGACGCTGGAGTCCTACGAGAGTGCCCGGGCGCGCGAACTGACGGGCTTCCTTGCCGCGATCCTGAAGGCGTCCGGGGACTTCTCCAAGGCCTACGAGTCCCTGCGAGGGGACCTCCAGGGCGACGAAGACCTCTCGCCTGAACGGCGCTCGGAAGCCTGGGAGCAGCTCCAGCAACAGATGGCCCGCATCGCGGCGTCGGTCCGGCCCAGCTTCCATGCGCTCTCGACGCGGCAGCATCGCACGCTGGAGTCGCTGGAGTCGCAGTTGCCCCTCGATGTTCGACGCCTCCTCGTGGATCGCTTCCTGAGCGAGGCCTATTCCATTGGTGACCAGGAGTCCCAAGGTGTCCCGGCGCTGGTCCGTCGAGCCCTCCGCCTGCGTTCGCTGACCGATCTGGAGCGGAATGAGGTCGAGCGAATCGATGTCTCCTGGTGGAGCGCGGATCGTGCCACGTGCGAAGAGCTCATGGCCCTTGAGGATGAGCGTTCCAGCCACTGGATGTACTTCGATGACGAAGTCTGGAACGAGATCGCGCGGCGCCAGAATGATGTGCAGGAGCGGCGCACGAAGCGCACGGAGCAGGCCAAGGCCGAGCTGGCGTCCCTCCTCGGCGACGAACGTGCCGGATTGCTCACGGGAGCGGAGGATCCGGCGCTCTTTGTCGAGGGGCCGGTGGCGGGGGGCGCGGCAAGCGGCGCGGCCATCGCCGATGCGAACCCAGCCGACGGAGTGTTCAGTGCATGGAACATGACATCGAAGGACGCTGTCGTGCCACCTTCCGTGGAGCTCAAATCCTTCCTGGCACGACGAGTCGCGAGCGACCCGAGCGGGGCGGTGGTGCTGGACGTGCTCTGGGGCGACCTGCTCGCGGCGTGGGAGAGCGAGGTCGGCACGCCGTGGAAGGAAGCGCTCGATCTCGCCGAGACTGGTGTCTTGTGGGGACCGGAAGGCCCCGTGGTCACCCAATCCGCCCCGGAAGCCGCGGGGGCGCGCATCGAGTCCGCGGCACAGCGTGAACGGGAGCTCCTGGCGGCCTTCATTGAAGAACTGCGGGCCACGGTTCCGACGCTGAGTGAGGACGCGGCAGTGCTCGCGATGGCGTGGGTCGACCTCGAGCAGGCGCGCGCCACCACGGCCATGATCCCGCGTGGGGAAATGACCCCAAGCACGATCAATGCCGTGCGGATCGCTGAGTCCGCCTCGGCCTGGCTGGCACCCGCCGCGGTGGACGGTGTCCTGCGCCCCGGGTGCGTTGGAGTGGTCGACTCGGCCGAGACTGTGCGGCGTCGCGCTCAAGAGCACTGGCGCCTTGGCCGGCGTGTCGAAGTGGAATCCACCTTGGCTTCACAGGCTGGAGTCTGGGGTTCCCCGGAGATTTCTGCGTTGCACGAGCAGCACGCGAGGACGGCGCTGGTGCTCGTCGAGGCAGTCGCGACCCTGGCCACGCGAAGCAAGGAGGCGCTCGCAGCGGTTCGAGTGCAGCTGGATGCCGCCGGCCAGGCGGCACTGGACCGCGCATCCCTTCGCGATGCCGACGCGACCGCGGTTCGGTCGATGCCAAGCGCCGTGGCGATCATCGAGTCGGCCCTCGAGGCGATGGCCCCGGAAGACCAAAATCGAGCCACGCTTGAGGCGGCGGTCACTGAGTTCCAGCCTGAGCACGAACGCCTCATGGACGCGGTGCTTGATGCCCGGGCCCGCTTCCCGCACGCGCGATGGGATCTTGCCACCGAGTTCACCAACGAGGACATGGTGACCCTCCAAAGGCAGTCGGAACGGCGGCGAACGGAGTTGGCGCAGGCGACCGATGCCCTTCGTCGACATTCGCAGCGCGTGATGTGGCGGTTGGAGAGCATCCTCGGGCAGGATGCCGCGCGCAAGCTTCCGGGCTACGCACGGATGAAACGGGTCTACGTTGACGATGGGGGGCTTGGGTGGGTGGCGTGGTGAGTTGGTCGATCACATGGCAGCTCGCGGTCGCCCCGGCCTGCGTGATCGGTGCGCCGTCGTTGCCGCAAGAGCAAGCACCCACCACGGTGGTCGCACAGGGCTCCCAGCCGCCTCCATGGTTCGCTGTCCTGGGGCTGCGTGCGGCGGACGTCAACTTCCGCATGAAGGTGGCCGATCGAGTGGTCCTCGTGCCGGATCAAGCAACCTTTCTCGATGAGATTGCTCGCTGGAGCTTGGGTGCACGGTGGCCGGTCCTCATCGAGGATGACTGGTTCGCGCCCCGGTTCATCCGAGCCTTTAAGCCCACCGAGGTGGTCCGGCGCGCAAGCGTCGGGTCCCCGATGCCCACGGGCGAGACGCTCCGCCTGGCCATCGACCGAGCAGTCACCGCGGCCTGGGGCAGGCCCGGCGCCGAAGTGCCCGGCTCGATGCGCGCGGCCTTCGACGCCGTTCGGTTCACGCCTGCCGGGTTGGTGGCCATGCGGGAGGGTGATCCACAGACCTGTGCCGGTGCGGCCCTCGCGGCGTGGCACGGCGAGCCGGTCGCGTGGCTTGAGGGCGACTTCGGTTCGCTTGGCAGCACGATCACGTCGGCGCAGATGCAGTCCTTGAGCGAGGCTGTGGAAGGGGCCGCCAAGGACTGCGGCTATCCGGCACTCGCCCTGGGCGACTCCATCGAAACCGTGACGGTGGCGATGACCACCGGCCTCAAGGCAACGCTTCCCTCCACCCCGCAGTTCACGCAGATCGGCGGCTCGCATTCGACGGATCCGGCCTCGACGGTGGATGCGCTGTGCCGCACGGCGACGGGTTCCCGATGGGGCGTGGCCTCGTCGATCGTCGGTGGACCCGAACAGTCGGTCGCCATGGCGATGGGATCGATCTTCCTCGCGCCCTCGGAGGTCCTGCTGTGGAACGGCTACCCCGACTCGGGACAGTGGCAGCTCTACGGCTTCTCGCAGGCCGGCCCGGCGCTGGAATCAGCCGGGTTTCACGCCACCATCCGCGACGGATCGGAGGCCGATGCGCGCGACTTCCGTGGTGCCGGCGTCGCGGGGCTCAACGCGCCGCTCCTGCTCATCGACAGCAAGGGCAACTGGAACTTCTTTGACCTCGCCGACGAGACCCAGGCCGACGCGCTGGACGTTCCCCCGCTCGTGGTCCCGACGGCACTCTCCATGATCCACTCCTTCAGCCTGCAAATGCCGGCGTATGCACCCAGCATCGGCGCGCGGTGGCTGGATCATGGGGTGTATGCCTACGTCGGCAGCGTGCAGGAACCGATGCTCAACGGTTTCGTGCCGCCGTCGCTGCAGGTGGACCGGGCCACGCGATTCGTCCCATTCCTGGTCGCGTCGCGCTGGCTGGAGGGACCGGGCGACGCGTGCTGGCGGATTGCGTTGATCGGTGATCCGCTCATGCAACTGAGGCCAGCCGCCGCGGGCCCCGTTTCGCCCCGACTGCCGCCCGACCAGATTCCCCAAGCCCTGCAGGCAGGGTGCACGCCGCTGCGAAGTGCGGCGATCGAGTTGCTGGCCAAGGCCAAGGCCGGCAGTGCCGACCCCGTCGTGCTGGGGGATGCCGCACGGGACATTGCGCTGTTGGGAGACCTCCGGCTGGCCTGCGCTGCATTCCTCGTCGCGGAGTCACTGACGCCCGCGGCCGCCGCGGCCGCCGCGTCCCACGCCTTGGAGCCCCTCTTCCTCACCGGCGACCACGAAGGCTTCATGCGTGCCTTCGCGTTGGTGAAGTCACCGACGGCGCGACAGTTGGATCTCCTGTGGGCCATGTGGACTCCATTCATCGCGCCGACCATGGACCGATCCGTCGTGCGCACGCTTGCGGCGAATCCTCGCCAGCCCCGGGCCGCCGTGGACCTGGGACGCCTGCTCCCGCAGATGGCGCGGGCCCTGGGCCCCGACGGCGCGCGCGCCGCCATCACGGCGGCGATCGCGGCCTGTCCCGACGACGGGAATCGTGAGGCGATCCGTCAGTTGCTCGGCGGCGTCTGAGCGGGCGCGGCCACGTCAGGGTGGTGAGTGCCGGACGCCGAAAGCTCGCGACGGAGCCGGGCGCGAATCGACTCGGCGTGCACCCGCGGATCGTGTTGGTGGCCAGTCCCCACGTCGGCCCCGGCATCGCGGAGCGACTCAAGTGCCCGGGCCCAGAGTGCGACCAGCCCCGCAAAGGTCGGGTGCAGTCGATCGGCCTGCACGAGCGAGCCATCCATGGAGGGGCTCCACGCCACGCCACCAAACGTGGTCGGGTTGCCCGCGAGCGCTTGAGCCGTGAGCGTGTGCAGCGGCACGATGGCGACGCGACCGGTTCGTGCACCGGCCCACTCGCGCAGGCGCGCGTTGGCCTGTTCGATCGTGGCCGAAGCCGGAATCTGGATCGCCGCCAGCATGGGCGAGTTCGCGCCGGAAACATCTGGGATGTCGCCGACAACCAGCATCGGGCCACCTGCCTGGCCCAGTACCCGGTCAAGCTGCTCCAGTCCCACCTCCAGGCTCAGCAGCCGATCTGATTCGCTGCCGATCTCGACCCCTTCCACCCCCGTCGTGCCGTAGAGGTACCAGAACAGGAAGTCGAGGGCGACCACGAGCGTCGGCCGTTCATTGATGGCGTGGCTGATTTCCGACTCCCCGATCCGGTGGGGCGCCAGGAACATCGACCTGGTGGCGTAGGACACCAACACGCTTGGGTCTGGCTCGACCGCAAGCGAAATCGCGTCGCGCAGGTCGATTCCCTCCACGGCCGTCCGGTCACCTTGGCGCTCCACGATGGTGGCACGAAAGCCGTCAGACGCACTGGCCCCGATCACGACCACGCGGTCCAGCACCGGCCGCGCCCCGTCGTGCGCCGTCGCCATCCCCAACGTGACGCTGACCAAGACGCCAAGCAGCAGTGCGCGCGAACTCCTCGCGCGCAGCCAGCTCATGCCAGCCCCAGCCCCTCGGCCATGCGCGCGCCCATGTCGGCCGGGCTCTCGGCAACCCGCACTCCAGCCGACTTGAGGGCGGCGATCTTGGCCGTCGCCGTGTCGTCCGCGCCGCCGATGATGGCGCCCGCATGCCCCATCCGCTTGCCGGCGGGGGCCGCCCGCCCTGCGATGAAGGCCGCCACCGGCTTCTTCATGTTGGCCTTGATCCAATGTGCGGCCTCGATTTCCGCGGTGCCGCCGATCTCCCCGATCAGCACCACGCCGTCCGTGTCCGGGTCGGCATTGAATCGGTCGAGGCAATCGATGAAGTCCAGCCCCTTGACGGGGTCGCCACCAATGCCGACGCAGGTGCTTTGGCCGATGCCCCGCTGCGAGGTTTGCCAGACCGCCTCGTAGGTGAGTGTCCCCGAGCGGCTCACGATTCCAACCGCCTTGCGGCTGGACGCGTCAAGGCGATGCGTGTGGATGTAGCCCGGCATGATGCCGATCTTGCAGCCGCCCTCGAACCCACCGGTCGCCACGCGCTTGCCTGGCGTGATGACGCCGGGGCAGTTGGGGCCGATGAGCGTCACGTCCTTCATCTCGTCCAGGAGTCCCCGGATGCGAATCATGTCCTGCACGGGCACGCCCTCGGTGATCGCGCAGATCACCTTGATGCCACCGTGCGCGGCCTCCAGGATGGCGTCGGCGCAGAAGGGAGGCGGCACGAAGATCATGCTCGCGACCGCACCGGTGGCCTTGACGGCCCCGGAGACGGAGTCAAAGATCGGGAGCCCGTTCGGGTCTTGCTGCCCCCCCTTGCCCGGAGTGGTTCCACCAACCATCTTCGTGCCATAGTCCAGGCAGCCCTTCGTGTGGAAGGCACCGGCCGTGCCGGTGATGCCTTGGCAAATGACCTTGGTTCCGCCATCAATGAGGATCGACATGGGGGGGCGAAGGATAGCGGAATCTGCTGTAATGGCCCGTCTCCCATGAGCCGCGCCCCCGTTGCCACCAAAGGCCTCACGTACAGAGATTCCGGCGTCGACATCGATGCGGGCGACGAGGTCGTCGAGCGCATCAAGCCGATCGTGCGGCGCACCTACAACCCACGCGTCCTGGGGAAGCACGGCGGATTCGCCGGCATGTTCAGGCTGGACTTCAACGAAAAACTCTTCAAGCGCAACTACAAGGAGCCGGTCCTCGTGGCCTGCACCGACGGAGTGGGGACCAAGGTGCTGCTCGCGGCCGAGCGCGGCGTCTACGACACGGTGGGAATCGACTGCGTGGCGATGAACGTCAATGACCTCATCGTCTGCGGTGCCGAACCGCTCTTCTTCCTGGACTACCTCGGGCTCAGCCGCATCCATCCCGATGAGACGACCGCCATGATCGAGGGCGTCGCCAAGGGCTGCGAGCTGGGCGGTTGCGCGCTCATCGGCGGCGAGTGCGCCGAGATGCCGGACGTGTACAAGCCCGGGGACTTTGACATTGCGGGCTTCTGCGTGGGCGTCGTGGAGCTCAAGCGCGTCACCGATCCCGAGCGCGTGCGCAAGGGCGACGTGATCCTGGGGGTCGCGTCCAGCGGCCTGCATTCCAACGGCTACTCGCTGGTCCGTCGCATCGTGAAGGATGCCGGGCTCGACCTGGACAAGCGATACGCCGAACTGGGCCGCGAGCCACTCTGGAAGGTGCTCCTGGAGCCCACCCGGATCTACGCGAAGCAAGTGGGCAAGATGCTCTCGGGCTACAAGAAGAAGCGCCCCATCACCGGGATGGCCCACATCACCGGTGGCGGCCTCCCCGGCAACATCTGCCGCGCGCTCCCCGACAACCTGGATGCCGTGATCGATTGCTCGGCCTGGGAACCGCACCCGATCTTCCCCTTCCTGCAGCGGCACGGCGGCGTGGAGACGCAGGAAATGTTCCGCGTCTTCAACATGGGCATCGGCTACGTCATCATCGTCCGCCCCGACTTCGCCAGCGCCGTCCGCGCGCGCCTCAAGCGGATGGGTGAGCAAGTCTGGAGGATCGGCACGGTCGAGAAGGGCACAGGCGATGTCCGGCTCACTGGCTTGGACCAGGCGGCCGATACCGCCGAGGGGGCACGCTGACGCCGCCGCGGGCCGCGTCACGCAGCATCCCATGGTGAGGCGGCTGGCCAAGGCGATTCGTGAGGCCAGCGGCAACGGGGCGGAGGCCAAGCTCAAGCGTGCGCAGCTTCGCCATCGACTCCTGACGCAACTTCCCGACCGATTGAGCGGGGGAAAGCTCTCTCGCGCCTATCGGGCGATGGAAGTGGAAGTCAGGGAATGGACCGTGGCGGCACCTGGCTGGCCAACGGCGTTCGATGGCCTGCGGATCGGCCAGGTCACCGACCTCCATGCGGGTGAGCTCATCACCCCGGAACACGCCGCAGGAATCGTGGCCCGGCTCCGCGGCCGCGGCGTGGACATGGTGGTGTGCACGGGGGACGTCACCGACCTTGACCCCGACCACGCGGTTGAGCCACTCAACATGCTCGGAAGCCTGGAGGCCCCGATGGGCTCGTATCTGGTGCTCGGAAACCACGACGCCCTGCAAAGTGCCGAGGCTGTGGCCTCAGCGGCCAGGCGCGCCGGCGTCAAGGTGCTCCGAAACCAGTCGATCTCCCTGCGCCGGCGCAATGCGACCCTCCGAGTGGGAGGCGTGGAGTGGGCCGAGACCGTCTCGTCGTGCGCCAAGACGGTGGATCTCGCCGCCGCGGAACCGCACGGTCGCCCAGACCTCCTGCTTGCGCACAACCCCAAGGCATTCCGGCGTGCCGTGCAGCTTGGCGTGCCGCTGACCCTGAGCGGGCACACCCACGGAGGGCAGCTGGCGCTCCGTCGCCAAGAGCCGACATTTCCTCGCCGCGCCGCCTGGCGTCGACTGCACGCTGGCCCCTACGTGGACGGCGGATCGCACCTGTATGTTTCAAGCGGGGCCGGAAGTTGGTTCCCGATGCGGGTCAATCGACCCCCGGAAGTGGTGGTGCTCACCGTGCGGAAGGGCTGAGTGGCGCGGCGGACCAGTGCCGGTGCGGAAACTTCGCTTGAATCGACGAGACATTCTGAACGATGATTGCATTTTCACGGCAGTTTGACGAGTCGCCTCCAAAAATGTGTTGAGAAGTGGTGGAGGGCGTCGATCCCTCTACTCAAGACGGTTACTCCGATTGTGCGCGTGCACAGCCGTCACTTTTCCCCCTGTATGGAGGCACTGATGAAAGCCATGGAAATGTTCAAGGGCTGGGTTCGCGAGTTCATCGATTTGCTGCTCCTCTTCATCGCCGTCGGCGTTGTGGTGCAGATCGCGTTTGGCAGCAGCGTTCCGTTCTTCGGCGGCATCACGAACAACCTGATGGGCTTCGTGAGCCAACTCGGAAGCAATGGTCTGGTCGGCTTGATCGCCCTCTTGGTGATCATCGCCGTGTTCAACCGTCGTACGGCCTGAGCCGACGACACGCTTCGTCATCTCTGATTGGAAGCCGAACGGCCGAGCCTTGCTCGGCCGTTCGTGCGTTTTCGGGCCATGGCAAAATCGATGGTGGCTCCGGCCGCCGGTGGGGGGTCCGGGGGAGTCGCGTCCCGAAGACTAGACCCCGACGATCCGCGCGAACAGCATGCCGGCGAGGAGGCCGCAGGCCGCGACGATGGCTCGTTGGGCCCACCAGTGCAGGTCACGCGGCGCGCGCGTGGCTGAACTGCCGGAAGCTCGCGGCCCCATGTGGCCGCCTGTCTCTCCTGAACTGGATGCAGTGGAATCGGATCGGCGTGGTTGAAGTGCGGACATGTGGTGCCTCCAGTCGGTGCGGCCGACTGACGTGCCGGTCCATGCCGGCTCCCTGGGTCCCTGGTGCGCTTCGAGGCCACACGGCCCCGATCGGACTCACAATCTCAGATTCGATCGGACCGGAGGCAACCCAGGTGAAGCGATTTGGTTCGGAACTCGTCGGAAGGGCGTCAGCCGGCGCTGGCAAGCAGGTGAAGGATGCCTTCCAGGTCGGATTGGAGGGTGTATGGATTGCCGATCGAGACGCGCAGTGTGCACGACGCTTGGCTGCCCGACCCCGGCCACGGCACGCGTGTGTGCGTGACAAAGGCCTTCCCAGAGGCGTTGATGGCGGCGAGGAGCCCGGCGGTCGCCTGCTCCCCGTCCCGATGGCGCAGGCACACCAAGCCCAGCCGCTGCGGCGAGAGGACCTCGATGTGAGGGAGTTCAGCCAAGCGCGCGACGAGCCACTGGGCCAGCCCGCAGGAGGCACGGACCCGTCCCCGCAGGGCCTCGGCACCCTGGAGCCGAAGCAGGAACCAGAGCTTGAGCGCCCTGAACCGCCGGCCGAGGGGAACCTGCCAGTCTCGGTAGTCGATCACCTCGCCGCTGGCGGTTGCTGCGTTCTTCAGGTACTCCGGCTCGATCCCCAGCGCGCCCACCAAGGCCGAGCGGTCCCGGACGTAGAAGAGATCGCAGTCGAAGTTGACTCCCAGCCACTTGTGGGGGTTGGTGCAGTACGAGTCGGCCCCCTCGAGGCCATCGTGCAGCGCGCGGAGTTCCGGGCAGATCGCGGCACACCCGGCCAGCGCGGCATCGACGTGGAGCCAGGCCCCGAACTGCCGGCACAGCTTGGCGGTGGAGGCGAGGTCGTCCATCGCCATCGTGCTGGTCGAGCCGACCGTGGCCACGACGAAGCATGGGACGATGCCATCCTCCTGGTCGCGGCGCATGGCCCTCGCCAGTTCGTGCGACCGCATGGACAGGGAATCGTCCACGTCGATCCGCCTCATCGAGGCGCTGCCGAGTCCGGCGATCCGGACAGCCTTCTCGATGCTGGAATGCGCCTGCGAACTGGCGTACACGGCCAGCGGCCGGCCACCGGCGCCCGCTCCGATTCCGCGCGCGTTCATGGCCCCGTCGCTCGCACGCTCGCGGGCGGCAACAAGCGCACAGAGGGCGGCGCTGCTGGCGGTGTCCTGGATGACGCCGCCGCCGGCCCCCGAGCTCTTGAACTGCCCTGGGAGGCCCAGCAGGTCGGCACACCAATCCATCATGTGCATCTCCAGCTCCGTGCAAGCCGGGCTGGTGGACCAGAGCATGCCCTGCACGCCCAGGCCGCCGCTCACCATGTCACCCAGGACGCTGGCGAGGTCGGCATTTGCCGGGAAGTAGCCGAAGAAGCTGGGGTGTTGCCAGTGCAGGAGGTGCGGCGAGATGACCCGGTCCAGGTCCTCGATGATCGCGGTCAGCGATTCTGGCTGTTCGGGTGCCGCGGCAGGGAGCATCGCGCGCACGGCCCCGGGTGTGGTCGTCGGGGCGACGGGTCGTCGGCGCAGCCCCTCGCGATACCGCTGGATCCAAGTGGCCAATCGAGCCGATGCAACCGGGAATTCCTCATCGATCACGGCGTCAAGCGTAGTAGCGGCCGAATCGGTTGGAGAGGAAGGCCTGTAGGCCCACGTCCTCCATGCGGATGAACCCGCTCGCGGGGAGCCTTCCTTCGGCCATGAGGTCGGCGATGGCGCAGATGCCGGCCGCCGTCGTGATCTGGATCGCGGTCCAGTGCGTGCCGCCGATCTCCTGGTGCAGGACGGTCTTGGCATAGGTCCGCTCGGTGAACCGTCCTTCCATCATGCCCGTGGCGCAGCAGAAAATGACGACCTGGTCCTGCTTGGTGGTCGGGATCGCGCGATCAAAGATGTCGCAGAGCTCCTCGCGCCGGTCGATGAAGCGGAGATCATGCAGGAGCAACTTGAGGTGGTCGCAGTGGCCCGGGAACCGCATCGTCTTGTAGTTGAGGTTGCGGACCCGGCCGTGGAGGCTCTCGGCGAGCGTGCCGACGCCTCCGGATGTATTGAAGGCCTCATAGGTGATGCCGTCGATCTTGAGGTGTTCCAGCTGCTCGAGTGGCGGGACGGTCACGAACTTCCCGTCCTCGACCGCCTCGCACGGGTTGCAGTACTCGTTGATGAGTCCATGCGTGCTCCACGTCATGTTGTAGTTGAGCCGGTTGGACGGGAATCGCGGGAGTGCACCCACCCGCAACCGCAGGTCGTGCAACGGCTCCAGCGGTCGGGCCAGGTCGTATCCAGCGATCGTGATGAACCCCGGGGCGAGCCCGCACTGTGGGGCGAAGGCGGTCTTGGCACCAGCGGACAGTTCCTTCACTTGCTTGGTGACGGCCACGTCCTCCGTGAGGTCCAGGTAGTGGACCCCGACGTCCCGGCACTCCTTCGCAATGATGGGGTTGCAGAAAAAGGGAGCGCACGACAGCGCGGCCCATGCGCCCTGCACGACGCGACGCACCTCGCCGGCGTCATCGAGCCTGGCCACCGCGGCGGTCGCCCCGGGTGCCAAGGCTGCGGCGGATTCCGCCATCGCCCGATCGCCGTCCACCATGACGACCTCGTAGTCGCCGCACGTTTGCATGAGGAAGCCGACCATTCGGCCAATCTTTCCGGAACCGAGGACGACGACGCGGCGCTTGGACATGGGTGTGATCTAGTGGTTTGGGGAAAAAGAGATGTGAAAGCAGGGAAATCGGGAGGGCCGAAGGCGAGTCGATTCCAGCGCCGGCCTCACGCCGGGAGTGAAGCAAGTTCGTCCCGCACCGCAGCCATCAGGCGACCGATGGTTTCCGGCGAGAGGCTGAAGTCGATGCCGGCGGCGGCAAAGAGTTCCGGCAGGGGCCGGGAACCGCCCAGCGAGAGGGCCGACTTGTAGGCCTCCAGCGCCGCACGCTCGTCCTGCCGTGCGTTGGCCCACAGCTGCAGCGCGCCGAGCTGTGCGATGCCGTACTCGATGTAATAGAACGGCGATCCGTAGAGATGTCCTTGTCGCTGCCACTGTGTCTCGCGGGCAGCGGTGACGCCTTGCCAGTCCACGGCCGACCCGAAGCGGCGGTCGATGTCCAGCCATGCGCGGGTCCGAGCCGCAGCGGTGTGTCCATCGTGCGTGTAGATCCAGTGCTGGAACGAGTCGATGGCAGCGACCCAGGGAAGGATGTCCACGATCCGCTCCAGCTGGCCCCGCCGGTGGCGATTGGCTTCCTCGGGCCCATAGAACTCATCCAGGTACGGGAACACCAGCAGTTCCATTGACATGCTGGCGACCTCCGCGAACTCGGTGGGCGAGTCTCGGTACGCCAAGAGCGGTTCCTGGCGCGACAGCTGTGAATGGAAGGCATGGCCCGCCTCGTGGACCATCGTCACCAGGTCCCGCTGCTGCTGCGCGGCATTCATGAAGATGAATGGCCGGCGCGTGCGCTGCCGCTGGTACTGGTAGCCACCCGGCGCCTTGCCTTTTCGGGAGTCAAGGTCCAGGCAGTGGCCGTCCGTCAAGCTCGAAAGGATCTCGCCCAACTCGGAATCCATCCGCTGGCAGGCGCGGACGCTCCGCTCCACGAGGTCCGTGGCGTCCTGGAAGGGGACAAGCGGCTCGCGCCCTTCCACGTCGACCTGCAAGTCCCAGGGGCGCAGTGTTTCGACCTTCAGCAGCCGCGTGCGTTGGGCATCCAACGCCCGTCGAAGCGGCACGACGTGCCGTTCGACCGCGTCGTGGAAGCTCATGCAGTCCTCGACGCCGTAGTCGAATCGCTGCATCGCCTGGTGCTGGTAGTCCCGGAAATTGCCAAAACCTGCGTTTGTGGCGATCTGGCGGCGCAGGGCGATGAGTCCGTCGTAGGCGTGGTCCAGCGTGTCGCGATCCTGGAGGCGGCGATCGCTCACCGCGCGCCACGCACGTTCGCGCAGCCCGCGGTCAAGGCTCTCCTGGTAGCGGGCCATCTGCTGGAGGGTCTGCTCCCGACCATCAAACGGCACCGACCACGCACCCATCACCTGGCTGACCTTCTGCTCCATCTCCGCGCCCTCCACCTGCAGCGGGATGTTGGCCGCGCGGAACAATTCCACCTCGCGCTTCAGCCCGCGGAGATAGACCGCGAAGTGGCTCGGGAGCTCTCGGGAGAAGGGCGACTCCGCAATGCGTCGATCAAGGGTCGCCCCGGCCAGCTTGGTGTGTGGCGAGACTTCCCGCACGAACGTGAGGTACGCCTGCTCGCGCGCGGCGTCAGTCGTGTCGCGCGTGGTCGCGATGTAGAGGTTGGCGACCTGTTCGGCGACCGACGCGTCCAGCTCGCTTCGATCCATGATCAGCTGTTCCAGGTCGGAGGCTGACTCGATGGCCCGTTCCTGCAGGTCCTTGTAGTACGGTTCGAGGACGCTCCACGTGGACGCATCCAAGTGTGCGGGCACCCAATGGGAGGCAGGGGAAAATCCGATGAAGGGGCTGGCGGTCGTCATGGCATTGGCGTGCGGCCGACGCCAGAATGGGCGGCTGCGGAGAAGCGCCGAGTCTACGCCGCGCCGCCCGAAGTCGCCGGGCCGCGTACCGGCCGTACGGGAAGGTCCAGGGCCCGGGAGGCGTGTTCCGCGAGGGCCAGGGCGGTGCATTCGTCGGCACAAAGCGCAAACACGGTGGATCCGGAGCCCGTGACATGAGCCGGGGCGCCGGCGAGTTCCTCCAGTTCTTCCCTGATTCCGGCCAGGCGGGGCGCGACATCGCAGGCGGAGAAGGCCAAGTCATTCCACAGCGGCGCATCGGGTCGAAGCGTGCCTCTCGCGGCGGCGCCAATCGCCCCGCGCACGCGTGCCCCGTCGGCGACCGCCTCGGCGACCCCGGTGCCCGAGGGACCCCATCGATCAAACGTCTTGTAGACCTGCCCGGTCGCGCAGCCGAACCCAGGCATGGCCACGACGGCGTGGAATGCCACTGGAGAATCAATCGACTCGATGGTCTCGCCAAGCCCTTCGACGATCGCTGCGCCGCCGCGGATGAAGAACGCGACGTCGGACCCAAGCGTGAACCCGATGTTCTCCAGGTCGGCTTGCGAGAACCCCAGCTCGAAGAGCCGGTTGAGGCCCACCAAGGTCGCGGCCGCGTTGGACGATCCTCCGCCCAGGCCGGCGCCGACGGGGATGCGCTTGCGCAGCGTGGCCTTCACCTTGAGGGGTCGACCCGCCGCCCGCTCCATGGCGGTGTGCGCCCGTGCGACCAGGTCTCGGTCCAGCGGCCACTCCAGGTCGGAGCGCACGGGGGCCTCGGCATGCCACGCCCGGCCGATCAGCGTGAGTGATTCATCGGGACGACGCGCCAGCGTCAGTTCGTCGCAGAGATCGATGGTCGCCATCCACGAGGCAATCGGATGCAGGCCGTCGACCGGACGCGGCGCCCCCACGCTCAGCGCCAGATTGAGCTTCGCCGGGCACGGCAAGGTGATCGAGCCATCGGGGTCCTCGTTCGCCATCATGTCGTGGAAGCGTAGTGATCTCCCTAGAATCGTCCTTCCAGCCATGCTCTGGCAGCCTCCACTTCCTGGTCGGTACCGCGCCCTCTCCGCGGCGTCGCTCTCCTCGGCGATCCACGCGCGGCGCCAGGAACTGGGCGAGCAACTGCTCATCCTGGGGCACCACTACCAGCAGGACGATGTCATCGCCCATGCCGACCTGGTGGGGGACAGCCTGAAGCTCTCGCGGCTGGCGGCCGAGGAGGCGCCTCGACGCGGGGCCAGGTGGATCGTCTTTTGCGGCGTGCACTTCATGGCGGAGACGGCCGACCTGCTCACCGACGACGACGTGCACGTGATCCTCCCGGACCTCGCGGCAGGGTGCTCGATGGCTGACATGGCCGAGTACGACGACTGCCTCGCCGCCTGGGAGGCCATCCAACGTGCGCATGCGTCGGCGCCTGGTGAGACCGTTCGGGTCATCCCCATCACCTATGTCAACTCGTCCGCCGCGGTGAAGGCATTCGTCGGGGCGCGCGGCGGCGCGTGCTGCACCAGCAGCAACGCCGCCAGCGTCTTCGAATGGGCGCTGGCCGGTGGCACCGAGCCGCGACGGGAGGGGGAGCGGATCCAGATCATCTTCCTTCCGGACCAGCATCTGGGCCGCAACACGGCGCACCACAAGGGATTCGTCACGGAGGTCGATGCCGCTCGCACCGGAGCGACGGCGCAGTCGATCCTGTGGGACCCGCGTCGCCCCCACGGTGGCACCACCCCGGCCGCCGTGCATGCGGCGGACGTCGTCCTCTGGGCTGGCCACTGCAGCGTCCACAAGCTCTTCCGGCCCGAGCACGTCCAGGACGTGCGCACCAAGGACCCGTCCCGCGGCGTCATCGTGCATCCAGAGTGTTCGCAGGAGGTGGTGGACCTCGCGGACGAGTTCGGCAGCACCGAGCGGATCCTGAATCGCGTTCGCGCGTCGGCCCCCGGCGAGTCGTGGGCCGTGGGGACCGAGATCCACCTCGTGGACCGCCTGGCGATCGAGATGGCCCCGAAGGGGGTGGATGTGCAGAGCCTTTCGGGCTGCCAGTGCCTCTGCACCACGATGTACCGGATCGACCAGGGACACCTCCTCTGGGTGCTGGACGAGCTTGCGGCCGGGCGCGTGGTGAATCCCATTCGGGTCCACCCCGAGGCGCGGGCGGCGGCACGGCAGGCCGTCGACAGAATGCTCGCATCCGGTGCCGGGTCCGCGAGCACGCCAACTACGATCAGGGCGTGAACCCCGAGCCCAACCGCAGCGACTCCAGCACGCCATCCTCTTCGAGTGGAGCGACGCCCCGTGCGTCGAGGCGATGGTGGTATGTGGGGGCCGGCGTCGCCCTTGTGGCGATGGCACCGAGCGTGATTGGCTGGACGATCGGCCCGTCGCTCGTGGCGTCGCAACTGAAGCGTGCCCTGCCCGGCGCATCGACGGTGTCGGTCTCCGGCGTGGGGTTCGGATGGATGGCGAGCCAATCGATCGACAGCGTCACGGTGTCGACGGCGGAGGGCGATTCGTTCGCCGGATCCATCGAGGTGCAGCGCGGCCTGATTCCATTGGTCGTGAGCGGCATCGATCGAGCGACTGTCTCCATCGCTGGCACGGCACGCACCCGCTTGCTGCAGGATGGAGCCCTCGGCATCCTTTCGCTGCAAGGGCCGCCCAGTGCCACCCCGGCCGCCACGCCCAACTGTTCGCTCGACATCCAGTCGCTGGGCATTGTCTTCCTGGATGCACAGGGCAAGCAGGTGGTGGGCGAGATCGATCGCGCGAAGGCGACCGTGACTTCTGCGGCAGACTCGATCACCTTTGACCTCAAGTCCGGCACGCGCGTCGGCGACCTCGCCGGGTCGATCGAGTGCCGCGGCTCGTGGACCGGCACGCTCGACGCTGGCTCGCTGGAATTCACCGTGGCTGGGTCAAACATCCCGATTCCCGGACCGGGCACCGCGCTCCGGCTGGAGTCGCTGGACGCCAGCGTGCGCGTGGCCGGGAGCGGCTCCAGTGGCCAGGTGCGCGCCAACGCGAAGATCGCGGGCGACCAGGCCTTGGCTTCATCGCTCGCGGCGGATCTTTCGTTTGAGCCGGCGCCATCGGCCGCGGGCTCGTCGCGTGCGTTGCCCATCCTGGCTGGCTCGCTCACGATCTCCAACTGGCCCGTCTCCTCGCTGCAGGCGTGGGCGCCAAGCGGCATGGTCCTCGTCGATGCCATCGGGCCGACGATGGATGTCACGCTCGCGCCGGCCACCGCGGCCGATCCACGGCGGATGCGGGCCGCGCTCTCATCGCCGCAGGTCTCGCTGAGCGCCGACCTCGTGCAGGGGGGACCCACCGTGCGGCTGGAGCAGGTCGACGGGCACGCGTCACTGGATGGATCGACCCTGGCGGCACTGACCGGCATGGACGGCTGGGTCGGCCGCACCGATTGCACGCTCGCCGGGTCGTTCGTCGATTTCGGGGCGGTGGGGGATCCGTCGTGGGACGTTGGCGCGATCGGGTTCGAGACGCGCGTCACCCTCAACGACGTCGGATTCGCGGCGTTCACGCCATCGCCGACGTCGGCGCCGTCGGTCTCGCGCTGGTCCACCGTCTCGGTCGGGTGGGCGGAGGGTCGAGTGGCGACGACCGCGATGTCCCAGGGATTGAGCGTCGAACTCGCGGGTCGATGCCAGGGCATCCCATTTGACCTTGACCTTGTCGCACGCGGGATCGTGTCGGGCGACTGGAGCGTGGAGCAGGCGCAGGCGGCCTTCGGTCCGTTCGACGTAGGCGCGATGCCGGGCGTGGATGCGGTCACGGCCTCACAACTTGCCCAGGCCGGGCTCGGCGAGGCGCGAGTGCAGGTGCAGCTGGATCAGTGGAATGCGAACGGCGGGACCGCTCGAGTGAGCTGGACCGATGCGGGGCTGCATGGCGCCTGCCCGGTGGCGATGTCGGAGGCGGGGAAGATCACGCTTGGCCCCATCACGACCTCGGGCGCGTGCTCCGGTGCCTTGCTGGAGCCTTGGATGGGGACCTCGCCATCGATCGGCGTCGGCGCGATCGACGGATTGGTGATCGACGTCGCTCCGCTCACGCTCGCGAGCGGCCACGACGGCAGCTGGTCCATCGTCGAGACGGAAGTCCTGGCTCGCGTTCGCGTGAGCAGCGTGGCGGTCGATCGGGCGCCCGGACTCAGCGGGCCAGTCTCCCTGTCTGCGGTCGATCTCGCAGCCACCGTCGAGCTCGACCAATCACGCCGATCGAGCGGCACCCTGAAGGCGAGCCTTGCGTCCGCGGGAGGCGCCATCGCCGCGGTGAACGCCTCGCTCGGCTGGAGCGACCGGGCCGGAGCGACCGACTGGCTGGTGGAAGGGTCACTGGACGTGGCCGCGGGCGATCGACTCGCCTCAGTCCTCGGAGCCGAAGAGGCAGCCGGCGTGGTGGCCGGCGCAGGTTCAGCCAAGCTGGCCGCGCAAGGATCGACCGAAGGATGGTCGGGGACGGCCGAGGTCTCATTCCCCTTGATTCGTGGCACCGTCTCGGCTCGAGCGACCGACGGTCGCATCGCCATCAGCGACTCCACGATCACGGCCGCCATCGACGCCAAGCTCCTGCCGGCCCTCGCCTCGGGGCAGCCGATGCCGCTCCCGGCGCAGGCCCTGCGTCCGATGGCATCCGGCGACTCGATTCCGGCGAGCGTGCACATTGACGCGGTCACGATTGTCGCCGGCGCACTCCGGGGCGAGGTGAAGGGCACGCTCGCGCTGGGCCCCGGCCACCTGGACTTCAAGACCTACACGCCGGTGTGGATCGGTGCGGTGACCGCCAACGTCTCGTCGAATGATGCGGCGCGCGGCGTGAGCCTCTCGATCGCCGGATCCGCCGGGCCGTCTGCCGAGTCGGTCAGTCCCTTCTCGGCCGACACGTCCTTCACGTTCGAGCGGGATGCGTCGGGATCGGTCGTGGCGCTTCGCGAGAGCACGCTGCGAGCCACGCTCAACGGCACGCTGGCTCGCTCACTGCAGGATTGGGCGTGGCAGGGCGCCAAGGAGTCCGTGGGCCTCACCTCGATCTCCGACGTCACGATCGATGCGCGCCTCAAGCGGCTGCCGCTCACGGGCGAGCTGGCGAACCGTGCCGTGGCCATCGACCTGACCATGTCGCCGGCGACGCTGCAGCTGTCGCAGGGTGCGCCCATCACGCTGGCCCAGACGTCGCTCTCGCTCTCGGCGGAGTCCCTTGGCACCAAGGCGCTGCTCACGTTGACTTCCGGCGTCACCTCGGCCAGCGGCACCAGTCCGATCGCCGCCCATGTCACGGCCTACGGCCTCCGGCAACCCGATGGAACGATGGGCCTGAAGAGCGCTCGATTCGATGGGCATCTCGCCGCCAGCGCCGTGCCGATGCGGGTGGCCGACGCACTCCTGCGCCTGGACCGAGACCTCTCCGGCGCGCTGGGCGAGACATTGAATCTGTCGATCGAGGCGCTCGCCGCGCCAGCCGCGCGGGACCGCGCCGCAGAGACATCTTTTGACGTCTCGCTGGCCACGCCGGCGCTGGCCGTCAGCGCGCCACTGGTCAAGTTGGTTGGCGGGAACCTTGTCGTCACCGCCGACCAGCCCGCCACGATCAAGTTTGAGGCACCGACGGCATTCCGTGACCAGTTGCTGGAGGGACTGAACCCGATCCTCGGATCGATCACCCAGGCGCCTCCCATCGTCCTGAAGCTGGATTCGCTGCGCATGCCAATCGACTCGTGGCGGACGCTGGATGCCGTGGGCACCGTGACGACGGGGGTCGTGACGATGCAGCACCAGAACCAGATCCTGAGCCTCCTCAAGCTGGACGGGAGCTCAACGACCATCCAAGGGCTCGTCGGCCCGCTGCACTTCGCGGTGACGCGGGGCAACCTCGCCTACCGCGACTTCGTTGTGGGAATCGGCAAGTACGGCACGACTTGGCAGACCGAGCTGCGCATGGCCGGCGACATCGACCTGACGCAGGACCCGCCCTTTGCCCGCGAGCTTTCGGTGGCGTACCCGGTTGCGAGCATGGCCCGAGACCTCACCAACGTCCCGATTGTCCGCGGGGTGGCGGTCCAACTCAGCAACCTCATGCAGATGGTCCCGGTCAGCCTCGGCGAGGCCGCGAGCATCCGGGTCGACTTCACCGGAAAGCTTGACGGGTCCAACCGGCTGGAGATGAAGGTTCGCCCCGCGATCGACGTGGAGCGTGCCGGCGGCGGGGTGCTGGAGGGGCTGGGAAACCTCTTGCGCGGAAAGTGAGCGGCGGGGTCACATCGGCTTTTCGTCGATGGTCTCGTCGTAGATGCGCAGCAACTTCGACTTGTCGAAGATCAACTCCTGCCGCGACAGTCCCGTGATCTCGTAGTGCGGCGTGAGTTCGATCGCGTCGCAGGGGCACGCTTCCTCGCACATGCCGCAGTAGATGCAGCGCAGCTCGTCGATGTCGAACTGCTTGGGGTACTTCTCGCGATCCTCCCACGGGCTCTCTTCCGCCACGATGTGGATGCAGTTGGCGGGGCATGCCGTCGCGCACATCATGCACGCGACGCACCGGACGCGGCCGTCCTCGTCCTTGTTGAGTCGATGGACCCCGCGGAAGTAGTCGCGGAACTGGCCGCCTTGCTCCACGGGAAAGTCGTCGCGCTTCTCTTCCGGGTACTGGATGACCCGGATGTTCTGCGGCGTGCGGCCATTGCGGCCCACATTCTGCAGGCAGTGGCGCATCGTCGTGCCCAGCCCCTTCACGATGTTCACGACGAACAGGCGTTCCGTCGTGTCCAGCCGCGTGGGGGTGACGTCGACAAAGTCCTCGTTGCGCAGGGCCATGGGGCCGGGATGGTAGGGGATCGACCGCGTAGGCTCCTCGATTCATGCCTGGCGCCAGTGACCAATCCAGCGCGAACCGCGACAAGCAACGCGCGGACGAATCCCAGATGCGGATCGGCTGGCGCATGTTCGGCCTGGCCTGGATCATGTCCAGCGAAGTGGCCGCCGGCGCCCTCATCGGATGGGGGTGGGACGAGTGGCAGGGGACCGACCGAACGGGCCTGATGGTCGGCGCCAGCATCGGGATCGGGGTCGGCCTCTACTCGCTGATCCGCGGCGCATACAAGGCCGTCAACGAGATGGACCGAATCGAGCGGCGCGTGAACTCCCATGTCGGGGACTCCAGTGCCAAGCGGCCGACCCAGGGGGAGGGTCGCGATGGGCAGTGAAACCACGGGGAACTCCCGATGAGCGGTGAACCCACGGACGGCTCTCCGCCCCGCCGCCGCGAGCCCGAGTTCGCGCTTCCGACGGCCAGGGCACTCCTTGGGCAGTCGATCGCCTCCGGCGCCGTCTTGGCCACCTGGTGGATTTTGTGCGACCGGATCAGTGGTTGGGCGGAGTCCCGGGAGCGCGCACTGGCCATCATCATCGCGGTTTGGGCGGTCCAGGCGGGGATTTGGCTGGCGATCGCACCTTGGCGGATCCGTGAAGGCAGCACTTGGATGGCGTGGTGGATGGGGGCGACCGTTGGGAGGCTGCTGATCACCCCGGCGGTGGTCGGATTGATATACTTCCCGCCCCCCGGAACCCCCTGGGCGCTGCTTTTGGCGGCGGCAACGACCTACCTCGTGACCCTGTTTGTGGAGGTCTCGATCGTGGCCAGTTCGCTGTCCGGCCAGTTCGCGACTCGCGGACAGCGCGCCCCGTGACGGACCGCCGGGCCCCGTCCGCCCGACCGTTCGCACTGCCCCCACCCCATGCTCCAGACCATCTTTGCCAGCGGCGCCGACCCGGTCGGCCATGTGGTTGACAAGAACATCAACGAGTGGCTCACCCTGAGCATGCTCTCGATCGTCGCGGGTTTTGCCGTGGCGATGTTCGTTCTGGTCAAGGCCGCCAAGGCCATCCAAACCGGTCCTGAGAGCGACGGGAATCGGCGCTACATCACCACGTCCAGGCTGGGCCAAGTCATCGAGGTCATGGTCCTCCACCTTCGGGATGAGATGCTCAAGCCCGTGATGGGCGAGCGCCTGGCCAACACCTGGACGCCGTTCCTCCTGAGCCAGTTCTTCTTCGTCCTGACGCTGAATCTCTTCGGGCTCGTCCCCTGGGCGGACATGCAAGAGGCGGTCTTCGTGGTGTTTGGCCACCACCCGCACTTCGACGTGCCAGCCAACTTCTCGCAGAAGTCCGCCGTCTATTTTGGAGGCACCGCGACCGCCAGCATCCTGGTGACCGGCGGCCTGGCGACCGTCAGCCTCGTGGCCATCCTCTACCAGTCGATCCGCGAGCTGGGCATCTTGGGCACCCTGGAACACCTTTGCGGTGGCCCCGACCTGGTCCGAGGCCCGATCTTCCTCTGGCTGGTCATCCCGCTCATCTTCGTGGTGGAACTGGCCGGCCTCATCATCAAGCCCGCCGCACTGGCCATCCGACTCTTTGCCAACATGGTCGCGGGGCACACGCTCCTCGCCGTGTTGTTTGGCTTCGGCGCCGCCGCGGCCAAGGCCGGGGCCGGCACCTTTGGCGTGGCCTCGATCACGCTCCTCAGCGGCACCTTCGGCGTGTTGATCTCGTTCCTGGAACTGTTCGTCGCGCTGCTCCAGGCGTTCATCTTCATGTTCCTCACGGCGGTCTTCATCAGCCTGATGTCGCACGGCGATGACCACGCGCATGACGAGGAGCACTCTCACGATCACGCGGACTCGCACGGCCACGCGCCGGCGACGGCCGCCGCGCACTGACTTCACCGGCGACAGGCGCCGGGTCTTCCACCCGATGCCCGAGCCGGACACAACCTCCCGCTGGTGACCCCAGCAATCGCCGACCGTGGGTCGTCGGCGAATCCCGTACCTGACCCGAGGCGCACCCACGGCGCCAGAGACAGACCGAGACCGATTCCAATGAAGAGCATTTTCACCCTCGCCATGCTTGCGTTCGCCGCGGCTGCCGTCCTCGCCCCCGAGGTTGCCCTCGCTGCTGACGCCCCCGCCAACGCCATGAACACCGGCTCCGGCCTCGGTGCCGGCCTCGCCGTCGGCTTCGCCGTCCTGGGCGCTGGCCTGGGCATCGGCCGCATCGGCGGCTCCGCCGTTGAGGCGATCGCCCGCCAGCCAGAGATGGCCGGCAAGATCTTCATCAACATGATCCTCACCGCGGCGCTCATCGAAGGCGTCGCGCTGTTCGCCGTCGTCGTCGGCCTGGGCGCGTTCCCGGGCGGCGGCAACTGAGTCGTCTGCACGATGGGCGGCGTCGGTCGCCCGTCACGAATCGGTCCCCGCATTCCCCCGGCCCGCTTGAGCGGGCCGGGGGGAGCGAGGGGACGGATGGACCGATGGATACGAAGCCCGGCCCGGAACCAGCCCAGGAACCAGCATGATTCTCGCCTCCTCTGACCCGATTGCCTTCGACACGATCGCGCCGTACATCACGGCCGTCGTCGTCTTCGTCGTCTTCTTCGCGATCTTCGCGCAGTTCATCATGCCGACGATCACCAAGGGGCTCGATGACCGCAACAACAAGATCCTCGGCGAGATCGCGGCGGCGGAAGCCGCGCGCACCGAAGCCAAGGCCGCCCAGGCCGCCTTCGAGAAGCGCCTCGTCGAGGCCCAGGACGAGGCCACCAAGACCATCGCCGCGGCGCGTGCCGATGCCCAGCGCATTGCGGGCGAACTGCGCACCAAGGCGGAGGCCGAGTTGGCCGACCTCAAGCGACGCGCCCATGACGACATGGAGAGCGCCCGCAAGCAGGCAGTCGCCGACCTGGAAGCCCACGCGGCGCACCTCGCCGTGTCGGTCGCCGGGCGAATCCTCGGTCGCGAGATCAAGCCCGCTGACCAATCGACCCTGATCGCCGACTCGCTCAAGGAGTTGGCGGCGACCCGGAACTGAGCCAATCCACGAATCGCACCGAGCCACGCCACCATGCCATCCACCATTGACGAAGTCGGCAAGGTCTACGCGCAGTCGCTGTTCGACCTCGCGAAGTCCGCGGGCGGCGAGCAGGCGCTCCGCGATGGCGCCGACGAGCTGGAGGCCGTCGTGGAGGCGTCGCGCGGCGATCGCACCTTCCGCGAGTTCCTGCACAGCCCCATCATCGACCCCGAGAAGCGCGCGGCGAGCATCGAGAGGATGTTCGGCGGCAAGCTTTCAGACTTGGTGGTGCGATTCCTCCTGGTCGTCAACCGCAAGGGTCGTCTGGCGGACTTGGAGGGGATTCTTGCTGCCTACGAGGCACTGCTCGAGGCGGAGTTCGGATTCGTCGAAGTGACCGTCTACACGCTCGATGGCAAGCCGCTCGACGGCGACTCGCTCACCGTGGCCACCGCCGAGGTGGAACGCGCCACCGGGCGTCGACCCGTCTTCCACTACCTCGCCGATCCCGGCATGATCGGTGGCATCAAGCTCCGCATCGGCGACCAGCTCATCGACGGCAGCATCGCCACGCGGCTTTCCCGCCTGCGCACGCGCCTCATCGACACCGGCAGCGCCGCCGTGCGCGAGAACATCGACAAGTTCCTGAACTGACTTCGCCGCGGCACACGAACGAATCCACAGACACCCAGAACGACACTCCCCCAGAGGTTTCACAGTGAAGATCAAGACCGACGAAATCGCATCCGTCATCAAGCAGGAAATCGACCAGTACCGCTCGCAGCTCGAGATCAGCGAGGTTGGCGAGGTGGTGGAGGTCGGCGACGGCATCGCCCGCATCTACGGCCTGAGCAAGGTCTCCGCCGGCGAACTCCTTGAGTTTGAGGCCGAGGGCGGCGGCACGATCACCGGCCAGGTCATGAACCTGGAGACCGACGTGGTCGGCGCGGCGCTCTTTGGCGAGAGCACCAAGGTCCGCGAAGGCGCCACCGTGCGAGCGACGGGTCGACTCCTGGAGGTGCCGGTCGGACCAGAGATGCTCGGGCGCGTCGTGGATCCGCTGGGCAATGCCATCGACGGTGGCCCCGCGATCAAGGCCACTTCCACGCGCAAGGTCGACATCGTGGCGCCGGGCATCGCGTTCCGCCAGCCCGTCACCGAACCGCTGCAGTTCGGCATCAAGGCCGTCGACTCGATGATCCCCGTCGGCCGCGGCCAGCGCGAGCTGGTCATCGGCGACCGCAAGACCGGCAAGACGGCCGTCTGCCTGGACGCGATCATCAACCAGAAGCAGTACTGGGGCACGCCGGATGCCGTCGTCTGCATCTACGTCGCCGTCGGCCAGAAGGACTCCACCGTCGCGGGCGTGGTCGACACGCTCAAGAAGAACGGCGCGCTGGACTACACGATCGTGCTGCGCGCTGCGCAACTCGTGACGTTTGATCCGCCCTCCGTGCAGCGCGGTGATCTCGTCATCTCGAA
>SXGT01348528.1_pt1 | contig 27167 bp, 22 predicted proteins | sample 3176221 | NCBI WGS metagenome assembly SXGT01 (sample SAMN11356862, study PRJNA531348) | freshwater metagenome | isolation source: freshwater sample F1-120 | place: China: Fuxian Lake, Yuxi | collected 2017-12-25
AAGGGCAGCTGGCTGGCGGACTTTCAGCGCATCGATGTCTGAAGCGAATCAGCTGCGGACAACGAAGCCGGCGTTCTGCAGTCGCGCTTCGACCTCCACGCCGTGATCGGCGCGGCGCGTCTCCACGAGCACCTCGACATCCACCGAGCCGATCGGAACCTTCCAGCCCGCGCGCTGGTGCTGGACATCGAGCACATTGCACTGCGCTTCGCCAAGGATGCCGAGCACCCGTGACAGCTGCCCGGGCGTGTCCGGCAGACGCAACCGCAGCAGGTGATAGCGCCCGGCGTGCGAAAGGCCGTTTTCGATGATGCGTGCGAGCAGGTTGAGGTCGATGTTGCCGCCGCACAGGATCGCGCAGACCGTTCCGGCCTGCGGCACCTTGCCCGCGAGCAGCGCCGCGATGCCGGCGACGCCGGCCGCCTCGCCGACGAGCTTGCTCTTTTCCATGGTCTGAACCACGGCGTCCGCGATCTCGTGATCCTCCACGGTGACGCAGTCATCGACGAGCTCGAGGATCGTCGGCAGGGTGTGAATGCCCGTGCTGCCGACCCGGATGCCATCGGCGATCGTCTCGGGCCGCTCCACCGCCACCGGCCTGCGGGCGCGGAAGGACGCAACCGTGGGTGCCGCACCGGCAGCCTGCACGCCGATGATGCGCACCGAGGGCTTGAGCGCCTTGACGGCCCGTGCGATGCCGCTGATCAGTCCTCCGCCGCCGATCGAGACCACGATCGTGTCGACCTGCGGCAGATCCTGCAGCACCTCCAGCCCGATCGTGCCCTGACCGTCGATGACATCCGGATCATCGAAGGGATGCACCAGCGTGAAGCCCTCGCGTTCGACGAGCTCCTGCGCGTGTTGCTGACTCTTGTCGTAGCTCTCACCCTGCAATACAACGCGAGCGCCATAGCTCTCGGTGCGCTGCACCTTGTTGATCGGTGTGGAGAGCGGCATGACGATCGTCGCCTGGCATTCGAGCAGCTTCGCAGCCAACGCCACACCCTGCGCGGGGTTGCCCGCCGAGGCGGCCACGAGGCCACGCGCGCGCTCGGCCGGGCTGAGCAGCTGGATCCTGTTGAGAGCGCCGCGCAGCTTGAACGACCCGGTCCGCTGAAGGCTCTCGAGCTTGAGCCAGACCTCGGAGCCGCACGACTCGCTGAAGGTGTGCGAGTAGACGGTCGGCGTGTGGCGGATGTGAGGCTTGAGGCGCTCGGCGGCGGCGCGGATGCGCGCAAGTGCAGTGTCCATGCGGACAGGGCATCCTAACGACTGCGGATTCGCGTAGCATGCGGACATGCTGGGTTTGCTGCTGATCGTCTGCGCGGCCGCGCAGGAGTCCGCTCCGCGCGAGTTGCATCCGCTTGACTGGCTGGTGATCGAGTCTGTCGACAAGACGGGGCGCCGGCCGTTCCGCCCGGACGCGGTCTTCGATGCGTATCTGCTGAACCGTGCGTCACGGCTGCCTGCGACGGATCACACGCTCAAGGGCGAGCTGGGCGTCGAGCGCACCTGGCAGGAGCGCCACATCAAGGCGGGCGAGCGCATCGGCGGGGAGCTTGCCTACGCATTCACCTCGGTGACGATGGATCACTCCGGCGTCTGGATGGCGGAGCTCTCGGGCGCGGGACGGCTGTGGGTCAACGGCACGCCCTTCATCGGCGATGTCTACGGACTTGGTCTGGGGGCCGTTCCCGTGGAACTGCGTGAAGGGGCGAACTCGATTTTTGTCAGCGGCGTGAGGGGTTCGTTCCAGCTCGTGTTCCGCGAGCCGCCGCGGGGTGAGTTCATCGCCGACACCGATCGCACGGTTCCTGATGCAGAGTCCGACTCGACGCTGTGCGGTCTGGTGCATGTCAACGCGACGACACAGCGCTCGACGCGTCTGCGGTTGCCTCCGCTGTCCATCGAGAAGCGCCCGGTGCAGGTGCAGGGCGTTCGCGGGAAGGGAGAAATCGTGGCCGAGCTGCCGGATGCACCGAGCCCCGTGCGCCTGCGCGTCATCGATGGCCTTGCGCATCGCAGGCGCAGCTTCCTCTCGCATGAAGACGAGTCCGTGCAGGAATACGGCTTTCTGCCGGCGCAGGCACCTTCGGGGAAGACGCGCACGCTGCTGAGTCTGCACGGAGCAGGCGTCGACTGCTGGGGACAGATCAGTTCCTACTCTCCGAAGACCGACCTCCAGATCATCGCGCCCACCAACCGCAGGCAGTTCGGATTCGACTGGCAGGACTGGGGTCGTACCAACGCCTATGAGGCGCTGCAGGCCGTTGTCGGCAAACAGCTCCCGGAGGTGTATCTCAGCGGACATTCCATGGGTGGGCATGGCACCTGGCACCTCGCCTCGAACGACCCGGACCGTTTCCTCGCCATCGCCCCGAGCGCGGGCTGGATCAGCTTCGACAGCTACGGCGGCCGTCCGGACGGCGAATTGCGCGCGTTGTGGCATGCAGCGGATGGAGCCTCCGACACGCTCGCACGGATCGACAATCTGGTCGGCATCCCGACCTACATCATCCACGGCACGGCCGATGACAATGTACCGGCCAGCGAAGCGCGCCGGATGGAGTCGGAACTGCGCGCGCGCGGTGCGCAGCCGGGCGTGCACTACGAGGAGGGCGCCGGCCACTGGTGGGATGGCGGTCGTTCGCCCGGAGCGGACTGCCTCGACTGGCCGGAAGCCTTCGAACTCTTCGATGCGCATGCGCAGCAGCACACAAGCGCCGATTTCGACTGGCGCTCAGTGGATCCGGGCGTCGATGACGCGCATGAGTGGGTTCGCGTGGAGCAGTTGATCGAGTACGGGCTGCCGCTGCGGATCAAGAGCGTGCGTGTCGACAACACCCGCCATCTCATCACGCAGAATGTCCGGCAACTCTCGCTGCTCCGCCATCCGCCGGATGAAGAGCTCACGCAGCTGGTGCTCGACGGACAGTTGTTCACGCAGCTGCCGCGGGTGCGGCCGCTGAGCTTCGTGTGGAACATGGGTGCTTGGTCAGTAGGCGAAGCGCAGGCCGGAGAGAAGAGCGCTTGGCTTTCCGGTCCTTTCAAGCGCGCGTTCCGCAACCGCTTCGTGCTGGTCTACGGAACCGCCGGAAGCGCGGAGGAGAACCGTGAGCTCTTTGAGCGTGCCCGACTCGATGCACAGACCTGGTGGTATCGCGGCAACGGCCGGGGCATCCTGCTGTCCGACGAAGAGTATCTCGCGGAAGCCGCGGAGAACCGCAATGTGATCCTGTACGGCAACCGCGACACCAACCGCGCCTTTGATGCGCTCGTCGCCGGCGACGCCCCCTTCGATGCGCGACGCGGCAGCATCCGCGTGGCCGACCGCGAGCATCGTGGTGACGCGCTGGGTGCGGTTTGCATCCTGCCGGCCCGCAGCGGGCGGAAGGAAGTCCTGGTCGGTCTGTGCGCGGACAGCGGCTCGCGCGGCACGCGATTGGGCCAGACGCTGGCGACTTTCGTCTCCGGCGTCGGTTACCCGGACTACGCCGTGTACTCGCCGGAAATCCTGCGCAGCGGAGACGGCGGCGTGCTGGAGGCCGGCTGGTGGAGTGCGCGCTGGCAGCCGCAGCACTTCTCCTTCCGTCGCAACTAGCGCGAGAAGAAGCTCTGAATTCCGAGCGGTACGCCGCCCGATCCGCCTCCGTAGGTCGAGCTGGCGCGCGCGCTCTTCGCCCACTGCATCCCGCCTGAGCCGAGCAGTTGCACGGCATCGATCTCGTTCCATCCGCTGACCCGGTTGGTGTCGAGCACCAGCTTGACGGCGCTGACCGAAGCGATGCCAGGGAACTCGATCGAAAGCGGATGGGACGTTGGCGTGCGATCCGTGCGGTGCACCAGCTGCCATTCACCATCCCGCGTGCGCACAAGCACTTCCTGGATGGCGCCGGGGGCGCAGGTCTCGTGAATGACAACCCGATCCGCGTTCATCGGCGTCGCGTACGACAGCTCGATCCACTGCAGGCCGCATTCCGCGCTGCGCGGTGCCCAAGCCTTGGGGTCATCGCGCTTGAAATCGGCGTCGGGCGCCCCGCAGGCCTGCATGGCGTGCCAGCCCGGGAGCTCCGTCTGTCGGCGTTGCGAAGCACCGAGAGCCTCGCGCACTTCCGGATCCGTCTCAAAGTCCAGCCACTGCTGAACATAGCTGCGGAACTCCTCGGTGGGATATTCGCCGATGCGAATGGCCGCAGCGAGGCGCACCGGCTGTTCGATCGTCGATGAGGCGATGAACAGCTGCAGCGCGGACTCCAGATCCGAGGAATCAGCTTGACGCACGAGCGCGCAGCGCCACTCCGATTCCGGGGCACGCGGAAAGAGCCGCAGGAGCGTGGCATTCCAGCGCTCCCGTGAGAGCTTCTGCAGCGTGTTGAGGCAGGCATCGCTGCGCTGCTTGCCTTGCAGCGCGAAGAGCAGTTGCTCCAGCGAGCGCTGCGCACCGTCGTCACCCGCGATGCTCAAGGAGGCGAGCGCCGCTAGGCAAAGAGCCTCCTCCGCAGGAGGCGCCACGCAGAAAACCAGCGCGCCATTGACATCCGCAGGTCCCTGAAAGCGCTTGCGCTGCAAGAGACGCGCCAGCGAACAGCGCAGCGGCGTCACCCGGCTCGTGTCGCGCAGCAGCACGCAGACGGGCTCGACGAGGTTGCCAAGCCGCGCCTCCACCGCAAGCCTGTAGAACTCCGAGCCTTCTTCGTCCTCTTGAAACGAAAGCGCGTACTGATCGAGGTACCAGCGGTCTTCCCGCGCAGGAGCAGCCGGCTCACCACCGCCGGCAATCGCGGGCGCGCGCGACTCTCCGCCGGAGCTCAACTGCTGGTTGCGCTGCAGGCGCGCGAGCTCCTCCCGCAGCGCCTGCACCTCCTGTCGCAGCGCCGTCACATCTTCACCCGGCATGCTCGCCGTGATCGGCTCGGCGATCGCTGCACGCCCCTCGCGCTCCGACATCCAGTACACTCCGGCCATCAGCGCCAAGGCTGCGCAGATCAAGCTGAGAAACACCAACCGCATCGTTTTCTCCTGACGCCAGTGTATCCTCCCAAACCTTGCGCATGGGAAGCACAGGCGGGTTGGCCCTGGTGATGAGCGGCGGCGGCGCCCGCGCCGCCTATCAGGTCGGCGTGCTGCGCATGCTCGGCCGGCGCTTCCCCCACTTCGCTCCGCCGATACTCACCGGCGTTTCCGCAGGCGCCATCAACGCGGCGTTTCTCGCAGCGAAACCCGGCGACTTCGAGACCCGCTCCGCCGCCCTGCAGAGCCTGTGGAGCAGGCTGACGCCCGAGCAGGTTTACCGCATCGGCACACTCGATCTCGCGCGCAATGTCCTGCAGACCGGACTCAAGCTGGTCTCCGGCGGACTGGTTCGCACTCGAAGGCGCTATGCGCTCGTGGACACCTCGCCGTTGCGCGAACTGCTGCAGCGCGAGCTGGGATCGACCGACGGGCGATTGCCCGGCATCGAACAGAACATCGCCGCGGAACGGCTGCGCTCCGTGGCCATCACGGCATCCAACTACACGACAGGCCAGTCGATCACGTTCATCCAGGGGCACGGCGCCGATGTCTGGGAAAGCGGCCACCGGCGCACGACGCCCTGCAGCCTGCGCGTGGAGCACGTGATGGCCTCGGCATCGCTCCCGCTGCTCTTCCCCGCGGTCAAAGTCGAGCAGCACTGGTATGGCGACGGCGGCATCCGCCTGACGGCGCCGCTTTCACCGGCCGTGCACCTCGGAGCACGCGCGATCCTCGCCATTTCAACGCGCTACAACCGCACTCCGACCGAAGCGCGCGAGCCAGTCGTGCAGGACTATCCGCCCATCGCGCAGATGGCGGGTGTGCTGCTCAACGCGATCTTCCTCGATCTGTTCGACGCCGATGCGATCACGCTGGAGCGCATGAATCGGCTGGTGGCGATGCTCCCGCCCGATGAGCGCGGCAGCCTGCACACCGTCGATCTGCTGATCCTGCGGCCTTCGCGCGATCTGGGCAAGATGGCCAACGAGTACGAGGCGCGCCTGCCGCGCGCGTTGCGCTTCATGACCCGCGGTCTGGGCACGCGGGAAACGCGCTCCAACGACCTCTTGTCACTGATCATGTTTCAGCAGGACTATCTGCAGCGTCTGATCGAGCTCGGCGAACATGATGCCGAGCAGCGTTTCGACGAGGTGGAGAGCTTCCTTGAGCGCACCGGAACGCACCCGGAGCGCTAGAAGCCCCAAGCCCAGCCCAGAAACACACCGAAATCCGGGCCGGATTCCGCCACGAGGTCTTCGCTGAAGCCCATGTGCCACCGCGATCCGGAGGCCGTGTCCCAGGCCACGCCGATGTCGAGCATCAGCATCGGATTGTCGAGCTCCTTGATCTCGACATCGTGGGACAGCCGCGAGTCGAACTGCAATGCGCTCAGGATCGAAAGCGTCTCGTTCCAGCGATACTCAGTGCCTGCGTACGCGCCCCAGTCGGCTGCATAGTCGACGCCCGCCGCGCGCATGGCATCGCTTTCTCCGGCCTGCACCCAGTCGAGTCCCGCATTCCAGCTCCAGCGACCGATGTCGCGCGCCGCGCACGCCGCGAAGCCCCAATCGATCCCCCCGTTGCCGAAACCGCCCGACTCTGAACCCGTGGGCAGCTCGATTCCGGCGCGCACGGAGAGAGCCGTGGAGCCATCGGCACCCGACAGAAGCTCGTGCGTGACGATGATCGGCAGATCCAGCAGACCCGGCTCGTTGTCATCCAGACGGTAGGCTTGAGTGTTGTTGTTGACCACGCTCATCTCATATGCGTAACGCGGCCGCTCGTCATAGCCGCCGCCCGGCAGCGCGAACGTGTCATGCCAGCCTTCGATGAAGCCGTCGAGAAAGCCGCTCGAGGCGTAAAGCAGTCCCAGTTCCACCTCGATGTCGGTCGCGGCGCCGACGCCATGACGCCAGGCGATTCGATTCGTCCAGAGCTCGCCGTCCAACACGACCTGTTCGGCATCACCGGTGCCGTTCTCGAAGATGCTGCTGTAGGCGCTTTGCGCTTCTAGGCGGTGCTTGCCCTTCTCCAGCACCTGAGGGGCGCGAGGGCGGAACGCCAGCACACCCAGCTTCATCGGATGCTGCACTCGAGTCGGCAGAGGCCCGCGGGCGCGCGATTGCGGCTCCAGCAGCGAATGTTTGAGGCTTGTACAGCCGCACAGAAGCAGCAGAAGGACGCAACGCAGGAGCATGGCGCGCGTTGTACCACTCGCAGCCCCTTTTTCGGATATCCTTGGGCACCATCATGCAGCGCGTTCTCCAAACCCTTTCGATTCTCTCCCTCCTCACCTTGGGCTCCTGCATCTGCGAACCGCGCGGGCACGGTCAGGCCGGCAAGTGCCCTTACCTGACGAAGCAGGCTCAAGCCTGCGCTCCCAAGCAAGCCTGCGCCCAGAGTCCCTGCGGCCCCTCCGAGTGCAAGCCCGGCATGGACTGCGGACCGGGCATGATGTGTGTCCCGAAGGGTCCCGGCGGCGGTCCCATGAACGGCGGCGGTCCCGGCAACGGCGGTCCTGCCGGCTGTGAACCGGTTGCCATGGAGCTGCTTGGCCGCGTCGATCGACTTGAGCAGCGCATCAACGAACTGATGCGGCGCTTCGACGAGCATCAGGGAGCGATGAACAACGGCGGAGGTCTCCGCATGCAAGCGATGCCGCAGGGTCCGCAGCGCCGCATGCGCGCCAGCCGCCCCGACGGCGTGCAGCGCGAAGCTCGGGTGGAAGGCATGCAGAAGGGCCTGCAGCAGAACATCGACCGTCGCGTGATCGAGGTGCGCTCGTTGGAATCCGACGGCGATCCGCGTGCGATGCTCGAGGAATTGCGCGAGCAACTGCAGCAGATGAAGTCGCAGATGATGAAGATGCGCAAGGATCAGGCCGGAGCCAAGGCGGAGCAGGGCTGATCCATGCTGCCGTGGGTCGTCCTGGGGCTCAGCCTCGAGTTCTCCAGCTTCAGCGATCTCAGCGGACAGGCGCGCGTCCTGCAGGAGCCTCTGCTCCTGGGGCGCGCTCTCGTTGTGCAGGTGCTCGACTCGGACTCCAAAGCGCATCGTGAGCAGGCCGAAGGCTTGGTCAGGCTCAGTCGGCAGTGGAAGGAGGCCGGGATCGACTTCTGCGCGCTGTTCCTGACGCGCGAGGCCTGGAATTCACCATCCGTCGAGTCGCTGCGGAGCTGGAATCTGCCCTACCCCGTGCTGGTGGGACGAGAGAGCGATATCTGGAAGCGCGGCACGATCCTGTTCATCGGGCGTGATGGCAGACTCACGGAGAGCCATGAGGTCCCGCTCACGGATCCGACACCTGCATTCACACAGCTGCTTTCCACATCGACGGCGAGCCCTGAGCCCCTGCTTCGGCATCTGCTGAACGGACCCTGGCGTGATGAGCGCGAGGGCTGGATGCTGTTCTTCGAGCGCAAGGCGAATGGCATCGGCTTTCGCGCCGAGGAGCTGACGCGCTGGGATCGACCCACGTCTCAAGGCAATGTCGCCGAGGGTCTTGTGGAAATCGCCCTGCCGCTCGTGCGCATCCGGAACACGATCTTCTGCTTCGACGAACGCACGCAGAACCTGCTGGATCCGCTCGATCTCAGCCATCGTCTGGTTCCCGGTGCGCGCCCGCGCCTGCCCGTGATCGACGGCGAGGCGCTCGTCGGAGACGAAGCCCTTGTCGCGGCGCTGAAGCACAAGGATGCACTGGTGCGGCGCGAGACCGCCTACCACGCCGTAAGAGGCCTGCAGCGCATGGAAATCGGCCCGGGGGTCGAACCGTGGAGCCTCGTTCAGGATGCGGACCCTGAATGCGCGGCCACAGGCGCGTTTGCAGCGGGAGCCTGCGGGCGCAGCGAGCGGATCGGCGAATTGAGTGCGCTGCTTGAGCACGACAGCGCCATGGTTCGCCGCGAGTGTGTGCGCGCACTGGGACTGTTGGGCTGGACAGCCGAGCAACCGAAGCTGATGCGGCTGGCGAAGGAAGATCTCGACCCGATCGTGCGCCGGCTCGCGGCGGCACCCCCCGCTCCTCCTCCGCGTCCGCCGCGGGATGAGGGCTCAGATCAGGGAGCGGACGGGGACGAACCGCGCTGAATGGCGCTCAAGACCGCCTGCACGAGCAGGGATCGGCCGTTCAGCTCTGGCGCTTGCCGGGCTGCCAGAGCACGTCGCCCTTGCCGTCGTCATTCAGCACGCGGCCAAGCACGAACAGCAGATCGGAAAGCCGATTGAGGTAGCGAATGACCTCGGGGTTCACGCGGCCCGCTTCCTCGGGCAGCGTGGCAAGCTCCGTCACCAAACGCTCTGCGCGACGGCAGACATTGCGCGCCACGTGCATCCATGCAGCCGAGGGATGGCCACCGGGCAGGATGAACGACTTCAGCGGCTGAAGCTTGGCATTCTCGCGGTCGATCAGCTCTTCGATCTTCTGCGTGTAGACCGCAGTGATGCGCAGGCGCGCACCCGCTTCGCCGGGCACGCACAGGTCGGCACCCACGTCAAAGAGGTCGTTCTGGATTTCGACGAGCGCGGTACGGTGCGGCTCGGGCAGGCCCTGAGCCACCGCCAGGCCGAGGAACGCGGACAGCTCATCTACGGTGCCATAGGACGCCACGCGCAGGTGGTGCTTGGGAACGCGGGCTCCGTCGCCGAGGCTGGTGAGGCCCTCGTCGCCGGCCTTGGTGTAGATGCGGTCAAGACGAACCATGGTCGAATCGTTGATGATGGGGTTCGCTCAAGCCCGCGGCAAGGTTGCAGGGATTCCCTAGGTTTCGGGGGACCCGGGCTGGTCCGGCCCCTGATCCTTCTGCTGGCGGGCATCCAGCAGCTCCTGGCGGCGCGCGTTGGGCGGCGCCGGGGGCAGGCCGAGGTCCTTGGGCGTCAGCGTGCTGCCCAGAGCGCGCAGCATCAGATGCCAAGCCCGCGCATCCCGATCCTCCAGCGGAGCCTTGGTGAAGACCCGCTCGATCGAGGCCAGGATGTCGCGTCGCGCGGCCGGTGTTCTGGCCACCTTGTCGCCGAACACATGCTTCAGGTTCGCGACGAGATACTCGCGCGCTTCGCTCCGGATCGGACGGAAGCCGCGCTCGCGCTCGCGCCAGCCGCGGTCGGTGTAAAGCCCCGACAGAACGATGCCGACGGTCATCGCGAGGTTGAGCGAGACATGGTCGCCGGAGGTGCGGATGTGCACCAGCTCATGGCAACGCGACACATCGGCCGTCTCCAGACCCATAGCCTCGTTGCCGAAGACAAGCGCAACGGTCTCCTCGGGGTCGTTGGCGCGCTCCACCAGCACGGGCTGGTATTCACGCCAGTCGCGTCGCAGGCGGTCATCGTGCGTGCGGCCGGTGAATCCGACCACATGCGTGCAGCCTTCCAACGCGGCGGCGAGATCCGGAACGACGACGCACAACTTGTCGATGCCTTCGACTCCGTGCGCCATCTGCTCGAAATCCGGGTGCACGAGCACACACTTGCGAGTGGGCGCGACGATGCGCAGCTCGCAGGGCCCGAAGTTGAGCGCCACGCGGGCGATCATGCCCACATTGCGCGGCCCCGTGGGCCGCATCAGCACGATCCGTTTCATGCCGGCCTCAGGCGCGCCCTTCGCGCGCCAGCTCGAGGAGCACGCTCTCGTATTGCGCCGGATCGGGATTGCCGCCGGAAATCGTGACCGCGATGCGCAGCGGATCCGCCACCGAGCGACCCTGATACAGCTCCGCCGGCAGAGAGCGCGCGGCTGCGGCGGCGTAGGCAGCCGCACCGGCGGGCTCGACCTTGTGGCCCATGCGCACCAGCTCCTTCTGCGCCGCGAAAATCAGCTCGTCCGCGAGCAGTATCGTGCCGTCCAGCGTCGTGGAGCAGATCGCGATGTTGACGCGGCCCGAATAGGAGGGCGTGAGGCCTTGAACCTTGCTGGTGATCTGCGGATGCACCGGCTCGCCCGCGCGCAAGCCGCTCGTCATCGTGGGCGCCCCCGCCGGCTCCGCGCCGAAGATCCGTACCCGTTCGCCGAGTTCCTGACGCACGGCCAGCGATGAGCCTGCCACGAGCCCGCCCCCGCCCACGCATACCAGCAGCACTTCGAGCTCCGGCCACTCGCGCGCGATCTCCAATCCCACCGTGCCGGCACCCTCCAGCGTGCGTTCCGCATCGTAGGGATGCACCAGCACCGCTCCCCGCGCCACACGGCGGGTGACCTCCTCGTCTGCTTCGGCGCGGGTGGGCATCAGCACCACTTCGGCGCCGTTGTCACGGCAGGCCGCGATCTTGTTGGCGTAGGCGTTGGCGGGCATCACGATCGTGGCTGCGACGCCGGCCTGCTTCGCGGCCCAGGCCACGGCCTGACCATGGTTGCCGGAGCTTGCGCACACCACACCCAAGGCGCGCTCGGCAGCCGTCAGCTGCGCGATCTGATTCCACGCTCCGCGCGCCTTGAACGAGCCGGTGGCCTGCGTGTTTTCGAGTTTCGCGCGCAGCTCGACACGCGGATCCCCACAGGGAATGCGTTGCAGCGCCGTGCGATGCACACGCCCGTGGATGCGCTCGAGCGCCTGCGCGCTGCGGATTCCGTCAAAGCGCTGCCATGCTCCGGCCTGTCGCGCGTGCGGATGAAGCTCGGCGGGCATCACCGGCCTGCCTTCGGCTTGCTCTTGGCTTTCACGGGCACGGTCACTTCGTAGAAACGGTCCTTGCGCGTGCCGACCAGCGGCACCGGCTCGGGATAGCCCAGCGCTTCGGTGGAGTACTGCACCAGCCGCGGCGTGAACGGCACACTGACATGGCACTCGCCCTTTTCATTGCTCACGCCCACCTGCCGGCCGTCATGCCAGACGATCACGCCGGCCGCGGGTTTCCTGCGACGACTCTGCTCGCTCTGGAAGCGGTATACCTCGCCGAAACCCTGCGTCAGCTCGATTTCGGCGACGCGCGTGCTGCGCCCCTTCCACTGTTCTTCAATGTTGAAGGCGCGCTCATCGCCGATGGCCGGCGCGTAGCCCGGAACATCGAGGCGCCAGAAAAGCCTGCGCTCAATGGGCAGAGCGCGCAGCAGCGGCTCGGTGATGTTGTCTCCGTACTGGCGCGCAGCCTGCTTGCCGCCGGCGAATTCCAGCGTCAGCGTTCCACGCACGATGATCTGTCCGCTGGAACGGTCGATCGCCCGCACGGCGAGGTCCGCATGCGGGATGGAGTCCAGGATCCGGATGCGCGTCTCCTCGACAGGCGGCTGCAGTTTCTGCATGGGCGGATCCCACTGGAACCAGTCCTGCTTTTCGATCGAGAGCCGGTAGACGTCGACGGGCAGGTCAGGGAATTCAACGAACGCGACCTTGCGGCCGTCCACGTTCTTCCACTGTCCCACTCCGCTGCGCTCGGACCCCGGGCGCAGCGTTCCGTCATCCGGGCGATCCGGGGTCAGCTTGAGCGTGAAATGCGGCTCGTATGTGCCGCTTTCGCTCTCGACGCGCACGCGGATCGGGCCGGCGATCCGGCGCATGCCGACCGTGATGTCCAGCGGATAGCTGTTGCCCACCACGATGGGCAGCGACCTTTCCCACGGCTCAAAGCGCAGCGAGCGTGTCTGAATCGTCGCCTGACAGCCCGGCAGGTGTCCGAAACGATAGCGGCCGTCGGAGTCGCTCTTGGTTTCGCGCGAGAAGCTCAGGCCCGAAGCCATCAGACCCGTGAGCACCAGTTCCATGCCTTCGACAGGCTCGCCGGCGGAGTCGAGCACGCGGCCTTCGACCTTGGCGCGGGACTCCAGCGTGATGCCGATCGGACTGGGCGCGATGCCGCGTGCGCAGGGAGGAACCTGAGTTGCCTCCCACAGGCCGTCCCGAGTGCGCACTTCGACTCGCTCGGGCTTGTCGCAGCTGATCGGGACGGGACCGAAGCGCACCCAAGGAGGATTGCCCTCGCGCAGCGGAAGCCACTCGCTGACATGGTTCTCCCGCGTGCGAGTGGAGCCGACGCGCAGGCGCACTTCGAGGTCACCCTGCCCGGCCACGCTCTCGGGCAGAGCCATGATGCGGAAGGTCGGACCCGATGCGATCGAAAGCTCGAGCGGGCGGGTCAGCATGTGCGGTTCCAGCGTCCACGGTGCCGGGTGGCGCTTGCGCTCATCGGTATCGATGAACGTGGCCAGCACACGGGCGGCCGGGATGCTCGTCGGCAGCTTGAACTTGCCCTGCGCGTCGGTCGTGACGCGCATCACGGGCAAGGCCTCGTCCTGACCGAGCACCTCGAAGTCGATGCGGAACTCGGGCAGCGGCTGCTTGTCGAACGAATCCACCACGATTCCGCTGACCTGCACCAGGCCATCGGGAATCGGCGCGAGAGGCGCACGCTGACCGCCGCGTGCCAGCAGCGGGTCAAACGAGAGATCGGGCTCGCCGCGGGTGTCCTCATCCGTCGGAGAGTAGTACTCCGGTTCGGAAGGCTGCTCGCCGGGCCCACCCGAAATGGGCTCCTCTGAAATGGGTGGCTCCGGAATCAGGGGCGCGGGGGCGGGCGCGGACACAAACCAAAGCCAGGCGAACAGGCCCAGCAGGCTGGCGATCAGGATCAGGAGCAGGGAGCCGCGCAAGGACATCTCCGACTCATGCTAGCGCAAGCGAGGTGCGCCACGCAGCGGCCCTGCTAATCTCGTGTTCGTCTTGGCACCCCATCCCCTGCCGTTCACTGCGCCCAACCTGCTGGCTCCGATGGAGGGCGTGACGGAACCCTGCTTCCGCGACCTCGTGCTGGCCCGCAATCCGCCGGAGTGCCTGGGGGGGGCCTTCACGGAGTTCGCGAGAGTCATTCAGCTACCGCTGCCGCGGCGCACGCTGCGCGAGCATCTCGGACCGCGCCGCTTTGCAGCCCCTGTCGGCCTGCAGCTGATGGGTGCCGAACCCGAACAGGTGGCCGTCAGTGCCTCGCGAGCCATCGAAGTCGGGGCGCCGCTGGTGGATCTCAACTTCGGCTGCCCGGCCAAGGGTGCGCTCAAGACCTGCGCGGGTTCTGCGCTCCTGCGCAACCCGCGGGCCGTGGAGCAACTCGTTGCGGCCTGTGTGGCAGCGGTCCCCCACGCGCCCGTCACGGCCAAGATCCGGGCAGGTTATGACGACACCAGCCTGCTCGAGGAACTGGCGCGCGCGGCCGAAGAAGGCGGCGCTGCGATGCTCACCGTGCACTGCCGAACGCGCGCGGAAGGCTACTGCGAAGAGGTCGACTGGGGCCGGATCGCGCGCGCTTGTGCCGCCGTCCGCATCCCGGTCTGCGGCAACGGCAGCATCCGCACGACTGCCGACCTGGTCCGCATGCGGCGGGAAACCGGCGCGGCCTATGCCATGGTCGGGCGCGCGGCGCTGGGCAATCCCTGGATCTTCTCGGGCAGGGAGGTCACGCGCGCGGAAGCCGCGGAATTCCTGCTGGAATACGCGCAGGCGCTGCGGGAGCGCTACAAGATGCGCGAAGAGGGCGTTGCGGGCCGCGTGAAGCAACTGCTGGCCTTCTGGAATGCCGGCGGCCTCGTGGCCGACGAGGAACGTCGCTCCTGGCTCGCGGAATCGGAGCCGGGCCGACTGTTCGCTCGGCTTGCCGCGCCGTGAGCGGCGGCGATCGAGCAGGCCGCCGTGTTTTTCTTCTGCCGCAGGAGGATTTTTGTGGCGTCTGCGGCTCCGCTGCAGTGCACAGCCGCTATCATCTGCGGCTCAAACCCTCCCGCATCGCCTCCAACAGCCCAGAGCACGGATCACGCCCATCGATGGCCAGGTGGACCCACCTCGACAGCGAAACCCTCTTCAACATCTCCAAGTGGGGTCTCGGATTCTTCCGGATCAACGACAAGGGCAACGTGGAGGTGCGACCCGAAGGTCCCGATCGGCCGGATCGTCCGGGAATCGACATGGCGGAGCTGCTTGGCCAGATCCTGCGCCGCGGCGTATCGACGCCGATCCTGATGCGCTTTGACGGCATCCTGCGTTCGCGCGTTCGCAACATGAACGAGGCGTTCAACAACGCCCGCAAGGAGTTCAACTACGAGGCGCCCTATCGCGGAGTGTTCCCGATCAAGGTGAACCAGGAGCGCCATGTCGTGGAAGCCCTGCTCTCGGAGGGCGCCAACCACTCGATGGGTCTGGAAGCAGGTTCCAAGCCGGAGCTGATCGCGGTGGTCGCGCTGATGGCCGGACGCGGATCGCTGATGATCTGCAACGGTTACAAGGACGAGGAATACATCGAGATGGCGCTGCTCTCGACCAAGCTCGGCATGACGCCGATCATCGTGGTCGAGAAGTTCAGCGAGATCGAGACCATCCTGCGAGTCTCGAAGGCGCTGGGCATTCGTCCGCGCATGGGCCTTCGCTCCAAGCTCTCGGGCAAGGGCGCGGGACGCTGGCAGGAATCGGGCGGTGACCGCTCGAAGTTCGGCCTCACCACGCGCGAGATCGTGATGATGGTCGAGACGCTGGAGAAGGAAGGCATGCTCGACTGCCTCGAGCTGCTGCACGTCCACCTCGGCTCGCAGATCCCCGAGATCCGCTCGCTCAAGAATGCGCTGCGCGAGGCCACGTATACGCTGGTTTCGCTGACCCGCATGGGCTGCAAGATCAAGTGGTTCGATGTCGGTGGCGGACTGGGCGTTGACTACGACGGATCGTCGACGAGCTTCGAGTCCTCGATGAACTACTCGCTGCAGGAGTACGCCAACGACGTGGTTTACCACCTCGCTCAGGCCTGCGCCGATGCCGAGATCTCCCAGCCCGCGATCGTGACCGAATCCGGCCGCGCGCTGACGGCACACCATGCCGTGCTGGTGACGGAAGTGCTGGGCACCTCCGACTTCAGCTCCGTCGGGATCCCCAGCGGAGCGCGCGAAGAAGAGCACGAGGTCGTGCACCACCTTGCCACGGTCTGCGAGAACGTTACCGCCAAGAACCACCAGGAGAGCTACCACGACGCCGTGCAGCTGCGCGACGAGGCGATGGTGCTCTTCAACGTCGGTCAGATCGGAATGCGTGAGCGCGCGCGCGTTGAGGAGTTCTTCTGGCGCACATGCGAGAAGATCCTGCGCATCACGCGCACCATGGAGTACGTCCCCGATGACCTCGCCAACCTCGAACGGGACATGGCGGATACGTACTTCCTCAACTTCTCGCTGTTCCAGTCGGTGCCGGACTCGTGGGCCATCCACCAACTGTTCCCGATCATGCCGCTGCACCGCCACCTCGAGCAGCCCACGCGGCGCGGCATCCTCGCCGACATCACCTGTGACTCGGACGGCAAGGTGGACCGCTTCATCGACCTGCGCGACGTAAAGCGCACGCTGGAGCTGCACCCGCTGAAGAAGGAAGACCCCTACTACCTCGGCTTCTTCCTCGTGGGCGCCTATCAGGAAATCCTGGGCGACATGCACAACCTGTTCGGCGACACGAACGTCGTGCATGTGGATGCCGACGAGAACGGCAAGCCGCGCCTGACGCATGTGCTGCGCGGCGAGCGCGTCCAGGATGTGCTCGAGTACGTCGAGTACTTCGAAACCGACCTGCTCAACAACCTGCGCCGATCTGTCGAAACTTCACTCGAGGAGGGCCGCATCAGCTTCGAGGAATCGGCCAAGCTGTATGCGCGCTACGAAGCCGGCCTGCACGGCTACACGTATCTGGTGCGCGAGAAGAACGGCCGCGGCGATTCCGCCAACGGCAGCGCCTCGGCCGCAAATGGCATTGCGCCGGTCAGCGATACGGCCGCTCCTGCGGTTTCCGCCCCGGCCGCCGCTCCGGTCTCGGCTCAACCCGTGACCCACTGAAACATCCGCGTTGAAGATCGAAAACGACTGCCTCGTCGACCTCGAGTACGAGCTCCATGCCCCCAATGGCGACATGCTGGAAAGCTCGGACAACGATTCGCTGATGTCCTATCTGCACGGCCACGGGGAGATCCCTCCAAAGCTCGAGGCTGCACTGGCAGGACACAAGGTCGGCGATCAGGTCAACATCACGCTGGAGCCCGAGGACGCCTACGGGGAGTTCAATCCCGATGGCATCGTCGCTGTCCCGCGCGATTCGTTCCCCGAGGATGCCGAGATCGTGCCCGGCGACTGGGTCACGGTGGAGGTTCAGGATGACGACGGCCAGCAGTCCGGCAGCATGAAGATGCGCGTGGTGGAGATCGCGCCCGATGCGATCACGCTGGATGCCAATCACCCCCACGCGGGCCTCAAGGTCACCTTCGACCTCACTGTGAAGGAAATCCGCAAGCTGAGCCCCACGGAGGTTCAGCAGCGCAGCCAGGAATCGGACGAGGAATAGGCCTCAACGCTGCCTGGGAAGCAGCTTGCGCAGCAGGATTTCGCGCACCAACGCGCGTGCTTCCTGTTCCTGTCCGGCATCCGTGAGGTGAACCTCATCCTGAAACAACGCCGCATCCGTGATCTCGCGGTGCATGGAAATCACCTCGACGTCCTCGTCGCGTCCGAGCTGCTCCACGGTTTCCGCGAAACGGCGCATGCCCATGTCGAAGCCCGCTTCGTCCAGCATGTGCAGGCCATCGTTGGTGAAGAACCCGGCAGGTGCGAGGAACGTGCGTGCCGAGCCCAGGCTCCAGGGCATCGTGAGCAGCACCGTGGGAATGCCACGCCGCTTTGCGGACCGCACGAGCGAGCGCATGTTCCGCTCGAAGGCCGGCAGGGCTCGCAGCACCGCATCCTGCTCCATCGACACGATCGTCTGTGCTTCTTCCGCCGGCGGAGCGGCCGAGCGCAAACTGCGCACCAGCAGGCTCTCGTAAGCGAGCGCGCGGAACCATCCGCCGAGGCTGTCATCGTGTGAGGCTTCGTGCGCAAAGCGACCGATCGGCTGCGCGAAGAAGGCCGGACGAGCGTCTCCGCGTGCCAGACCGGACTGCCAGAACGGATGGAGCGCTCCGGCGTAGTGGGAGTAGTCCTCGCGGTACTCCGGCAGGGACAGCGCAGGCGAGGTGAACCCGCGGTAGAAGTCGTTGATGCCCTCCAGCACGACGATCAGGTCGGGCTGCACTGTGTCCGTATAGGTCTCAAGCTTGTAGAGCGAGTGCAGGGAGCAGTGCCAGTCGTAACCCGCGATGAACGCGGTAGCGGGCACCTGCTGCTGCTCCAGCAGCCAACGCACCAAATGCGGATAGCGACACGCCGTGGTGGATCCGCCGAGAAAGAGGATCCGCTGCCGCCCAGGCTCGAAGCCTGCAGGCAGCTCCGGATTGGTGGGCCAGCCGTAGAAGCGCGGATCCCGGGAGACCGCCGTGCTGAGGGGAAAGCTCGACTGAAAGAAGGGATGCAGCTGGTAAGGCACATCGCGCACGGAAGCCTTGGCGGGCTCTGCGGGGCTGTGAAACAGCCGCATGCCGAGCTCGAGCGCCAGCAGCAGCAGCAGCGCATTCACCGCCGTGTAGTAGAAGAGCTTGAGTGCGCGGGTCATCCGTGGCGCGAGCCTAGCACGGCGTGCGAAGGCCCACCAAGTTGCCTAGACTGGGGCTCGTGGAAAGCTCCGCACAGCCCAGACTGGTTGTCGTGGTCGACACCGAGGAGGAATTCGACTGGGACCAACCCTTCGATCGCAACGCGACGGCAGTGACCCATGTGCGCTCGATCGAGGCTTTCCAGCGGATCTGCGAGGATCAGGGCGTTCGGCCGACCTACGTGGTCGATTTCCCGATTGCAGCAACGCCAGCCAGCGCCGAAGTCTTTCGGTCGATCAGAAGTCGCGGCGCCTGCGAGATCGGTGCGCACCTGCATCCCTGGGTGACTCCGCCGTTCGAAGAAGAAGTCAACGCACGCAACTCCTATCCCGGCAACCTGCCCGCGGCGCTGGAGCGAGCCAAACTCCAGGCGCTCGTCGAGCGCATCGAGACTCAACTGGGAACCAGACCGCGCTGCTACAAGGCAGGGCGTTACGGCTTCGGACCCAATACGCAGGCGCTGCTGCTGGAACTGGGCTTCCGTGTGGATCTCTCCGTGGCGGCGGCCTTCGACCTGTCCGCCGACGGCGGACCGGATCATTCCTCACAGTCCGCGCGTCCGCGCTGGCTGAACCGCGAGCACGAGCTGTTGTCGCTGCCCAGCACGGGCGCATTCGTCGGCTGGCTGGCGGGCCCGGGACTGTATGCCGCAACTCGCAGAGCGGCGCCGCTGCCTCTGACCGGCTTGGCGGCGCGGCTCGGGGCCTGCGAACAGCTCTTCCTATCCCCCGAGGGCTACGAACATGAAGACTGCGTGCGCCTGACCCGAGCTTTGCTGGCGCGGGGCGTGCGGACCTTCCAATACAGCCTCCACAGTCCCTCGGTTGAACCCGGACACACCAGCTATGTGCGGACGCAGGCCGATCGGGAAAAGTTTTTCCACCGGATTGGCCGATACTTTGAGTTCTTCTTCAAAGAGCTCGGTGGCGTGCCGATGACACCCTCCGAACTGCACCAAAGCCTCCTTCAGACCCCCAGCACAGACCCCGCGTGAAGATCCTCGGCATCTCCCCCCTCGACAAGGACTCATCAGCATCCCTCGTGGAAGACGGACGCGTGCTGTTCGCCGCCGGCGAGGAGCGCTTCAATCGCGTCAAACAGACCTCCGGCTTCCCGCGGCGCGCCATTGAAGCCGCCCTCAATGCAACGGGCACCGACCCGGATGAGATCGACATCGTTGCCTATCCCTTCCTGGAGTGGGACAAGGAAGCCGAGCTGATTCAGGATGCGTTGCAGGCCGAGGACAAGTGGATGGCGGGCTTCACGCCTCCGGATCTCGCTCCCATCCTCCACCGCGCTCAGGACCGCGTACCTGCCCGCGCAGGGCTTGTGCACGGACTGCGCACACCCGAACAGCGCAAGGAGAAGGGCTGGCTCAAGGAGCTGTTCCATTCGCTGGGCGGTTCGAATGAGCAGGTCAGCCGCGCCATGGCGCAGCAGGCATCCAGCGAGTGGGCGCTGCAGGCACGCGAGGACCACCGGCGCTGGAGCGAAGAACTGCAAGCCGGGCTGGCAGAGCTGGGTCTGTCAAAGAAGCTCAAGCGCGCGGAACACCACCTTTCGCACGCAGCCAATGCGTACATCGCGAGCGGGTTTGAGCGCGCGCTGATCGTGACGCTCGACGGCTACGGTTCCGGACTCGCAGGGTCGGTCAGCATCGGCGAAAACGGCAAGATCCGCCGTCTGCACAATCTGCGCTTCCCGCACTCGCTCGGCAGCTTCTATGAATCCGTGACGAGCTCGCTGGGTTTCCATCCCGACCGGCATGCGGGCAAGATCGTGGGCCTTGCGGCGTTCGGAGATCCGCAGGTACTCGCCGAAGCACTGCTTTCGCGCGTGGACTTCCTCGAGGATGGCGATTTCCACATCTATCAGAATCTCAACGTGCACTTCTCGCGGCATCTCGCGGCACGCTTCCCGATGATCGACGTCGCGGCGGCGTGGCAGTACGTGCTTGAAGTGCTTGCGGCGCGACTCGTGCGGTACTGGGTGCGCAAGACCGGCTGCGGATCCGTGGTTCTGTCGGGCGGCGTGACCGCCAATGTGAAGATGAACCAGCGCCTCCACGAGATCGAGGAGGTTGAGCGCACGTTCGTCTATCCCAACATGGGCGATGGCGGCTGCGGCACCGGGCTTGCACTGCTGTGGAGCGCGAAGGGCCGCGTCCTGCCGACCTATGACAATGTGTACTTCGGCCCCGGCTACACACCGGCCGAGATCGAAGCCGAACTGCAGCGTGCGGGCCTGCGCTACGAGCGCCCCGACGATCTCGTCGGCGAAATCGCGCGGCGCGTTCATGCCGGTGAGGTGATTGGTCGCTTCGGGGGCCGGATGGAATACGGGCCGCGTGCGCTCGGCAACCGCACGATCCTGTACCACGCTCGCGAACCCGAGGTGAATCAGTGGCTCAACAAGCGCCTGGGACGAACCGAGTTCATGCCCTTCGCTCCGGTGACCCTCTGGGAAGCGCGCGAGAAGTGCTACGTCAACCTCGAGGGAGCCGAACACGCTGCGGAGTTCATGACGATCACGTTCGACTGCACGGAGTTCATGCGCACGAACTGCCCGGCCGCGGTACACGTCGACGGGACGGCCCGACCGCAGCTGATCCGTCGCGAGGTCAACCCGGAGTACCACGCGATCCTGAGCGCCTACGAGAAGCTCTCCGGCATCCCCTGCCTCATCAACACGAGCTTCAACATGCACGAAGAACCCATCGTCTGCTCGCCCAGGGACGCCGTGCGCGCGTTCCTGCTGGGACACCTCGATGGCCTCGCGATCGGACCGTTCTACGTGCCGCACCCCGAACGGGGCGTGGGCCGAGAGTCCAAGGCGCTCGCCGCGGCGCATTAGGCGGCGCTCGCTGCGCACCGCGGCGGGTGGTCGGTTCACAACGGGAGAGGTGGCGAGTACACTGTTTGCCCCCGATCCTGAGAGCCATCCCCCCATGCAAGTCCTCGAGCAGCTGCAGCGCCTGTCCCCCGAACGATTCTTGGCCATCTACCAGAGTCTGGAGCAGCAGGGCTTCGGCCCCCTCGACAACGAGGTCGCCAAGCATCTGCGCTTCCGCCCCCAGGCGATCCGCAAGCTGCCGTTTGATCAGCGCGCGAGGACGGCACGACGCATTCTGGAGCAGTCGCGCAATGCTCAGATGGCGTATGAGATTCTGGGTGCGTACTTGATCAAGAACGCGCGGACGCTGGTGACGGACTTCCTCGATGCGACGGGTGTTCAGCATCAGGATGGGATGATTGAGGATCTGGATAACGCGAAGCCGGATGCGGCGAAGATCGCAAGTGCGATTCAGGCGCTGGATCAGAAGTACAAGCCGGAGGATGTGACGATTTATCTGGCGATGTGCGCGGAACAGTGGCCGAGCGTCCGGGAGCTCGACAGCGCTTGGAGACAGCGGCCCGCCAGCTGAACCTTACCGAACTGCTCCAGATCCGTGGTCACGCCGCGAGGCAGATGCGGCCGCGGATGGTCAGCAGCTCTTCCGGCTCCAGGGGGCGGGGCATGATGCCCAGCGCCGAAGCACTCGAATGGGTTCGGCAGTCCCGGGTGATCTCCCGCACGTAGTTCCGATAAGCGACGTAGATCCAGACGTGCTGACCGAGCATCTCGCGCTTCTTCGCGTGAGCCCAGTTCGGTCGCACCAGAGAGGACACGTTGTCTCGCATCTGGCCGAACAGGTTGTTGATCGGAAACATCGGGTTGTGGATCGTGCGCGCCTGCCGCGAGCTGATGCGCAGGTGTGCATAGGTCTGAAAAACCTGGCGCAGGAGCTTCGGGTAGCTGAACTTGCGATCCGACACGAAATGCGGCGTGCATTTCTCATCCGTGATCGCGCGCGTTTTCTCCAGACAGATGCGGACCACCGCATTGGACTGGTGCTCCCGCGGAGAATCGTCCTTCTGCCGCCGACGCGCAGGCAGCGTGCCGATTTCCGCGTGGATCACGAACCATGTCCGGCCGTGCATCACCACCGGCATCGTCAGCGGCTGGCGGATTTTCGAGGTTTCGAAGGTCTCGAGCTCGTCGAAGACGAACGGAGCGTCTGCGCCCAGCCGCACGCCCGTTGTCGTCATGACATACGTGTGGGCTTCGATGCATTGCCGTCCCAGAAGCTTCTTGCGATGAGCGATGGTCTTGAGGTTCACGCGGAACAGCGAAGCCATCTGCCGCATCGTGACCTTCGAGACGAACAGCTTGAACAGCGGAATCACAAGATCAGGCCGCCGCAGACCTCGATCGACGCGGTCGGTCTGCGTGGAGAAGCGGCGCATGCAGCGCAAACATTGCAGGCGCGGCACCGGGCGCTCATCACACTTGCGCCTGTAGCTGCCGCGCCGGCGCCAGGTGAACGGTCGCGTACGGTCACAGTCGGGGTACGGGCAGTCTTGCGGGATGGCTAGCGGTGTAACAGCGGGCATCGGGAACGGGTCTCCTTCCATCCCCCGGGACGCTCCCTCGCACTAGCCTCGCGCTGAAATCCGCCTTTCCAAATCCAAATCGAGTCCAGACCTCTGGGGCAGTTCAACGGGACTTGTGCTTTTCACCTCTGTTGACAGCCTCTGCACCAGTGCGTGCCTCGTTGGCCAACGACCGTTCTCCTCACCGTTCCCCCGCATCGGCGGCAGGCTTGCCCCTCCCGCCCATACACTTGGAACTGGGCCTGATACCCACCGGGCTTGCCCTCCGGGGTCCTGTAGAATCGGTCGAAGCTCGACCCCTCGCGCCGGATCGCAGCCGTCAGGATCTTGCGAATGGCCCCATGGAGGGCATGGATTCGATTCACATCCAAGCGAGCAGAGTTCGCCTGGGGATGAATCCCCGCTCGGTGCAGCGCCTCGTCGACGTAGATGTTCCCAAGTCCGGCGAGAAAGCTCTGATCGAGCAGCAGGGGCTTGATCTGTCGGCGGTGCCGCTTCAAGGACTGCACAAGCCAGCCTGGCTTGAAATCATCGGATAGTGGCTCCGGACCTAGATTCGGAAGGCAGTCGCATTCATGGCGCGCAAACTGGACGCGTCCAAACTTGCGCACATCCAGAAAGCGCAACCAGTGTCCATTGTCGAGTTCGATCTCGACCTGAACGTGACTTTCGGGAGTGGTTTGCGGTGGATCGACGTAGAGGCGACCCGTCATTCGCAGATGCACCACCACCACCCCGGCGTCCGCACCCTCACGTTCCAGCCGAAGCAGGATGTACTTCGCCCTGCGCTCAACTGCCCGCACCCGCGCGCCAATAATCCGCTCCTGAAATTCGGCAGCCGACTGTCCACCCAGCGTCCTCTGCCAGGCCACGCGAGCGTAACCGAGAATTCGGTCTGAAAGCAGGGGGCGCAACAGTCGTACGGTTGTTTCGACCTCGGGGAGTTCGGGCATGCCCCCCATTCTAGCGAGTGCATCGCCGCACAAGGCTGTCCCATGCAACATCTGCCGACCGCGGGACTTGACACCGCAACTGAATTTGAGTCGCTTCTAGGCTGACTTGAAGAACGGTAGCCCCCCTACCTGGAAATCGATCACCGAGTGGAGAGGACTTGCGCCCGTGGGCCTGCTTCTCTGTCTGGTCATTTTCTGTTTCGAGCCGATCGCAGGCGTAAACACTCACATTTGGTCGCCGGGTGATATTTCGCAGAACTTCCCGCTGCTGCGTGTGGAAGGAAAGCCCGCCCGGCCCAAGAACGAACTGCTTTCCGATCCAGTCACCGAGATGGAGCCGTGGATGCAGTTCAATCGCGAGGAACTGATTCAGGGCCAGTTGCCCATCCTGAATCCGTATAACGGCAGCGGCGTGCCCCACCTCGCGAACGCGCAATCGGCGGTACTCTCGCCATTCAGCCTGCCGCATTATCTGTTGCCCAAGTCATGGGCCTATCTGCTGAGCGCCATGCTCAAGCTGCTCGCTGCGGGCGGGTTCATGCTCCTGTTCCTGCGCCAGTTGGGCATCGGCCCCTGGGCGGCATTGCTGGGCAGTCTGGGCTACGCCTTCTGCGGCCACAATCTGCTGCTGCTCAACTACCCGCACGTGGGGGCAGCGGCATTGCTGCCGGCGATTCTGTACTTCACGGAGCGTGTGCTGGCGCGACATGAGCACGACACGACCGTTGATCGCGCTGGTCTCACGGGTCTGTCCGTGAGCTACGCGGCGTGCGCGCTCTCGGGTCAACCCGAGCCGCTCTTCTTCGGGGCACTCATCGCCGGCGTCTACATGATCCTGCGCGTCAGTCTGCGCATCGTCCGCGCGGAGGATCGCAGGCAGGAATGGAGTCGCGTCCGACCGCTCTGCCTCGGACTATCCGCCGCCGTCGGCATCTCGATGCTGATCAGTTCGGTCGGCCTGCTGCCCTTCATCGAGTACATGCAGCACTCAAGGCTCGCGGAACAGCGCGCGGGCACGCAAACGCCTCTGCCCCGCGCCTTCTGGCCTCTGTACGCCTTCCCGGATCTGCTGGGCAACCCTTCGCTGGAGTACTACCTCCATGCCGGCGTCCCTCCCATCAACTACGAAGCCGCGAACAGTGGTTATGTAGGCGCCCTCCTGCTCTTCATGGCTCTGTGCTCGCTGGCGGTGCCCAACAAGTCCCGGACGCACACCGTGTTCGCCGCGGTCATGATCCTGTGGGTCCTCTGGGCCTATGACTTCTGGGGCCTCAACGCCTGGATCGCGCACATCCCGCTGATCGGCATCGCGCCCATCAACCGCAGCCAGTTCGTGTTCGCGCTGGCGGCGAGCGTGTGTGCGGCCTGCTTCTTGCAGCACCTCTGGAATCTGCCCGATCAGCAGCGCAGGAAAGCCTGCCTCGCAATCCTGCTCGCCGGCTTGATCCTCGTGGCCTGGTTCTTCGCGGGTACTGAGCACCTTGTGGAACGCTCGATCGGTTTCGTGCGGCGTCTGCCGAACAGGACTGATTTCCCGCTGGATCGGATGCCCGAGGCGGCATGGGCGCACGTTCAGGACATCCAGTACTCCTTCACGGCGGGAATTCTCGCGCTGGCACTGATCGCGCTCAGTTCGCGAGCGTGGATCCGCGGCATTGCCGGCCTGATCCTCCTCACCGCGTGCTTCACGCAGACAGGCGGGTTGCTCCGCCATTACAACCCGCGGATTCCTCTGGAGCAGCACATGCCTGCGACACCGCTGGTGGCCCAGCTGGCGGACGAGTTGCAGGGCGAGACTCTGGCCATCGTTGGCACGGAAGCGCTGCCGCCTTCAATGAACATGCCGTACGGCATCCACCTGCTGGCCAACTACGACGGGTTGTGGGTGGGCCCCTACGACAAGCTGTATCGCAACCGCTTCGGCACCGAAGCGAACTGGCGCACCATGCACAGGGCTGACCGGAAGTCGCTGCAATTGTTCGGCGCGCAGTACCTGCTGACTCTGCCCGAGTGGAGCCCGGTCGACACGATCTTCCCCACGGTTCCCTGGAACGAAAGGGCCATCATGTCGGATCTCCCCGCGGTGAAGCCGGGGACGGATGTTGCCCAGACCTTCACTGTGCCGCACGGAGCCCTTGACTCCGTTGCCATCTGGGTCGACCTGAGGAGCGAGATCCCTCATGGCACATGGGCGATGCGCGTGCGCGATATGGAGAGCTTCGCGCTGATTGCGGAGCGTTCCATCACCACAGGCGATCTCGTTCCGGACGCTCGCGGCTTCGCGCGTCTGCATCTTGATTTCGAGGCCATTCCCCACTCTCCGGGCAAGGTGTTCCGTGTGCGCCTTGAGTGCCAGCAGCTTGAAAAGGGAGCAGGATTGCGTGTTGTCGCAAGGCAGGACATGCCGGACTGGGTTCACCAGGCGCTGCATGATGCATCCCGCCGGTTCCATCGAGCGGATCGCGAAGCCCCGGTGCCGTCTTGGACCGACCTGGAGCGGGTGCATCCGGATCTCGGCAAATGGAAGCTGACCAGCAACAGGGATGAGTATGCCGGCGGGCTGGCACTGGATCTCGGCCTCTTCTCTGGCCACTTCGAAGATCGCGGGATGATCGGCCCCTATCGATTGCTGCGGATGCCTGAGATCCAGCGCTATCGACTTGTGACGCAGGCGATCTTTGTCTCCGACAGAGACGCCGCGCGGCGCGAACTCGACCATCCCGGTTTTGATCCGCTGAGGATGGTCATCGTCGAGGCACAGAATCGCGTCGGTCCGGCTCCGGAGATCGCCGCACCCTGCACGGCCGATGTCATCGAGGAGTCGATCCGCAGCGTGACTCTGCAGACCTCCTGCCTGCTGCCCGGCTGGGTTGTCACCAACAAGCCTTACATTCCCGGCTGGAAGGCCATCGTGGACGGCGTCGAGGTCTCGCCCATACGGGCGAATGAGGCCTTCCTGGCGGTGCCCGTGCCGGCCGGGGCCAAGCACGTTGCACTGCACTACAACCCGCGCAGCGTCCGACTGGGCACGTGGCTCAGCATCCTGGGACTGCTGCTGGCCGTGCTCCTTTGGCGCGGCCGATCGACGGAGGCTGCCTAGGAGCGGAACGGTTCAACGATGCAGCGCAGGCTCGAGGCCATGCCCGAGAGCTCGCGAGCCGTCGAGTCCGTCCGCTGAGCGCTGCTGGCCGTGTACTGGCCGTGTACTGGCCGTGTGCTGGCCGTGTGCTGGGCCGCGGCCGATCGAAGGAGGCTGTCTAGGAGCGGAACTGCTCGACGATGCAGCGCAGGCTCGAGG
>SXGT01041402.1_pt1 | contig 27147 bp, 33 predicted proteins | sample 3176221 | NCBI WGS metagenome assembly SXGT01 (sample SAMN11356862, study PRJNA531348) | freshwater metagenome | isolation source: freshwater sample F1-120 | place: China: Fuxian Lake, Yuxi | collected 2017-12-25
GGAATTTCTCTGCTCAGAAGCCATGGCAGCCCTGGGCATTCCCACCTCGCGGGCGCTGTGCGTCGTCGGTTCGGCGTACCGCGTCCAGCGTGAAACCCTGGAGACCACGGCGGTGGTGACCCGTCTGGCGCCCAGTTTCGTGCGTTTCGGCTCGTTTGAGCATTGGAGCACCCGCAACGATATCGCCGCCCTACAGACGCTGGCCGATTACGTGCTGGAGCGCTGCTATCCCGACCTGCGCGCCGCGGAGAATCCGTATGCGGCCCTTCTGGCCGAGGTCACGCGCCGCACGGCGCACCTGATGGCCCAGTGGCAGGCGGTGGGTTTCATGCACGGCGTGATGAATACCGACAAGATGTCGATCCTCGGCTTGACCATTGACTATGGCCCCTTCGGTTTTATGGAGACGTTTGATGATGATCACATCTGCAACCACACCGACGAACACGGCCGCTATTCGTACCGCATGCAGCCCCGCATTGGCCACTGGAATTGTGCGGCGCTGGGGCAGGCGCTGTTACCGCTGATTGGCGAGGTAGAGGCCGCCCAGGCGGCCTTGGACCTCTACCAGGCAGCCTACATCGCCCACTGGGATGACGTGATGCACGCCAAGCTCGGATTGGCCACCACGCAGCCGGACGATGCTGGGCTGCTGGCGCATCTGTTTACACTGCTGCAGGAGAGTCAGGTGGATTTTACGTGCTTCTTCCGCCGCCTGGGGCATCTCCAACAAGATCATCCCGCCGCCGACACCCCCTTGCAGGCCTTATGTAACGACCGTGCCGCCTTTGACGCCTGGGCCACACGTTATCGCACCAGGCTGCACGCCGAGCAGAGTGCCGATATCCCGCGCCACCGGGCGATGCAGGCCGTGAATCCGAAATATGTGTTACGCAATTATCTGGCCCAAATCGCCATTGACAAGGCGCAACAGCAAGACTTCTCCGAGGTTGAGCGACTGCGTCAGATCCTAGAAAAACCCTATGAGGAGCAGCCGGAGTATGAGTCATATGCGGCTCTCCCCCCGGCGTGGGCCCAGACCTTGGCGGTCAGTTGTTCGTCCTGATCCCCACAGGCACCGACCGCACGCGGGCCCGCGTCTCTCTCGCAGTCCAGGGAGACGAGCGGCCCCGTCGCGCCCCGACGCTGTGGATGCATGCCTCGGGCAGGGGCCCTGTCGATGGCCTGCCGGGAGAGGCGTTTAGCTCAGGAGCCAGCCCCCGTCCACATCGACGGTCGTGCCTGTGACAAAGTCATTTTTCACCAGAAACACGATGGCCGCCGCCACTTCATCGGCCGTGCCCGGGCGCGGAATCGGGTGCTGCGCCGTGGCCTCGGCCAAGCGCTCTTGCCGGGCCGCCACGTCGTCGCCAAACATCGGGGTGTCGATAATACCTGGGGACACGACATTGATACGCCGTGGGGCCAGTTCAGGGGCCACGGCGCGGCAAAATGCTTCCACAGCGCCCCCCACCGAGGCCAGTGACACCTGCCCCGGCTTGGCACGCCGGGCCGGCGTGCCGCTCACCAGCACGATGGTGCCCCGCGCATCCATGTGTTCGGCAGCCAAACGCACCGCATTGGTGTAACCCCACAGTTTCGCAAACGAATTGCGATAGCCGTCTAAATCCATTTCTAAGAAGGGCCCTCTGGTTCGTGGCCCGCCAGTGGCAGCATTCACCAGGATGTCAAACGGCGCGCTGGCAGCAAACAGCGCACTGAGCGCCACCCGATCTTGCACATCACAGGCCTGTAATTCCACCCCGGCCCGGATGTGCCCCTGGGCCCGCTGTGGATTGCGGCTAGCGGCGATGACGATCGCCCCTTCACTGGCCAATTGATTGGTGGTGGCCAAGCCAATCCCAGAACTACCACCCAGGACAATCGCTCGTTTTCCCTGCAGTATCATCTGTGTGTTCCTTCGTGTTGAGAGCAGCGCGGTGACCTCGACAATCCCCAGTCATTCCAAGCCATAGTACGCGATTCTGCCAGCAATGTCTTGCCTGCCGCTCCCTGGGAGTCCTTCCATCCGTTCCGTGGCGTGGCCCGGATTGGACCTCGCCAGTCAGGTAGCCACGTCCGCCTCTCGGTGAGGCTTCCGGCCCTGCAGGTCGTCGTACACCGCCCGGCGTGTCTGTGGTACGCTACGCTGGCCATGGACGCGACGTCAACGCCTGCCAAAGGAGCACACCCGTGATGGTCACTGATCCCCCGTGCCCTCATGCCCTCGATACCGCTACAGAGCACGTGGACGACGCCTACTGGGACGGCGTGGCCACCCATGTCGCGCCACGGATGCCCCCGCGACCCGTTATCGTGGAACTGGGATGCGCTCCAGCCCTGATGTCCCACGCCTTCCAGCAACACTTCCCGCAGGCGACCCTGTATGCGTACGACATCACCGAGGCGCTGCACACGGGCACGGCGCCGTCCCTGCCACTGGCGACGGGCACGGTTCATCTGATCAGCATGGCCTCCGTGCTGCATCGTTGCGACGATCCCTTCCCCATGCTCGCGGAAGTCCACCGTCTCCTGGCACCCACTGGACTCTTCCTCCTGTACGACTGGGCACGTCGTCCGCTGCAGGACTACCTGCTCGGGAGCCTGACGCAGGCCGACGCCGAGCCCCAGACGAGCCGGCACCGCGCCGTGTGCACGTTTCCCGTGCACAACAAATACACCACTGCGGACTGGCAGTGGCTACTGCACGAGGCGGAATTCGCCCTGCTGCGTGGGGTACAACTTCGGCCCACGCATCGCATGTTCCTTGCCATTCCAACCGGCAGTTGACGCGCCCCACGCCAGCCCTGAGGTGCAGGGTGCGAGCCATTTGCAGTCCTCTCACGTGTACGTTATGCTGCCGCGACTGTCCTATCACGAGATGGTCATTTGACTACGAAGGGGAGAACCGCCCATGAAATTTGGGATTTTTCTTTTGATGCAATCGCCCGAGATGCGTCCGTCGCAGGAAATCTATGCCCAGGCGCTTGCACAAGGCGTGCTGGCTGATCAACTGGGCTTTGACTATGTCGTGGCAGCGGAACACCATTTTTCCAGTTACGGCTTCCTGCCCTCGCCCCTGTTGCTCATCCCGGTGCTGGCTGAGCGCACGCGGCAGATTCGCTTTAGCACCGCGGTGGTCGTGCTACCCTTGCGGCATCCGATCCAGGTGGCCGAAGACATTGCCATGCTTGACCTGGTCACCAAGGGACGCGTGGAGGTCGGCTTTGGCACCGGCTACCAGCAATACGAGTTCCAGCGCTTTGGTGTGCCCCTGGCCGAGAATCGGGCCATGTTTGAGGAAGCCCTGCACGTCATTACCACCCTGCTGAGCACCGAGAACGTCAGCCACCAGGGCCGCTACTGGCAGTTCCCCGAAACGACCATCTTGCCGCGTCCGATCACCAAACCCCATCCGCTCTTCTGGCGCGCTACGTCCACCGTTCCGACCATGGCCTGGTCTCTGGCCCGTGGCATGCACGTGATTACTGGGGGCACGTCGAGCAGCATGGAACGCATCATCCACAACTGGCATCTGTTCCAGGAGGCGGTTGCCGCGGCACAGGTGCCCTGGCCGCAGGAGTTTATTATCCAGCGCGGCGTCTACGTCGCCGACACCGAGGCGGAAGCCAAAGCGATGCTGCCGCATGCCATCTGGCATACGCGCACGGCGCGCGGCCTCTCCACGAACTCCTTGCCCGTCAACGCGGGTCGTGCCATGACCGAACTCACGGCGCAGGTGGCCCAGGAAGACGACCCCGATTTTCTCTACAAAGACTGGTTTTTTGGCACGCCAGAGATTGTCGCCGAGAAGATCTACCGCATGACACAGTACACCGGCGTTTCCTACCTCAACTGCACGTTTAATCTCGGGCAGATCCCGCATGCCAAGATCATGCGCTCCATGGAGCTCTTTGCTACCAAAGTCATGCCACATTTCCGCCACTATACCCCGGCCCAGGCGCAGTACCCGCAACGTGAACAGGCCCCCGATCCCCAGGGCTATTTTGCCTGGGAAGAAGGCATGCCCTTGACCTTTGGATGAGGCCGCCATGTGTCGATTCCTCTTACTGACGGCGCCTCACGCCTGTGACATGCGCCCCTATGTCACGCAGTTTGCCGAGATGTGTGCCCACAGCACGGGCCTCAGCGGCGAGGGGTGGCAAGGCGATGGCTGGGGGGTGGCCTGGCGTGACGCGCTGGAACCGTGGCAGGTGCAGCATTCCATCGCACCGATCTGGACGGAGATGGCACGGCTGCAGCAGCTACCGCCAACGCGCCATCTCCTGGCGCATGCGCGCAGTGCCTCATTTCTGCATCACAAGGGGAACATGGCTTATAGTCAGCCCTACATACGCGAACCGTATGCCTTTGTGTTCAACGGCTTCCTGCGCGGCGTGCGCTTGCCCCGGCCTGTCCCAGGGGCCATTGGTGCAGAGAAAATCTGGTGCTTGGTGCAGGAGCAACTGGCACAGGGTATGGCCCCAGCCCCGGCCCTCGCCGCCGTGTATACGCTGTTGGCACGCCATAGTCGTGACATTCAGGCGTGTAATCTGGGGCTCAGCGACGGGCAGACGCATGCGTTCTACAACGGAAACCCACGAGGTGCAGGGTATTATCAGTTGCACAGCGCCACCCAGGGCACGCTCTCGATGGTCTGTTCGGAGCCCTTTGGCACCTGGGCCTGGCAGCCGTACCAGGCCGATCCTCGCACCTCCCTCCTGACGCAGGAGCCGCACGATGGCTGAAACGGATAGTCCCCTCAAGTTGCTTGTCAGCAGCTGCATTCTCGACTTTGCCTCCTGGGTGTTGCAAGCTGAGGTGCGGGAGGCGCATCCTCTCAACGTCGAATTACCTGGAGAAAATCTGGCCGTTGACCAGGTTTTTCGGCTCATCCTACACGACGCCCGCGTGCTGCTCTTGCACATGGAATTCCAAGGCCCTCGCAGCCGCGAGCCCATGCCCTGGCGGATGCTGGCGTACATGCCCCGGCTGGCGCGGACGTATCGTTTGCCCCTGTGGAGTGTGGTACTCTATGTAGGGCGCGGTGCTGGGGTTGGCGATACGGGCACCCATCAGGTCGAAGGTCTGGACGGCACGCCGACGCTGGTCTGGCGGTATCACCCCATCCGTCTGTGGGAGATGCCGGCAGAAACCTTGTTGAACCTCGGACGCCCCGCCCTTCTGCCCCTGGTCGGCCAGACGCAGATCCGCGTGCCAGCCGCAGTGCTGCCGGAGGTGGTGCAGCAGTTGCGCCAGGTGCCCGACGTGGAACAGCGGCATCGGCTGCTCACGGCGTTCGTGGCCCTGCTCACGGATGAGGAGATGATCACCATGGTTGAAAGCCTGATTGAACGCGATGAGTTATTACTGGATACGCCCTTTCTCCGTCGTCTACGCGAGGAGGGCCGCCAGGAGGGCCGTCAGGAAGGGCGCCAGGAAGGCCGTCAGGAAGGGCGCCAGGAGGGCCGTCAGGAGGGACAAGCTGTCGGCTCACTGGTCACGCGGCGTCGCAGCATTTTAGATGTCCTCGTCGCGCGCCTGGATCCGCCAGCTTCCGTCTATCAACAGGTGGAACGCCAGCTTGAACAGGTCACGGATGAGGCAACCCTCACCCAACTGCTCATGGCCATGGCCCGGGCCGAGAATGTGGCCGCGGTGCAGGCCCTGTTGGGGACAGCGTAAAGCCCGCAGCTGTCGAGGCGATCCGACGCGCCTCGACAGCTGCGGGCTTTACGCCACCAGCTCTCCGCGCAGCACCGTTACGGCCTGCCCGCTGAGGATGACGCGCCCACCCTGCATCTGCACCCGCAGCACCCCGCCACGGGCCGAGGCTTGATAGGCCACCATGTGGTCTTTCCCAAGGCGCTGGCTCCAAAACGGCGTCAAGCAACAGTGGGACGAGCCGGTCACCGGATCTTCGTTAATCCCGGCGCGGGGGGCAAAATAGCGCGATACAAAATCATAGCCCGCGGTCGTGGCCCGGCTGGTGACCATGGCGCCCTGCACTGGCAGAGTCGCCAGTATGGCGAAATCCGGCTGCAGCGTGCGTACGATGTCCTCCGACGCCACGTGCACCAGATACGCCGCACGATTCTTACCCACCCACAGTGGCGTCACCGGGAGGGCCTGCAAGAGCGCCTCTGGCGCTGGGGCCTCTTCCGGCGGCAGGGCCGGGAAGTCAAGGCTGATCCACGTGTCGTGGCGCGTGGCCGTCAGCAGGCCACTACGGGTGTGAAAGCGCGCTGTGGCCTCAGGTGCCAGATGGCCTGCTTCCCACAGCACATGCGCGCTGGCCAACGTGGCGTGACCGCACAGAGGCACTTCTATCGCAGGCGTAAACCAGCGCAAGTCAAAACCGTCGTCACGACGGCACAGGAAGGCCGTCTCCGAGAGATGCATTTCCCGCGCCACCTGCTGCATCCAGGCGGCATCACGCGGCGCCGGCAGCACGCACACCGCCGCGGGGTTGCCGCGAAACGGCGTATCGGTAAAGGCGTCAACTTGGACAATTGGGAGTCCCATCGTTCCTCCTGGAGGTTGTCTTACCCTAGTGCCTTAACCGAGCTGCCCTGAGGGGTAGAGTCGCGGCAACGTGCTGCTGGCATTGTAGAGCGTGCCACACCAAGCGACGCGACACGGGGCCGTCTGGCGTTGGCGTTCCCAGGCAGCGACTGCCTGGGGCAGGCGGATGGGGGCGGGTATCCGCCGGTCCAAACATGGCGTCGCGAGGACGCCGCGTGCCGTCTCCAGCCTGGGAAATCCACGGCCATGCCGTGGGCGTCGCCTGGCGTGCCAGATGTGCCAGACGTGCCAGACGTGCCATCAACCGTCGCGCCCCTGCGGGGGCCACACGCTGCAGACCAGATGCGGGCGTGGGCAGGGTGTCCATACCCCGCATCCTGGTCTCGGCCGGCAGAGCGTGCGCCGCACCGTACACCTGGCACCCATGAGCGCCATCCACGGCGGTCCGTCACGCGGGCCCCTGGCCCGGCCGGGCGGCGGCTACCAGGTGTGGGCGGGGCGCATCGTCGGGATGGGTGGGGACCTCGATCACCGCCGACAGGGCACCGCCCCACGTGGCGGGAACCTGCAGGGGTATAGGCATGAAGCTAAGCATTAACGGCTACCGTGACCACTCCGTCGCGTAAACGAGGCGGCTTCGTTAGGAACGCTTGTGGTGACAACCACTACGTTAGTCCTAACAGTCTAATTCCCAGCCCCAAGATGCGTTGAGCCGACACATGATCTCGTGCCGCCGACAAGCCGCACGCTGGACACTGGTGCCACCGCTGGCTGAGCGTCTGGGGTACGGGTGCGCCACAGAGACAGGATTGGCTCGTGCCGCGAGGGTTCACCTTCACCAGCAGGCGCCCAGCTTCTTCCGCTTTGGCTGCCAGCTTGTTGAGGAACGCCGACCATCCGGCAGCATGAACGGACTTCGCCAGCATACCGCTAGCCAATCCTTTGACGTGCAAGTCTTCCACCGCAATCACGCGGTAGGTCTTCACCAGCGTGCGAGCCGCCTTGTGGTGGAAGTCTGCCCGTTGGTTTTGCACATGCTACGCAGGCTTGTCAGGCAGGCAGTGAGTGTGTGCTGACTGTGGCGCAGCGCATGACCGCGATGTGCATGCAGCCATTAACACACTCCATGCCGGGGTCGGAACGATCCACGAACGCCGTCGCAAGATGGCTTCCGGCATTCCCTGGCTTGAGGCATGGGGAGGTTCAAGCACTCATGCCCGAGCACCATGAAGGATGACTAGGCCTGTAATGCTGGCTTGGGTTTTTGATAGAATCCACAAGGTCTTCTTGCTCTTTTTTTAACAATAGATTATGGAAAGGGTGTTCCCCACGCCTGTGGGGATGAACCGCGTTGTAACAACTCATGGTACGCCGGGCTGAAGTGTTCCCCACGCCTGTGGGGATGAACCGAGGTCTGCCAGGCTGTCGGCCTGCGCCATGGCGTGTTCCCCACGCCTGTGGGGATGAACCGAGTTGCCAGACTGCCTGGTCCTGGCCATTGGGGTGTTCCCCACGCCTGGGGAGACGAATTGCGGTGGCGACGAAGGCTTGGTCATGTTATTGATGTGTTGAACAGGCTCCGCTGCGCTCTGCCTGATACCTATGGAGTGGACTTGGCGCATCTCCCTGCTCATCCGTCGCTTCGCTCCCATGAGCAGGGAGATGCGCCGGTCACCCCGGCGTTCACATTCTCATGTGTGAGATTTATGGAGTACGTGCGCCGCCATCTGGCGCAATACCGGTGCTCAACGCCTTGCGGCATCAATGGAATGCTCACTTATCGTCAACAAAATCCGTGATATTGACCGAGGCGTGCTCAACGCCTTACGGCATCAATGGAATGCTCACACATACGCCCCAGGAGAGCTCAACATCATGCGCACGTGCTCAACGCCTTACGGCATCAATGGAATGCTCACCTACCGCAGCCTTGTCCAGATACGCCTCAAGCGCGTGCTCAACGCCTTACGGCATCAATGGAATGCTCACCCCCCCAGGCCGCGTATGGCTATCTCCAGGCCGCGGTGCTCAACGCCTTACGGCATCAATGGAATGCTCACGCGATACTCGACCACCCCCCAGCCGCACGATCACGCCGTGCTCAACGCCTTACGGCATCAATGGAATGCTCACGGGAGGCATGGCTCAATACGGCGATTACCCCAGAAGTGCTCAACGCCTTACGGCATCAATGGAATGCTCACGTCGCGAGGCCGTCCGCCTTGCCACCATTAGCCGGTGCTCAACGCCTTACGGCATCAATGGAATGCTCACCGGATACCTCGTTCGCCCTCGGACTCCCCGTGGGGTGCTCAACGCCTTACGGCATCAATGGAATGCTCACTTGTCCCTGCTGCGGTCGCCCCAGAAGTGCCCTCGTGCTCAACGCCTTACGGCATCAATGGAATGTTCACCGCATCTGTCCTAACCTGCAACTCTATCAGTACTTACAGCTTGCTTTGCGTGATACTCACCTCCTTGCCCTCTCCAGAGTGGCATACAATAGTGCCTGATGACGGCATGACAACACGAAAGCTTTAGAAACCAATGTGTTAGACCAAGTGCATACACCTCGGCATGGAGTGTGTCAGCCCATCCTATTATTTGTAAACGGGTTAGGCACATAATCTACCTCTCCTTCATCCAACACACGCCTATGCTTGCAGCTCAATGTCTGACAACAGCAACGGGATGCTCACTGACCACACCCTCTAAGTTTACGCGATGACAAAACTTTTGGCGTCTACTTCCCAGGCTTCAGGGCGATTGTGCGTGGCCACGTGCCGCTCACAGCTCTCGCATACCCGGACGATCAAGAGCCGATCCTCAGACGTCAGGATGGCCTCCAATTCCCAGTGTAGCCGCTCCATTTGTCGCATCGTCAGACGACAGCGAAAGATACTGTACTGCAGACGTCTGCCATAGCCGTGGAGTTTTTTGTAGACAGCGGGCCAGCGCTTCGGTTCGATAATATCATAACAAATGACATACCAACACTTGGCTTCCGGCATACGGGCTCCCCATTCATCAAACAGATAGCGCGCGAGGTAGCTGTCACCGCAAACGCATACGCGCAAACAGCCCACCTTCATGCATCCACTCTTTTTCCAGCAAGCGTACTTCAAGCTCCATCAAACGAGCGTAGGACAATGCATGCCCGATCACGGGATGCTTCCACTGATCCGTTTTACGGCGCTCATAAATGTGGATGAACTTCTTGTGCCCGGCTTCTGAAAGCCACACTTGCTGGCCAGCAATCTGAAAATCCTCCGTTTCGTGCCACTGTCGGCGATTGATGGACGCCAACACGGGCAAATCCACCAACGGGACGCGGAACAGCTCCATGAGATCCAGGGCCAGTGGGTGCGCCTGGGAACGCGGCTGATGATAGAAGCCCAGCGCAGGATCCAGTCCAACGACGAGAATCGCATTCATCACATCTTTCAAGAGCAGCGCATACCCAAAAGATAACAAGGCATTGCACCGATCACGTGGTGGACGCCGACTCCGGCCATCGGGCCGCATAGCCGCCCCCACGTCTGGCGCAATGACATCTGGCAACGCACTGAAGTAGTGGGCGGCAATGCTGCCCTCATAGCCGCGCAAGCTGTCCAGACTCGCCGCGTGGGCGAGGGGATGCAACAATTTCCGTATACTACTAATCGCGGCTTTGACCGCATCTGTGGCCCGTCCGACATCACGGCTGGTGCGTAACAACACACTCAATTGTCCACGCGCCCGGGCCTCGGTCAATTGCCTCGACAGGCGCAGACAGACAGCCGGCTCCGTCAACGCCTTATACTGCCGGATACGACGTTGCACCGGGCCAGCGCCCGCCACCCAGGTGCCCATATACCGGCCACCCATCGTGACCATGTGGACCCCTATGTCACGCTCGGCACACAAACGCAACGCCTGGGTCGTGATCTGGGCGAAACCGTGCAAGACCACCTGACCCACTTCGTGGACCGGATAGCGCTGTGGTTCGATCTCTTTGGCAGTAACTTCCAGTTGGTCACCCTTACGTCCGACGCGGGCGCCTGGCGTCAACACGTGCACGACCTGCCGGTCGTCGTCCGCCGGAAATAGCCGGAGGGTCTTATAGTCAGCGTGCTGCGCTAGGCGCGCTTCTTCCGGCAGACAGACCGGGGCGAGCGAACACCGCACGCATAAACGCTCATTCTCCGCCACAGGCGGACGCTCTACCGACAACTGCAACGCCCGCGCCCGCCCAATGGCCTGCTGTAAATCCGTCCGCGCCTGTGCGTCTATGGAAACACGCACCATAGTGTTGTCGGCATGGTAGCGCACCCGGCCTTCAGGGATGACGCGCCCCGTATGCTCTTCGAGCAATGCCGCATAGGCCACCACCTGCAAACGGTCACTGGGCCATGCGGCTGCGGCACCCTCCTGCCCAGGCGGACCGCCCGCGCTTGTGCTCGTACGGGAGCAGCATACCATCCCGCCGTCGCACACAGTCCACTTTTCCCACCAGCCCCCAGCGCTCGGATTCGAGGGCCAACGTCAGCCACAGAAAGCCGGGCAAGGGGGCTGCCTGCTTGAGCTGGCAGGGGAATGGCCCGTTGAGCCGTCTGCGGCTCAACTCCTGCTTGACATTGCCATATAAAGCCAATATGTTTATGGGCATGAAACTGACCTTGCAACTCCAACTCCTCCCCGATGAGACGCAGGCCAATGCCTTGCGCGGTATCGTTGAACGCTTTAATGAGGCGGCAACCTGGCTGGCTGGTGTAGCCTTTGCCCAGCAGTGCGCCAACAAAGTGGCGTTGCAAAAGCTGGCGTACTACGAGTTGCGGGAACGCTTTGGACTGCCAGCCGATACGGCGATACGGTGTATTGCTCAGGTGGTGGAAGCCTATAAACGAGACAAGACGGTTGCCCCGGCCTTTCGTCCTCATGCCGCGGTGCCGTTCTCCATGCGCAAGAATCTGAGCTTCAAGGGGCCAGACCGGGTGAGTATCCAGACGCTCACAGGCCGCGTGGTGGTGCCGTATCTCATGGGAATGTACCAGGCGCAACGTTTTGGGTTTGCACATGGGCAAGCCGACTTGGTCTTGCGGCGTGGCGGAAAATGGTTTCTGCTGGTGACAGTGGATGTCCCAGAGGACACGAGGATACCCGTCAGTGACTTTATCGGTGTCGATCTGGCCGTGGTCAATCTGGCGACAACGTCTGATGGCGCAACGCACAGCGGGGACACGATTGAAGCCTGCCGCACACGGTACGCGAAGCGCCGGCAACGGCTCCAGCATGCCGCGCATGTGGCGCAGATGGACGGCAAGCGGCCGAAGAACATCCGGCGTGCCTTGCAGCGTATTGCGAGAAAAGAGGGAAGGTTTCGTAGGGACGTGAATCACTGTATCAGTAAGGCGCTCGTTACGGAGGCTACAGGCACCGAGAGAGGGATAGCGCTGGAAGATTTGACGCATATCCGCTCGCGGACTCAGTTCAGGCCGCCGCAACGGGCCAAGATGAGCGGGTGGAGCTTTGCGCAGCTCAGAACTTTTGTCGAGTACAAGGCCAGACTGGCAGGCACCCCCGTGGCGTTGGTAGACCCCAGGAATACCAGCAAGGGCTGTAGTGCGTGCGGACATGTGGCCAAAGCGAATCGACCATCTCAAGCGCGGTTCTCCTGCAAACAATGTGGCTATACGGCCAACGCCGATTTGAACGCCGCGCAAAACATCAGACATAGGGCGCCAGTCAATGCGCCTCAGGTTGCGGGTTTGCTGTTCCATGCCTAGAGGCATGGGCTGGCGAACGCCAGCGACAAGCTGCCTGCTTGAGCTGGCAGTCGTTGACTCGCCCTCGTCTTCTCCGCGTTCGATTTCCACGTGTAGACGCCGTCCTGTGTACACACGCTCATCGGCGATGCGCAGGTTCTCCACTTCTTCGAGGTAGAACAGCCGTTCGCAGTACGCCAGGGCGTGTAGCGCCATAATACGGAGTGGTTCATGCGTCATACCAACCTCTCCAAGAGACTACCGTCTCAAACGAGCCGTGCCGCTCGGCAATTGCAGCCCGCATCCTGCTATGTAACAATGTCCAAAGCACATCTATGAAGGAATGCAGGAGAGTGATCATGCAAGCGACGGAGCATTGTTATGTTGTCACCGATGAGCAGATTCTCCACGGTGAGCCGATTATCAAAGGGACACGCACTCCAGTACGGGCCATCGTGGAAACCTGGCGGCTCGGGGTCTGGCCGGAAGAGATGCCGAGCCATTTGCCACACCTCACACTCGCGCAGGTGTTTGATGCCTTGAGCTACTACAGCGATCATCAGGCGGAAATCGATGTATACATGGTCCGCAACCGCATTCCCGACGCGTTGATTGATCCCTCGGACAAGAGGACATGAGTCGCCTGTTCATTGCGCTGTATCTCGATGAAGACGTTGACATATTGATTGCACCGTTGCTGCGGGCACGCGGATGCAGCGTTGCTACGACCCAGGAGGCCGGGCAACTCCAGATTTAATCCGGCGCCATGATCTCTGTCCACTGTTCCATGGTTGGCGTCGTCACCATGGTGGCCCGCCCTTCCAGGTCGTAACGCTGCCACCTTGTTCTGGCAGCGCCTACATGATCTACCCATATCGGCAGTTCCATCACGCCCATGTTATGTGGGATGAGACGATACCATTCACCTTCGATGGTCTCGCACAAACACACATCATTAACCGCATCATCGCTCAGCCCCAAACACAGGACACCGTAGCGCTCAACACTCTCAGGGGCAGTAAGCGCCGTGAGAATTCTCTGCTCCAGAGTGGGGTCAGCAGCAAGTTCTCCGGACGAATCCACCCAGCACAGAAAGTCGATGCCACACAGGGTTTCAATGAAATCCGGGGCGTTACCGAGTTTCTCCTGCTTACCTGGGACACCATATTTGTAGCGACTGAGTTTGCGCAGGGTCGTAGCAATGAGCGGCACGCGTTTATAGGCAAAGGCGAGACGCACACCAACGTGCCGCCGTCTGAAGCGCTCGCTGACGAGCGAGAGCAACATGCCATACACCGTGGCCGGCGGTGGCAACGGATAGGTCTCGGCAAAGGAACGGGCATAGGACTTACGGAAGCTGGCGTAAGGCACTTCTACACGCAAGGTAAGCACGCTTTTACCCTCCATGGTTTGCTAAGACGGCAAATGTGGCATCTCGCGCTGCAATGCGTCGCCGGGCTTCATCCGCGGCCCCCTTGACGCCCGCAAGGACTGCGACGCCAAGTTCCTTGAGGCGTGCACCTTCAAGCGTTGTGGATACTTCCCCGCCGACAATCAACTCGCTGGCTGCAATATCACCGTTTTCGACACGTTGTAGCAGTCGGGCAATGGTATACGTGCGATGCGCTTCGTCGTGCTCAAAGCAATTCTGCATTTTGGACGAGTGCGCACTGGTTATGCGTAACACCATGGAGGCAGGAGAAAAATCGTACGCAAAACGCGCGTGATTGCCGGCGACTGGTGGAGGGTCAACGATAGCGTCGAGCAAGTAACCGATGGGTTCTTTCTTGATGACATCATTGAGATTGAGGCCAAAACTATACTGATATTCCGTTGTGTGCATCTCGGTACCGTACAGCGAGAGCGTACCTTTGGTCTTTTCTCCACTCACCGCGTTGAATGACAGTTCCCCTCGATATGGACGCAGACTGACAGCACGGCCAATGGCCAGTGGACTGGGGCGTTTTGTGGTCTTCCCTTTCGCCTTCCCCCGGCCTCTAGCCGGTTTTGGCGCGCTCGATTCAGCTGGGTCCTGATCTTCGTCCTCCCGCTCCTGTTTTGCAGCCTCAGCGTCCATAAAACCCATCAGGTCATCGTCGAGGTATACATTGCCACTGGTGGGGTTCCAGGTGGTCCGCTTCTCGTCCTCGTAATCGAGCTTACCCGCCTCTGGATCGTATGAGCGATTCACAGGCAAACCTTCGAGCTGGAAGCGGTAGCGCAGCGCGAACCGAATTGCTTCTGCGGACACGCTGGTGTGCAGGTCGTCCTGATGAAAGACTTTTTGCAGCGTCATGGTGTTGCCAATGTTATCGCCGCGATTGTTTGCCGCTACGGCTTCGCCTGTCAGAATGGTGCCGTACAGATAATGTGTTGCCATGGTTATTTCTCTCCTTGCGCGGTAGTTTTCCTGACTTCGCTCGTATAGCTGACGAGCGCAAATAAACAGAGATTCTGAAAGCGATCAAAATTGCGTGCATTGAAGATGAACTTGCGGATGCGCAGGCCATCTTCACGTAGCGCACCGAGCGAGCCACCTTTTGTGGCATCGGCGCAAAAGCGTAGGAACCACCCGACGAGGGCTTCTGCTGTCTTGGTGCGCAGAATGGCATTGCGCATCCGTTCCCGCTCCACTTCGACGAGTCTGGGAAAATCTAGCCCGTCTCGACGAGCGCGTTCTCCAAGTGCGCCCATCGTCAAGGACCAAGCTTCGTGAAAAGTGCGAATGATAGCTTGATCATCGGCGTCTTTAATGGCCTCGTTCATGGCTTTGAGTCCTCCTTGCAGAAAGCGCATCTAATTAAAGTCTTTTTTATCCTTAACCAATTCCACAAAATGTGCGCACCAGTGCCTTTCGGCAGCGAGGTTGGCGGCGACCAGTTCGGGGACTGGGCTCGTCGGAATCGCATAGCCTTCTCCTTTCTTTGACTTGATGACTCTGGTGTGCCCCAGATAAGTGTTTGCAGCACGGAAGATGCCCATCTCAGGATAGTCGCCCTTGAGTTTAGCAATGAGGCTGCGATTAATCTGATTTTTGTCCCAGGCCACTTTGCCCATGGCTACAGCCAGACAACCGGCTACGCTGCGCTCGCTAGTAATTTCTTCAGCCTGCAGATCAATCAGAAACCGCAGAGCTGCTTCTTCTGCACCGCCAACTACTCGCCCCAAATAGCTATTGCTGAAGCGCTGCATGCCTTGCCCTGTAGCAGCAATGCGATGTAGCGCGCGTGCGAACAGCTCAAGGTCAATCACGTCAGGGACAATGACGCAATACTGTGCTTTTTCCCTATACGTGCGCGGACGTAGCAAGAAAATGGCGCAACCGACCATCAAAAACAGCAGCAGTATGACGTCCTCAGCCGGCGCCTGGAGGTCTAGCGCACCACTCATTGCCCCTGGTACGACAGACTGCGGGACGGACGCGATGGACGGAAAGCCGTCTTTGTGTTTTTTTTTCAAGCAGTTCTGTCCCTTGAGCTTTTTGATGTGCGTAGCTGTTGACAGCCTTGTAAGTGAAGATCTCGCTGACGTCATCATCTGTCTTCAGCTCGAAACGCCGGGGCTCTTTCTCCCCCGGACGCATTTTAGGATGTTGTAGAAATGTGCCGGTAATACCGTTATGAATTGCCAGCCGCAAGGCGTCTTGGCCAGCTTTGATGCCCTGGCCAGGCAGGTCAATCAATCTGTCTACGGTGAGCTTGAACGACGCTTCCAGGATGCGACGTAACGCTTCCTGGTCGGTCATCTGGTCACTCCATGCCAGTCGCACATGATCGCGAGTGACTGCCGCGGGAATACCGTCCGGCGGTTTCGTACCCCAGGCGCGAATGGTGGCAGCAAGTCCGCCCAACGCTGCTCGATGATATATCGTATAGTTTGGATTGCTGAGCCGATAGATCAATTCCTTTGCCATTGCGCTCCTGCCCCTTCATAGGTCCCTTTGTTGCAGTCGTATTCCACTGCATCCTGAAGTGCGACGCGGAGAGTCCCCAGGCGCTCCCACTTCAGTACGGCTTCTCTGCAAGGAGAAGCCTCGCAGCTCTCCCTCCCACACTTCCAGGCATATGGGTTCGTCCCATGGTAGCTGAGCCGATAGGTCAAATCCTTTTCCATTGCGCTCCTGTCCCCTCGTGAGTGTCTTCGTTGTAGTCGTACGCCACGGCGTCATGTGGGGCAACGCGAATGAAGCCCAGACGTTCCCACTTCAGCACGGCATCTCTGAAAGGCATGGCAACCTCGTGTTGCCGTATCCAATCACGGGTTGGCTGGCCCTGGGCATCGCGCTCATGGCACGCTCGCACATCGGCTTCGAGAAGCACACTGACGGTGTAGCCTTCAGCGCGCGTCCACCCTGGACGTGTGCGCCACAAGCCCGAAAAGAACACAGCACGTTCTTCAGCAGTGGCAAGATCATAGTCTTTCGCGTCACTATATGCGGCGAAAGCTTCGGCTAGGTTGCGCTGATGCAGCGCTTGCCCGCGTTCTACAAGCCCGCGCAGCCACTGACGGGCTTTGTCCAGTTCTGCTTTGTCGTATGGCAGTTCGACTTGCGATTCGCCGTGCGGCAGAGCGCGAATCAACGCGGGCTTCGGTGGTTGGGGGCGCTCCGGCACGGAACGCCGGTTGAGCCTACCCATGCGTTGAATCAAGGAGGGAATCGGCGCCAGGTCGGTCATGAGGAGATCCGCCGAGAGGTCTAAGGACATTTCCGCCACCTGGGTAGCCACAAGAATAGCGCCGGCGTCGGTGGTCTTGAAATGGTCAATGACGCGCCGATGGCGCACGCTACGATCTTTGGTAACCGTTCACCTAGTGTCAGCAAATAACTCATATAAGATCAATGAGTTAGTATGCAGAGCAGATACGAGATGCGATGATTTCTCTAATTTTCGCAAAATAACAGCTAAGAAATCAAAGAGTTATACCCCCTGAACGGTTACGATCTTTGTAGCGAAAGCGCGAGTGATAGAGATCAACGTACACGCCGGGATAGCGCTTGCGACACTCGGCAAATGTGTGATTAGCCCAGTCAACACGATTACGTACCCACAAGACTTTCCCGTGTGCCACCAGGCATTGCTCAACAGCTTGCCATGTATCGTCGTCCGTTGCAGAATCGTTGATGAGATATCGGCGCAAGGTTTCAAACTCTTCCGGGCCGTGTATAACGCAGAGATCAGGCCGCACGTGGGCGATAGCGCGGCGGCGCTCTTCTGGCAGTGAGGCTGTCATCAACAGAACAGGCAGGCGCGGAAAGTGTTTGAGAAATATCAAGAGGTGTCCAAACAATTGCTCGTCGAAAGCATGAATTTCGTCGAACACGATGGCGCTACACATAATCGCGGGGAGGCTGTAGATGGCACGGCGGGCATTGGACATCAGACCAAGAACGGTATCGACTGTAGTCACAACGAGCGGCGTACTCCACAAGGCGAGCGATTCGATCTTGTCGCGTTCTGCCTGCAACGCCGTACGGGCAGCGGTGGCAGTATCCCGTTCCTCCTCACTGGCCTCCTCTTGTACCGCAGTTGCTGCCATCGTGCGCAGGTCAACACTGGCGCGTGCATGACATAGGCTGGTATCAAGCCCCGATTCCAGTGCGTAGTCTCTAAAATGTTCGGTTGTTGTGCCAGTAGTCGGGAGACAGAAAAACACACGAAAATTCGTTCGCCCCGTTTCGGCAGCTCTCTGACACCATGTGCGTGCCGACATATATGCCGCCAGGCTCTTGCCAGAGCCACACCCGGCCTGGGCTAAGGTCAAGGCTGCCTCTGAACGTGCCACAGCGTGTTGAAAGTCACGAATAATAAAATCGGGTGGTAGGGCAGTAGAAGGTTGGCTGTTACGCGGATATCGCGAGCGTTCCCACGCCCATGTACTGATGAGGGTTGCTAGGTCATTAGGTGTTAACCCAACCGCCAGACCTCGGGAACATATGCAGCGAGCGAATAGTTTGTTGCCCATTGCCCACGCGCAGCGACGGCACTTGCCGCAACATCTGCCGCAATACCCAAACCTTTGATGATCGCCAACAGTCGACGTTCTTCGTCACCCGCGAAGTCGATTTCGTGCTCTGTAAAATCGTCTTGTAGGTCTCTGAGTGCTTCCCGCGCTGCCCAATCACCAGGCTCTTTGCTCGTGCGGGCAATCACCAGGTTACGCTCAAAACGTGGCGGCGTCTCAAGCCCTAAGTCGGCACTCATCTCTGATAGAATCGTTGTAAAGTCTGGATGGGCGACGTGCACCGTCAAAGTGGCTGATTGCTCCGGTCTCGTGCACTCATCAAACTTGCGATGGTGCCCCATGGCGCCCCACACGACCATCAGGAATGTCTCCGAGAGCGGTGACAGCCACTGACGTAACCTCTCATCTAGACATACCAGTAGCCCTGAAATTGTTTCGTGACGCATGAGCTGTTTAATCTGTGGCTGGCTCGTTACCATTTCTTGAAAGTGGTTACTGGCCTTGCCCAAATCCTGTATCCAGCCGTTTGCCCGCAACGTGAGACAGAACCTCGCAAAGAGTGCTGGACTGAGGTCGGCATTCAACAACGCAAGAGGACCGACAGCGCGAGCCAGGGCATCACACGCCATGGCCACATCGCGGCTGTGTTGCGTCAGCAGGGCGTAATCCGGTGGAGTATTGCCATGCTTGTGCCGGTCGTATGACTTTGCCAGTAGACGATTCATCAGGCATCTCCCTTGGGATACTTCGTGTGCACAACGGGGTTGAAAAGCCCACAGCCCATAGTACGTCGGCCACCGAGGCCGAGGCTTTGCAGGGTAATGGAGTCTTGATCGCTCAGGCCATGGACAAGGAGAGAAAAGCCGACAATCTTTTTGCCATGAATGCTGATGATACGGCGGTACCGTGTGCGCCCGTCACGGGGCAGTTCAAGCGTAGCGTTCATGCCAAGTGCAGTGCGTTGGCGCTGTGCGGCCTCAAGAAATGGCTCGGGTTCGGTGAATGCCTTAATGGTGACAATGCGCGCATAGAGCGAGGCGGCAGGCACGAGTGGGCGCGCCATGGGGACACCGAGACGTATGGCATAACCTGTAAACGCCAAACGCTTGCCAGCAAGTGGAAGCACCGTAGCAAAATGTTGCACTGGGAGGCGTAGACACAGACTTGTGCCGGAGCTTGGCAAAGCGATCATGCCTCGGTCCCATGGAATGCCGCTGATCAGTTCAACGCCGAGCCATGGGGCGCTGTGTAGTACTGGGAACATATGCGTAATCGCTGCGTAGAGCGGATAGCCATGATCGGCAGGGAGGTGAGTGCCTTGCACAGGAAAGGCTACATTCAGGTATGGCGTGGTCAAGAAGTCACTCGTTGTTGGCTGTGGATGTGTTGCGAGCATGTTATTCCTCCTGATGTTGCTTTAAAGCCTGTTGCAAGCGTTCGCGCACAAGTTGGCGCAGTGACTTGGGCTTTTCAACGCGACAATGCCCGGCGTAGGTAAGGCAAAAGCGCGCCACCGCCTCAAGACCATTGTGCCCGACAGGGAACGCCAGACGGAGGCTACCGTCCGGCAAGTCCTCACGTTGCTCATCGACGTGGAAGGTCTGGCGCTCGCGGATCCACCGCGCCTGGTAGGCGTCAAACACCAGGCTGACCGTCGTCATCCGGCCACCGCGCGTCATAAAAAAGCCGCGCCGCAGATGCGCATCTACCTGCCACCCTGGCGGAGGCGTAAAAAAGGCTTCTGTCTCGTGCACCTGTCGCATACGACCGACGTGAAAATCGCGTACCTCCTGGCTCTGATGGTCAAAGGCAATGGCATACCAATCGCCCGCAAAGTTGTGGAGATGCAGCACGTCGATGTTGCGCTCGGCAGAGCATTACGATGCTGAGAATAATACGTCACACACAGGGTACGATGTTCGAGGCTCGCCCGCGTCAGGGTGTGCAAAAGCGATGGCTCTACCAGGACATACGGTAGGGCCTTAAAGGTCATATTGGGGCTGATGGTACTGGGGTTGATGGTAATCTGCTCCGGCAAAAAGGCGGCTAACTTGGCCAGCGCGTGGCGTAGCAACGTCGCCTCGGGCGTCTGCCCGAGTTCCTGCATGACGTAGTGAGCCGTAAAAAACGCCAGGAGTTCGCCCTCACTCAAACGGGCGGGCGGCAGTTGCCAGCCTGGCTCAGCGTACCGCCAGCCCTGGCGCTGCCGATCATACAGCAGGGGGGCTTTGAAGACCTCGCGTAAGGCTTTGAGGTCGCGCTTGATCGTGCGGGTATGGCGTTCGGTGCGCGTGGCTCAATCCTGGGTGGATGGATAGTCGCGCGCATTAATGGCTTCATGAAGCTGCTGTAAGCGTGCCAGGGCACGCACATGGACACGTAACGGATCATCCATTGACACCTCACTTTCTCGGAGGAAAAGACCAAGTGTAGTGTACGACGTGTCCAGTGACATCGAGTGTCCCTCTAGCAGCCCTGGAAGAATTTTGCGGTAGTGACGCCGGTGATGATCTGGTGCTGCTGCGCCCGGACCTGCTGAACGGCTACACCGGAGCCATCATCCGCGCCGCCCGCGCCCACGTGGACGAAATCGGCTGCGTGCTGGAGGCGGACATTGACCCTGCACATTGCGACTGCACCGGCGTTGAACGACTGCAGCCTGCCTATGCCCAGCGGCGCGGGGTGGGGGCAGCGCAGCCGGCAGGGGAGAAGGCCGTCGGCGGCCTATCGGCAAGCCTCTTGAGGCGCTAATCGAAGAGCGCTACACTGCCACAGGCAGACAACGCGTGTACCCCCAGGCTGGTCGCGCCGGCAGCCTGCCCTGCCTGCTCCGCCGGACGAGGCGGTGACAGCATGAGCACAGCGCAGATGACATAGGGAGAGAGGCATGTTTGATCTCGTGATCCAGAACGCTCGTATCTGTGACGGCACTGGCCAGGCCAGTTTCATAGGCACTCTGGGCATCAACGACGGCCGCATTACCTATCTCGGCCAGGACAAGGGACTGGCCGCGCAACGGACGGTCACGGCGGATGGCCTGGTGTTAGCCCCAGGGTTCATTGACCCGCACACGCACTACGACGCGCAGGTGTCCTGGGATCCACTCCTCACCAGTTCCCCGTGGCACGGGGTGACGACCGTCGTGATGGGCAATTGCGGCGTCGGCGTTGCGCCGGTCAGGCCGGAGACCCGCGATATCCTCATGCACGACCTGGTCAACGTTGAGGCGATTCCGTATGCGGTGATGGAGGCCGGCATCGACTGGCAATGGGAGAGTCACGGGGAATATCTCGATACCATTGATCGGCGTGGCCTGGGGATCAATATCGCCTCGCTGGTGGCGTTTACCCCTTTGCGTCACTACGTCATGGGCGCAGCCGCCATGGAACGCCAGGCCACCCAGGAAGAGATTGGCACGATGCGCGGCCTCATGCGGGAGGCTATGCAGGCGGGGGCGTTTGGCTTTAGCACCACAACGTCGCGCAATCATACCGGCTCCGGCGGTCGGCCGCTGGCCTGCCGCAACGCCAGCCGGGAGGAACTGGCCGCCCTGTGTCATGCCTTGCGTGATGTTGGCCGGGGGACGATTGAAATCGTCCTTAATTCAGCCGGGATGCATCCCATTGATGACGCCGACGTCGAGACCTTACGCCTGCTCAGCCAGGAAAGCGGCCGCCCGGTGACCTGGCTGTCGCTGTTTGCCCGCCCCGGCGAGCCGGATTTCCATCACACCCAGACGGTCGCCAAACTGGGTGATCTCCTGGCGCACACCATGCCCCAGGTGACGCCCCGCCCGATCTATATGCAGGGGGACTTGCGCAATCCCACGATGTATGCCACCTACCGGGCCTTCCAACCGGCCTTCGATTGCTCCCTGGAAGCGCAAATCGCGCTGTATCAGCAACCAGCCTTCCGTGACGCCTTTGTGGCGGACGTGCAGCTCCGCAAGCGCGAGCATCTGTGGGGCCAAACGCGTGTGCTGGCGGTCACCAACCCGGCGCTCGCCGCCTACAACGGCCAGACGATCCAGGAGATTGCCACGCTCCAGGGTAAACGGCCCGTTGATGCGTATCTCGACCTGGCGATTGCTGATGCCCTTGAGGCCAGGTTCCAGACGGCCATTTTTAACTACGATGAGGCGGGCATCGCGCGTCTGGTGCAAGATGAGCGTTTCCTGATCGGGCTGTCAGACGGCGGGGCGCATGTGGATTTTCTCTGCGACGCCGGCTATGCCACGGCCTTGCTGGATATCTGGGTGCGCCAGCGCCAGGTGTTGAGCCTCGAACAGGCCGTCCATAAACTCACGGCGGTGCCGGCAGCGTTGTTCGGCATGTCCCAGCGCGGGACGTTGGCCGTCGGTAAGATCGCGGACCTGGTGTTGTTCGATCCTGAGACTGTGGCCGCGCAAACGCCCGAGTACGCGTATGACTTCCCACGGCAGGGACGGCGGCTGATCGCCAAAGCCACTGGGGTGATGGGCACGTTTGTCGCCGGGCAGCAGGTCTATGAGCAGGGAACCCACACTGGGGCTTTCCCGGGCCGGGTCTTACGGAGTGGTGCGGCTTGAGATGCCGTCTGCAGTGGGCAGCATCCAGGCAGGCGAGTTGACAGTCTGGCCCAATGTGCGCACTATACCGCAGACGTCGTACTCGACAACGCAGAACCTATGTGAAGGAGGGAAGTCGGTATGGTTGCCCACACTCGTTCCATACACATTCTTGACCCCTGCCCCGAAGACATCCCCGAGGCCCAGGGGCGTAGCGCCGAACTGACGGGCCTGGCTGGCAAGGTGATCGGTCTCCTGGAAAACCGCAAGTACCATGCGGATGCGTTCCTGCACGAGCTACAAAAAGTCCTGGAGCGCGACTATGGTGTCAAGAAGGTGGTCTATGCCACCAAGTTTACCTATAGCGCTCCCTGCGCTCCCGAGACGATTGACACCCTGGTGGGCGCGTGTGATGCCATCATCCACGGGATCGCCGATTGAGGCTCTTGCACAGCGTGGGGTCTCCACGACACTGTAGCGACCGAATCCCGCGGTATTCCCTCCGTCAGTGTTATCACTAGCTCCTTTACCAGCGCCGCCCACGCCCGTGCCGCGACGCTGGGTATGCCGGATGTCCGCATCGTGATCCTGCCCAGTCCCCTGGCGTCGCGCAGCGTGGCCGACGTGCAGCGCCTGGCGCATGAGTATGCTCAGGAGATTATCGGACTGCTGAGCGCCAGTTAGGGCTCGGTTGTAGAACGTACGACACAGGATCTGTGCCTGGGAGGGGCGACTGGCCCGTTGCCCTTCCCAGCCCGTCAGGCCTACGGATGGCCTACTGCGCGAGGCGCTTAGAAGCTCTTCCCCTGAACAGAAGGATGTTGACTGTGACTGCTGTGCTCAAGTCGCGCCGCCTTGAAGTGCCGGACTCGTTTGCGACCGTACAGGCGTATTACGAGGAACGCGGCTGGACTGATGGTTTGCCCGTGGTACCGGCCACCGAGGATCTGGTGTGGGAAATGCTCGGGACATTTGCTTACAATCCGGCCCACTCGCTTGGGGTCATCCAACCGCGCAATGCCCCGGTGACGCTGGAAAAAATTGCCGTTAATGCCGTCATGGCCGGCTGCCGCCCGGAGCATTTCCCGGTGGTGCTGGCGGCGGTCCGTGCCATCATGCAGTCCGAGTTTAATGTCGCCGGTTGCCAGGCCACCACGGGTGGTGCCGCCCCGGCAGTCATTGTCAACGGGCCGCTGGCAGCGCAATTGCAGATCAACGGCGATGCCGGCTGTTTTGGGCCCGGTTACCGCGCCAATGCGGTGATTGGACGCGCCCTGCGGCTGGTCGTCCGCAACATCGCGGGCCTCGTTCCGGGGGTGATGGACAAAGCGACGCTCTCCACGCCAGGGCGCTACTCCTTCTGTTTTGCGGAAAACGAAGCGCGCAGTCCGTGGGAGCCGCGCCATGTTGAACTGGGCTTTGCGGCCAGTGCCAGTACCGTGACCGTGACGGCGGTGCGGGCGGTGTATCCGATCATGGAAACCACCGTGCCCACCGGGGATCAGGTGCTACAGACGCTGGTGGAGGCCATCCGGACGGTAGGCTTTGCCAATTACTACCAGATTGGGACGGGGGCGCAGCTCACCCTAGTGGTCTGCCCGGAGCACGCTGCCGAGATGGCGGCGGCCGGGCTCTCCAAGGCGGACGTGCGGGCCTACATCCACCAACAGGCGCGCATGCCTATGCACCGCCTGCAGGGCGTGGCCCATTACGGCAACCGCAACTGGCCCGCCTGGGTTGACGAGCATGACCCTGATTTTCTGGTGCCGGTGGCCAGCAGTGCCGACGACATTGTGGTGGTCGTGGCCGGCGGCGATGGCCGCCATTCCGCCTGGTTAGCCGGGTGGGGCGTGACCAGGGTCGTGACCCAGGAAATTACCACCACGTTCGCGTAAGACACAGGCCGTGCCTGCGACAGGGTGGTAGGGTGGCCAGCCGCGAGAGTGGCGCATCCGTACACCTGCCCGTAGTGTACAAGGCAGCCTGGGACAGGAGATAGTGTCAGCCAGGGTGCGGCTCCAGAGCCTCCAGCACCGCAGCCGCAGTGGCCGTCCAGCCGACAATGGCTCCCTGGGCGCGGATCATCTCTAGCGTGGCCTGCTTGAAGGCCGGGAAGTAACTGGCGGTGGCATCTTCCACCAGTAAGCACTCGTACCCACGGTCGTTGGCCTCGCGCATGGTGGTTTGCACACAGACTTCGGTGGTGACGCCGGTCACGATCAGGTGCGTGATGCCCCGAGCCGTGAGCAATTCCTGCAGCGGCGTACGGTAGAACGCCCCCTTGCCTGGTTTTTCCAGCACCGTCTCGCCGGGCTGCGGGGCCAGGGCCGGGACAATGGCATTGCCCGGCTCGCCGGCAATCAAGATACGCCCCATGGGGCCAGGATCACCGATACGCCGCGTCGGTGCACCGCGCTGGCGTTTGGCGGGTGGACAGTCCGACAGATCGGGGCGGTGCGCTTCCTGGGTGTGGATAATCGGCAGCTTGTGGGCACGAAAGGCATCGAGCAGGCGCCGGACCGTGGGCACAATCGCGGCCAGGGGCGTCACATCATTGCCCAGGGCCGCGCCAAAACCGCCGGGTTCGAGAAAATCGCGCTGCATGTCGATGACCAGGAGCGCCAGGCCAGACAGCGGGAAGTCGTAGGGCAAGGGGGCCGCGTCAATCGTCGGCATGGCGCTCTCCTGCGCGGCCTCAGTGCGCCGCCATATGGTGCCCAATGGTCGCCAGGTCGGCGCCGGCAATGGGTGTCTCGTATACCATCTGACCATTACTCATCACCAGGATACGATCCGCCAGGGCCAGGATCTCATCCAGATCTTCACTCACCAGTAGCACGGCAGCGCCGCGATTGCGCGCCGCCATAATTTGCGAGCGAATTTCAGCGGCGGCGGCCAGATCAAGGCCAAAGCAGGGATTCGCCACAATCAACACCTGCACCGCCTCGCTCAGTTCACGTGCCAGCACGGTGCGTTGCACATTGCCGCCCGACAGGTGGGCGATGGGCGTCTGCGGTGACGGAGCGGCGATGCGGTAGCGCGTGATCAGCTCCTGGGCCAGGCGCGCCATGGCCTGGAACTGCAGCCAGCAGCCACCACGCACCAGCGGCGGGCGGTCAAAACGGCGCAGCATGAGGTTGTCAATGACACTCATGCGCGGCACGCAGGCATTGCGCAGGGGTTCTTCCGGCAGGCAACAGACGTGGTATTGCGCCATGTGCTGACGGGTGGCCTCATACGCTGCACCGCCCACGTCGATTGCTCCGGCGAGTCGCGTGCGCTGTCCGGCGAGGATTTCCACCAGCTCGCGCTGGCCATTGCCGGACACGCCGGCGATGCCGACGATCTCACCAGCGTGCAACGTCAGGTGCACGTCGCGCAGGGCCGGGACACCGCGATCATTCAAGGCTTGCACGCCACGCAGGGTCAGGCGCTGTGGCCCGACCTGTCCTGGCGTGCGTTCCAGGGCCGCGGGCACAGCGCGGGCGCCAATCATCATCTCGGTCATGTCCGCCGGGCTCAGCGTGCCCACCCTACCCGTGCCGATATACTTGCCGCGCCGCAGCACCGTGACCTCATCGGTAAAAGCCTCGACCTCCCGGAGCTTGTGCGTAATCATCAACACGGTCAGTTGCCCCTGTCGCGTCATGGTGTGCAGCAAGCCGAGTACTTCATCGGCCTCGCCTGGGGTGAGCACTGAGGTCGGTTCGTCGAGAATGAGCAGGCGGCGGTCGAGGTAGAGCTGTTTGAGCAGTTCGACTTTTTGCTTCTCGCCGGCGGCCAGGTTAGCGATGCGGGCATCGAGATCGACCTGGAACGGCATGCGCGCCATGAAGGCGGCCAGGGCCTGGCGTTCCTCGGCCCAGTGAATCACCGCTGGCAGGGTCGGACGTGCCAGCAAGAGGTTTTCGGCCACGGTCATGTTCGGCACCAGGGTAAAGTGCTGATACACCATGCCGAGTCCCAGCGCATGCGCGTCACGTGGATTGCTCAAGATGCGCTCACGATTCCACACCAGGATGTCGCCATCATCGGGGCGGTGATAGCCCATGATGCACTTCACCAGGGTACTTTTCCCGGCGCCATTTTCCCCGAGTAAGGCATGCACGCTGCCCTCGTGCACGCGTAGGGACACCTGATCGAGGGCCACGAAAGCGCCAAAACGCTTGGTCAGCGCAATGACTTCGAGCGCCAATGGGACTGGATGCTGGGTGAGAGGCGCACTCATGTCAGACCCGCCAACAGGGCGGCGGCGGGCGCGACGGCTCCAAAGACGCCGCCCTGCATGGTGACCATCTTAATGGCCGCCTCGTGATTGCCGCGATCCGTGGCGCCGCAGCAGTCGGTCAGTAGCAGGCACTCATAGCC
>SXGT01668511.1_pt1 | contig 27141 bp, 21 predicted proteins | sample 3176221 | NCBI WGS metagenome assembly SXGT01 (sample SAMN11356862, study PRJNA531348) | freshwater metagenome | isolation source: freshwater sample F1-120 | place: China: Fuxian Lake, Yuxi | collected 2017-12-25
GCAGCTGCGCCGCCGCGTTCGGAGCAGATCAAGCGAGCAGTTCGCACCGAGGATCTGCTGGTCACCAAGATCTTGATCGCGGCCAACATCGCAGTGTTCGTTCCGACGGCGTTGAGCGGCGGAGCGCTCGGACGAACGGGATCATCCTTCCACGCCGATTGGGCGCTTTGGGGACCCGCCATCGCCGGTGGCGAGTGGTATCGGCTCGTGACATCGGGCTTTTTGCACTTCGGATTGATTCACCTCGCGCTCAACATGTACATCCTGTACCAGCTCGGATTGACACTCGAGGGCGGAGGTCTCGGTCGAGCCCGATACGTCGCGATCTATTTCGCATCGCTGTTCGCGGGGTCGTTTCTCGCAGTTCTGTTCGAACCGGATGCGCTGACGGCTGGCGCATCCGGCGCGGTGTACGGCGTCGCCGGCGCGGCGACCATCGGACTCTCCCGTCGAGGCGTGCCGTTCGCGAGCACCGGCTGGGGCCCGATGCTGATCATCAACCTCGTCTTCACGTTCACTGCGAACGGAATTTCGATCGGAGGTCACGTCGGCGGCCTCCTCGCGGGGCTGGTCGTCGGCTACCTCATGCTCGATCCGCGCGTCGGAACCCAGCGCCCGCGGCTCGGCGTGTTCGTCGCCATCGGAATCATGGTGTTCTCGTCGTTGGCGGCGATCGGGACGATGAATTCTCGCTACGGCGAATGCATCGAGGTCGGGCGGGGCAACCAATCGGGATTCCGGTGTGAACGGAACCCCTGACCTCGGTCAGGTTCGCAACGGTTCGAGTTCGATTTCGCCCGTGTCCTCGTCGTCGATCAAGCGGTAACCGCACTGTTCGGCGAGATCGTCACGGCCTTCCCAGGGTCCGTAGGCGATGATCTCGTCGCCGTCGAGGAGCTGAATTCCCACACGCGCACGCAGCGTGGAGCGGCCGTTACGACGGATCGCAAGCAGATGGAATCCGGTGTCGTCGCCGAGTTGCCCACCGCGAACCAACGTGCCGGCGAGGGCGCTCCCCCGCGCCAGCGGGAATTTCACGACCACGTCGTCACTGTCGCCGAGTGCAACCTGGAGCACCGGATGCAGTTCCTCGCCTGCTTCGACCAGCCACACCATCTGCTGGGCCGCGTCGCCGATCTCTTCGGCCGCGCCGCCCAGGTGCAGCAGACCGCGCAGTTGACTCGGATCGACCGTCTCGGCGGCTGCGCGTAGCACCCAGAGTTCGAGATGCGTTCGCATCTCGTCGAGATGATCTTCGAGGCTCGCGACCTCGGCCGCAAGCGTGGCGTCTTTGAACAGCAACGCCGAGTAGGCCAACGCGACGGCCGACTCGGACACGTTCTTCATCTCGACGAGCACGTCAACCGCTCGGTCGAGATCGGTGATCGCGGGATCTTCTTCGACATTGGCGACTCGCCATGCCGGCGCGCCCGCGAGCTCGCGAAGTTCGGCGATGCCTTCGGCGGGCCCTCGCGAGATCAACACGTCATCGGCGCGCAACACCTCGTGGTCGTCGGGATCGGCGAGCCATTCGCGTTGACGACGAATCGCCACCACGCGCATACCGGTCTCGGCTGGGAGTTCGAGTTCGTCGAGGGTCCGACCGTCGATCGCGCTCTCAGCGCGCACTCGGACCCGGTGCGACACCTCGTGGGCGGCCGCGAGATCGTGGACGAGCGCGGCCGGGATCCCGAGGTGCTTGGTGACGATCTTGGCAATGTCGACTGCCGCATTCCCCATGCGCTCGATCGCTCCAATGAGGTGCAGCACCCCGCTCATCTGATCGGCGTCTCGGGGCGAGCGAGCGGCCTTGACGCACACGGCGCGCATTTCGTGCACGAGGCCGCTGAGCTGGCGCTCGAGATCGAGCACCTCTTCGGCCATGCCTTCATCGCCGAAGAACAGCGATGCATAACCGAGATCGACCATGAGCTCGGAGGTGTCTTTCGCTTCCGAGAGCATGGCCTTCAACGTTCGGGGTCGGTCGTCCATGAAGTTCTCCAGGGTAGATGGTTTACGCCGTCAATCCGAGGGCGACGATGGTCAGCATGAGGGCAATCGAGCCCAGCAGGTCCGAGCACGACGCTGTGAGCGGAATCCCGAAGTTGTCCGGATCCCACTCGAGGCGAAACGTGGCAACAGCCGCCGCATAGCCAGCGAACATGGTCAGCGTCGTGGCGAGCATGCCGGCAATGAGCGCGGCGCCCAGGACTGCGAGCAACGACGGTGCCGTCAGCCCCAACAGCGACGCGACAACAAAGGTCGCGACGCCCAACACGGAAAAGATCGCCGCCGAGAGCAAATAGACCAACGCAATGTCTTCACCGATCGCCCGCACATTGAAACGGGTCGAGTCCAACAGGCCGAGGTGCAACTTCGAGGCGACCCGCGACGACAAGATGCCCGCGAGCGACCCGGACAACGACAGCAAGGGCGGCACCAGCACGAACAGGACTTGATACCGAGCGAGGGTCCCGAGACGCCCCTGCAGCGTCAGGCCAGCGAACATCGAGATCACACCGGACAAGATGAGCACGACCACCGACTCGCGAACGATGCGGCGCATCAGCGAATAGCCCTTGGCCCGCAGCGTGACGAACAGGCTCGCGACGGCCAACATCGTCGACACCGCAGCGAGTCCGTCGACGAGTGACGGTCGGTCGATGACGAGATGCGCGGCCAGCCAGAGGCTCGGCAGGGTGACGCTGTCGGCCGCAGCGGTGACAATGGGCGCTGCGACGTTGTCGACGTCCCACCCCCTGCGGGCGCTGACTGCCGTCACGCTCACGGTGATCGCCATGACGACGGCGATCGGGATGAGACCGCCGATCACCGAGATGACGACGTACTGCGCGACGCCTATCGATCCGTGGCCCGTGGCGGCCGCGATCGCCTTCGCCGCGATCGCCAGAATCCACGACAGTGCGACCGACAAGAGCACTGCTGCGGCGAGGTTCTGTCCGACCTCGGTGTCGAGTCGCCTCGACAGTCGAAATGTTCCAGTGTGAACCGAGGTACCGAGGCGGCTGCCCAACGCTCCGAAGACATTGCCCCGCATGCCGACCGCGGCGGGAACCAAGATGATGAGGCCCGGAAGCTCTCGCAGCGTGCCTTCGATCTTGCCGAGGGTGACGCCAGCAATCAGCCCAGTCGCAGCCGAGACGCAAAGCGCGACGAACCCCGCGCGGACACCAGGCGCGTCCGCGCGCACCAACGCGACAAAGCGCGCCACGATGCGGCGAAGGAGACGCATGAACGGGGACTCGGAGGCTCTGAATTCATCTCGGTGCGGTTAGGTGAAGAAGAAGGTCAAACGATCGTTGACCTTCATCGGCGCGAATTCGGGTCATCGTACCCGAGGCAACCACGACGCGAATCGGTACAGTCGCAACGGTGGTTGCACTCCCGTTGGAATGTCGTGGACTCGTCAAGCAGTTCGGCGCGGTCCGGGCACTCGACGGGGTCGACCTCACGGTCCGCGCGGGGTCCGTCACGGGATTCCTCGGCCCGAACGGTGCCGGCAAGTCCACGTTGTTGCGGATCGTCGTCGGGCTGTTGCGAGCCAGCGCGGGGACGGCCTCGATCTTCGGCGTCGACGTGCGTGATCCGGCTGCTCGTCAGCGACTCGGATCCATGCCCGCCGACCCGGAATTCGCGGCGATGCTCACCGGCTCGGAGAATCTCGATCTGCTCGCTGGCCTCCACCGCGCACCCCCGGTTGATCGAGCGTGGGCGTGCGAACTGCTGGCGCTCGAACCAGCGGTGCTCAGTCGTCGAGCGGGTGGTTACTCCTCGGGGATGCGCCAGAAGCTCGCAATCGTGCAAGCCGTGCAGTGTCGACCCGACCTCGTCGTACTCGACGAACCCGCAAATCGCCTCGATCCGCTCGCGCATCGCGGTTTCAGCGATCTCGTTCGCGCGATCGCGGCGGACGGGCGGGCGGTACTGCTGTCATCGCACACCCTCTCGGAGGTCGAGGCCGTCTGCCACGACGTGGTCATGATCAATCGAGGTCGTGTGCTCCTCGACGCTTCGGTCGCCGAACTCACCGATCGCGCCCGGCGCATCGTTACGCTTTCGCACCCGGCTCCACTCGGCGACCTTCCCGTCGAGTTCGCCCTGATCTCCTCAGACGACGGGACGACAACTGGTCGAATTCCCGCGCACCGCAGCGACCTGGTGCGGCAGCTCGCGTCCGATCCGTCGGTCACCGACATCCTGGTCGAGCCGGCCAGCCGGGAAGACGTGTTTCTCGATCTCTATGCGGACCCGGAGGCTGGCGATGCGTGAGTTGTTACGCGCCGATCTCATCGCGCGACGCAAGATGATCGGCGGGCTCGCACTCGGGGTCTTCGTATTTCTCGTCGTGCTCGGCGGTACGTATCAGGCGCTCGGCGGATCCGCGATGCTCGGAGACTCCTTCTCGTCCGAGAACACGCCGGGGTTCTTCTCGGCGTTCGCGGGCGAAACCGGTGTCGACATCTTCGAACCGGCGAGTTATCTCGCGCTCGGGCTCATCCATCCGCTGTTCCTCGTGTTGTCGTTCACGACTGGGGTTGCGATGGGTTCCGCGTCGATCGCGTCCGACGTCGAAACCGGCCGGACGGAACTCCTCTACACGCACCCACGTCGTCGCAGCGCAATCATCGATGCTCGGCTCGAGGCGTGGGTGATCGCGCAGTGCGTCATCCTGCTCGCAGCCTTCGCGGGGGCCGTGGTCGGTTCGCGGCTCTCGGAAGAGCTCCGCGACGTCTCGGTCGGTGCGATTGCACGCGGCGTCGCGCAGTTCACACCGCTTGCCCTGGCCGTCGGCGCGACCGCGTTCGCGGCGTCAGCGTTGAGCCAGACCCGAGCCCGTGCGCTCAGCGCCTCGATCGGACTGATCGCGCTCGCCTATCTGATCAACTTCGTCTCGCTCCTGTGGCATCCGCTCGCGTTCGCGCGTCGAGTGACGCCGTTCGGCTACTACTCACCGACCCGAGCCTTGGAGTCCGTGGACTACTCCGATTTCGGGCTGTTGCTCGCGTTGGCAACCATGCTGATCGCGGTCGCCCGAGTAGTCGTCGAGCGCCGCGATCTGATCTGACCGCTCCTCGAAATAGAAAATCTGTCTCTTCCGATCGGCCCGACCTGGTGAATCATGGAGCAATCAGCGGAAGTCGCGTGACTTGATCGCGTCGGCGAGGTTGACGGGGAGTCGGGTGATACGACCAGCCACCAGGTTCGTCACCCCCTGGTGCCGTTCGAGTACGCCACGCACCCTTAGCGCCGGTGCGCCGCGGGCAACCGTGCGGAATCGCTTCCACACACCCTTCGTACAAATCACGTTGATGAGACCTGTCTCGTCTTCGAGGTTGATGAACACCGTTCCCTTCGCGGTTTCGGGTTGTTGACGATGCGTGACGACCCCAGCAACCTCGACCACCGAGCGATCGGGCAAGTCGCGCAAGTCCGCCGCGGTCACCACTCCCTGGCGAACCAACTCGTCGCGGGCGAACTCGGTGGGGTGCTTGCCGACCGTGAGCCCCATCGCCCACAGATCACTCGCCGCGACCTCAGGTTCGGACATTCCTGGCAGTGATGGCGCATCCAATCCGGTGAGCAGCCCCGGCAAGGTCTCGGCGACGGTGCCATCACGCCGCACCGTCGGGCGCGCATCACGCAACGCACCCGCCGCCCACAGTGCAGCACGGCGCGACTGACCGAAGCACTCCTCGAACGCGCCGGCCGCGGCGAGCGTCTCGATCGCATCGACCGTTGCACCGGTGCGTCGTACGAAATCCTCGAGATCCACGAACGGTGCCCGCACTCGCTCGTCGTCGACATGGTCGAGGAACGCATCGTGCAATCCGCGAACTGATCGCAATCCCAGTCGGATTGCGTGGATCGACTGCACTGCATGGTGACCGCGTACGGGAACGCCGACCGCCGGCAGATCCACCGGCCGAAGGACCAACGTCGCATCGCGTCGCGATCCGTTGATATCGGGACCGAGGATCGCCACCCCATGACGCCGCGCATCGCGGATGATCGAATGTGGCGAGTAAAAGCCCATCGGCTGTGCGTTGAGCAACGACGCCGCGAACGCAGCCGGATAGTGGTACTTGATCCAACTGCTCGCGTAGACGAGGTACGCGAAGCTCACCGAGTGACTTTCGGGAAAGCCGAAGTTCGCAAATGCTTCGAGCTTGTGCGCGATCTCGTCCGCGACTTCTCCGGTGATCCCGCGCTCGGCCATGCCATCCATCAACCGCTGCCGGATCCGGGTCATGCGCTGCTGAGATCGCTTCGAACTCATTGCCTGTCGGAGTTGGTCGGATTCGGCAGGCGTGAAACCAGCAACATCGATTGCCATCTGCATGAGTTGTTCTTGAAAGAGCGGAACACCCAGGGTCTTGGCGAGACACCGTTCGAGTAGCGGGTGCGGATAGGTCACCGGCTCTTCGCCGTTGCGACGACGGAGATAGGGATGCACCGACCCACCTTGGATCGGGCCGGGGCGAATGAGCGCGACTTCGATGACCAGGTCGTAAAAACACCGAGGCCGCAGCCGCGGCAGCGTGGCCATCTGGGCACGACTTTCGACCTGGAACACCCCAACGGTGTCGGCAGCGCACAACAGGTCGTAGACCTCGGACTCTTGCGGGATCGTCGCGAGGTCGATCTCGACCCCCTCGACCTCGCGCACCATGTCGACTGCAAGATGCAACATGGTGAGCATCCCGAGCCCGAGCAGATCGAACTTCACGAGACCGGCTGCTGCGCAGTCGTCTTTGTCCCACTGGAGCACCGATCGGCCCTCCATGCGCGCCCACTCGACGGGACAGAACTCGATGAGCGGCCGGTCGGCCATCACCATGCCGCCTGAGTGGATCCCGAGATGGCGTGGGAAGTCGAGGACCTGGCCGGCGAGTTCGAGCGCCAACGGCGGGATCTCGGGGGGACGAGTCGACGGGAGTGCGGTGGTTTCGTGCGCTGGCTGATCACCGCGATCGGTTCGCACGAACCGACGCTCGTGCCGGGCGGTGGATCGCCGTACCGCCGGATCGTCGCGATGGATCGTGGCGGCGAGATCGTGGGCGGCGGGATCGCGTTGCGCCGACTGTTCGACCAACTCCGCAAATGCCTCGGGACCCGCGCTCCACCGATCCACCCATTTGCCGAGCGCGTCGGCCTGACCAGGGGCGACGCCGACCGCCTTCGCCATCTCACGCAACGCGGATCGCGGCCGGTAGGTGATCACGTTCGCGACCTGCGCCGCACGATCGCGGCCGTAGCGGTCGTAGACGTACTGGATCACTTCTTCTCGGCGTTGGTGCTCGATGTCGATGTCGATATCTGGCGGACCGTCACGTTCAGGCGAGAGGAAGCGCTCGAACAACAACCCGAGGGCAACGGCATCGGCTTTGGTGACTCCGAGCGCGTAACACACCGCGCTGTTCGCGCTACTCCCCCGCCCTTGGCAGAAGATGTCGTGAATTCGGCAGAACTCGACGATGTCGTGCAACAGCAAGAAGTAGCCGGCGAACCCCAGCTCGTCGATCACAGCGAGTTCGTGATCGATCTGCCGCAACGCCTGTTCATAATGGGAGTGTTGCGGCGGATACATGATCGTCGCTCCACGACGCACGAGCTCGCGCAACCACGACATGGGCGTATGGCCATCGGGAACCGGGTAGTCGGGCATGCTCGGTGCCGCGAGCTTCAGATCGAACGCGCATGCTCGTGCGACATCGACCGTGCGTTCGACTGCTCCGGGCCAGCGCGCGAACCGGCGGTGTTGTTCGAGCGGGTGCCGCAAGTGCAGCAACGGAGATGCCGGTAACCACCCGTCCATCTCGTCGAGGCTGCGGCGGGCCCGCACCGCCGCGAGTGCTGTTGCCAACGGACGTTGTGCGCTCGTCGCGTAATGCACGTTGTTTGTCGCGACGACCTCGACATCTGCACGATGCGCAAGGCACGCCAGCGCGTCGTTGCGATGTCGATCGAGCGGATCACCGTGATCCCACAGTTCGACGAGCACGCGCTCACGACCGAACGCATCGACGAGCCGATCGAGTTCGTACGCGGCCGCGGCGGGGCCGTTGGCGAGCAACGCCGAGGGCACGGCACCCTTGCGGCAACCGGTGAGCACGAACCACGAGTCGTTCGTCGAACTCGGCTGATGATCGGTCGCGAACACTGCCGCCCGAGCCGCGGCCGCAAGCTGTTCGAGGGTGAGTTGCGGGGCGCCCTTCTGCCCCCGGAGTTGGGCCTCGCTGATCGCCCGGGCCAAGCGGGTGTAGCCAATCGGACCTTCGGCCAAGACCACCAAATGCGTGCCATTCGGATCGGCAAGACCGTTGGCTGGCTTGGCGGCCCCGAGTGTGAGTTCGGCACCGAACACGGTCGACAGGCCGAGCGGTCGCGCGGCCTCGGCGAAGCGAACCAGCCCATAGAAGCCGTCACGATCGGTGAGCGCCAACCCGGCGAGGCCCAATCGGACGGCTTCTTCGACCAGCTCCTCGGCATGGCTCGCCCCGTCGAGAAACGAGAAGTTCGAATGGCAGTGCAACTCGGCATAATCCACGACATGATTCACAACGGCCCGCTCCTCCCAGACCGAGACGGTAGCGAACATTTGTTCGTGTCGTCAAGCGGGGGCGATCGACGGCAGTGCGGGGTGAACGCGAGACTCCAACGATGCCCCACCTGACGACCGCGGACATCCTCGACAACGCTCGGGCGCTCGGACCCCAGATCGAGGCCGCCGCCGACCAGATCGAGACCGATCGCCGACTCCCCGACGACCTCGTCGAAGCAATGCGCAGCGCGGGGATTTTCCGGATCGCGTTTCCGAAGGCATGGGACGGGCCTGAAGTCGACCTGGTCTCGCAATCGAAGCTCATCGAGATCCTCGCGTACCACGACGCGTCGGTCGCGTGGATCGCGATGATCTGTTCCGACAGCGGCCACTATGCGGCACGCCTCGACGAGGCGACCGCACGCGACCTCTACCCAGAGCTCGATCTGCTCACATCCGGATACCTGTTCCCCGCTGGCACCGCGATCGAGGTCGACGGTGGGTATCAGGTCAGCGGTCGTTGGCAGTTCGGTTCAGGCTGCTTGCATGCCGACCGCATGCTTGGTGGCTGCATGGTTCACGACGCCAACGGCCTCAAGTTCACCGCCGCGGGAATCCCCGAGATACGCGCCGTTTGGCTCCCCACCGATTCGATCACCATTCACGACACGTGGCACACCACCGGACTCGCCGGGAGCGGCAGCAACGACTACTCCGCGAACGACGTCTTCGTGCCGTCGACCCACAGCTTCTTTCCGTTCACCCCGGGTGATCGACCCGAGCCGCTCTACCGATATCACGGGCTCTTCTTCGTCAACCTCCCGGCGGTTGCGATCGGATGCGCGCAGCGGATGCTCGACGACCTTCGAACGCTCGCTCAGACGAAGATTTCGATCCCGTCGATGACTGCGATGAAAGACGAGTACCGCGTGCAGCTTGCATTGGCCGAGGGCACCGCACGGATCGGCGCGGCACGCGCTTACCAGGACACTGTGCTCGGCGATATCTGGTCGACCTTGCTCGACGGCGGTTCGCCGAGCCGCGAACAACGTGCGGCGATCTCGCTCATGTCAGTACACGCGATCCGCGCGGGCGTCGACGTTTCGGAGTTGGTGTGCGAAGCCGTCGGCGCCGCATCGATCTACCGGTCGAGCCCGTTCGATCGCCGCCGCCGCGACCTCGCAACCGTGAGCGCGCACGTGATCGGGCAACGTAAGACGCTCGCCGCGGCAGCCCAGTTACTGTTCGGTGACGAACCGCCGTTCAGCTTCGTGTAGCGAATCCTTGCGCGAATCGTCGGGGTCAAGGGGCACGAACCCAGCATCGCGGCCTACTGTCGGAGCATGACGACCTTCGGCTACCAACTCCCCAACTTTGCGTACGGCACGCCCGATGCCGAGATGTTCGACGGCGCGATCGCGCGGGTGCAGGCCGCGGAACGGGCAGGTTTCGAAAGCGTGTGGGTGATGGACCACTTCTATCAACTCCCCGCGCTCGGTGGCGCGCCCGCGCCGATCCTCGAGGCGTACACCTTGTTGGGCGCGCTCGCTGCGGTGACCGAACGCGTGCAACTCGGCACGCTTGTCACTGGGGTCACCTACCGCAATCCTGCAATGCTCGCGAAGCAGGTCACCACTCTCGACATCATCTCGAAGGGACGCGCAATTCTCGGTATCGGCGCGGCGTGGCACGACATCGAGCACGTCGGACTCGGATTCGATTTTCCGTCGGTGAAGGAACGGATGGATCGGCTCGAGGAGGCACTCAAGATCTGCCGAGCGATGTTCACCGAGGAAGCGCCGAGTTTCGACGGTCGCTACTACCGAACCAGCGAGGTTCGCAACGTACCGCGTCCGCTGCGCGGTGACATCCCCATCATGGTTGGTGGTGGCGGCGAGCAACGTACCCTCAAACTCGTCGCGCAATACGCGCAACTCTGCAACGTGAGTGGTGACGTCGCGACGATTCGCCACAAACTCGATGTGTTGCGATCGCACTGCGCGAATATCGGTCGCGACTTCGGCGAAGTCACCACGACCCGCCTCGCGTCATTGTTCTTGACGAACTCGGCCGACGAGACCGCAGGCACGAAGGAGTTCATCGTGTCGGCCGCGGGACCAGAAGCGCTCGCGGGATTCAACATCGGCGAAGAACACGAACTCGTCACCCAGGTGGACGAACTCATCGCCGCGGGGCTCGACACCTTGATCTTCAACATCCCGTTCGGCGATCCCGACGCGGTGCAGCGCGTTGGCGAGTTGCTCACGTCGAAGTTCGGAGGTTGACGACGCAGGCTCGAGCGTTCAGTAGAGCGCGTCGACCACTGCGCGACCACGTTCGATTCCCACCAGGCAGGCGACCTCGTCACCGGCATCGGTGGTGATCGCGAGTTGGAACCAGGCTCGACGGTGCCGGGTCGACGGATCCCACCAGCGCACGTCGTGGATCCATGGCCCGCTCCAACCCCGCACCGAACCCCCGCCACCTGACACCACGGAACTGTGGAGCCGAGCCGGCGGATCGATGACCTCGCCACGGCCGCTCACTCGCACCGGCGCCCCGGACGCTCCGAGCAACTCCGCGGGCTGGCCTGCGTCGAACACCCGGCTCGGAGCTGGGGCGGGGATGCGACCGGGCCACACGGCGGTCTCGCCGCCGATCTGAACCGCGAGCCGAGGTTCGCGCGGTTCGCCCCAGGCAACGAACCGCACTTGTTCCGCTGGGGTTCGCCCGCCTTGGCGGACGAACGTGCCGACGCGCTCGAAGCCGAGCATGCCCTGCAACCTCCCCAGTACCCGATCGGCGCGATCGCCCGCTGCGGCATCGCCACCCCAGAATCCGAGTTGGCGGCCATCGGCAGCAATCACCTCTTCGGGGATCAACCGCAACACCGTGAGCGCACCCGTCGTCGAGTCGACCTCGGCCTCGGCGAATGCGACAAGGTCTTGATGCCCACGCACATCGCCGTCGGAAAGACGCGTAGCGGGCGCGTTCGCTGCGAGCCAGGCGTCGAGTTGCCACCGGACCCGCTCGGCCAACGCGATCGGGGTCAGTGCACCTTCGTGGCGCCACACCCGCACGAGCTGTTCACCGTGTTCGGTCTCGGCCTCGACCCGAACTCGCACGCAACCGAGGCCGAGCGACGCGAGCCCGCCGAGTAACCGATCAGCCAGCGATTTCGCCGCGAAAGACGCAGCGTCAACCCGGGTGATCGGCGGCTCGAAATCGACGCGCTCGACGAAATCGGGTGGCGGGATCGACAGATCGGGCGGTGAGGGATCGAGCCCTCGCGCCTGCTCGTGGGTCCGCAACCCATCGACGCCAAAACGAGCCAGCACGTCGGCCGCGGGCAGGTTCGCGAAGTCGCCGAGGGTGGGGACTCCGAGTCGTTCGAGTAACCCGGCTCGATCGGGATCCCCGAGCGCGATCACCGGGAAGTCCGCAAGGAACCGCGCGGACCCGCCCGGTTCGATGATGCACACCCGATCGTCGCGGTGACGCGCCTCGCGTGCGGCGAGTCGCGCCGCGAAGACACCGTCAGCGATCCCCACCCGCGCGAGTGACGTGTCGGCTCCCAGCACAGCCGCGATCGTCGTCTGGATCGTTGCTGCCAGCGCGGCGTCGCCACCGAAGTAGCGCGAAGGCCCGAGCGTCGGAAAGGACAACATCCCCGGCTCGTGGATCTCGACCCGCGGTGTGATCGCCTCGATCGCTCGCACGATCGGTTCGAATGCTCGGGCTTCGCCGATGAGATCGGCATCGACTGCACGGGCAACCCCACGGGCCTCCGCCTCGCGGCGACGATGGCCGACCACGACACCTTCGCTTCGTGCAGCGAGTGACGCCGCACGTACGAGCTCGCGCGGTCCGACCCGTTCGATCACCACAAAGGCCCGATCACGCAACGTGGGATCGAGCACCATGGCCTGCACGACCGGCCAGTCGGCGATCCGAATACACGCAACCCGCATGGTGCGATCGTTCGCACGAACCCTGGTCATACCAACACACAGCTCATGATGCGAGCGCGGCATGTACGTCGACCCAGGACTGTCGGGTCTGGCCCTGACCATCGACTTCGACGAGGATCTCGCGCTGTTGCAGCAATCCTTCGCCGTGTTCGAGCCCTCGCCAGCGGCTCGTACGCGCGCGCATCCTCAGATTCGCGCCAGCTGGCCAATCATTGCCGTGCACGAGCAGCACCGAACGGCGTTCGCGCGCCCGGGTGATGAGCCGGTGAGCATCCCCCGCGCGCAAAAAGCGCGGAATCGGAGCGCTCACCATCACCATCCCTTCGAGGAGCGCGTTCACCACGACCGGCCACCGATCACGCGGGACGCTCCGAATCACTGCACATCGATCCAGCGCGACCCCGGCCTCGGCCGCGGCCAGCGCACCGAAATCGGACGGAAATCCGTCGAGTTCGACAACCGCGACCCACTCCCCCGCAGCTGTGCCTGCTGCGAGCATCGGCAACGTCAACGCGAGCGCGGCCGGACCGTCGATCACCACGGTGCTCCCTCGCCGCAGTCCGCCCACCGGGACGAGCGATGCAAGGTCGCCCTCGATGGGGATCGCCCGGCTGTGCGCGGGCGTGACCGGCACCACCTTGGTCGCGACCGATGCCAACCGAGCCCGCCGCTCGGCGCGCTCAGCCGATGACAGCTCACTCGGCCTGGCGACTACCCCCTCCACACCTCGGACTCTATCGAACGCCTGTTCGATAGAGCAAGGGGCTGGGGTTTACTGCACTGGAGAGGGTTTGTAGGGCAGGCCTCGGGCGTCGAACGACCAACCGGCGTCGTCGCCGTAATAGTTGAAGAGGTGCTCGAGGGTATGGACGACCTTTGGTTCGAGCGTCTCCCAGTCGTCGGCCTCGGCCGAGATCATGCTGGAGTACACGGTGACCGCAGTTGCGCCGAGATCGAAGATCCGACGGGCCGCCACATCCGGCGGGCGCTGCGCCGAGTTCGGTGGACGCACCACATAGCGCTCGATGTCCATGCCGGTGATCGAGCGGTTCAGCTCGAAAAAACGCGTCGTCGGCTGGGCTCCGGCGCGCACGGTGACGGTGATCGACTGTCCCATAACGCTCGAAGGCTAGGCCCGTTCCTCGCTGAATACGGAACACGGGACCTAGCCGTCACCCCACGCCCATCGGCGAACCGGCATCCACAACCAGTTCAGCCATCGCTCGTAGCCTGACCGCGACCGTGGACGTTTCTCCGACCCCCGACGCTCCGACCCCCGACGTGATGCCCCGCTGGGTCGTGCGCGCCATCATCTGGTTCTGGCTCGGATTCGCCGCGCTGTGGGTTCTTCGGGGCGTGTTTCACTCGTTACGCGGGTTCTTCGTCACGCTCTTGGTCTCGCTGTTCCTCTCGTTCGCCATCGAGCCCGCGGTCAACTGGATGGCCGCCCGTGGCTGGCGACGCGGGCCTGCAACCTTGCTCGTCTTCCTCGCGATGCTGCTGTCGACCTCGGTGTTCACCTTCGCCATCGGCGCCGTCGTCGTGAACGAAGTGCAGGACTTCATCGACGAGTCGTCGAACTACCTCGACAGCATCGAGAACTGGGTCAACGACACGTTCGACGCGAAGATCGACTTCGACGATCTCCGCCAACAGATCGAGGAGAGCGACGGAACGAACGGTTTCCTCGAAGATGCCGCGGGCAAAGCACTCGAGTTCGGGCTGACCGCACTCGGAGTGCTCTTCAACCTGCTGACCATCGGCTTGTTCACCTTCTACCTGGTCGCCGACGGACCGAGGCTGCGACGCACGATCTGTTCACGGCTCCCGCCTCACCGCCAAGTGCAGGTGCTGGGGGGCTGGGAACTCGCGATCGACAAGACGGGCGGTTACCTCTATTCACGGTTCCTGCTTGCGGTGATCTCGGCCACCGCGCATTGGATCGCGCTCACGATCATCGGCGTTCCGTACGCGCTCGCGCTCGGCGTGTGGGTCGGCGTGATGAGCCAGTTCGTCCCCGTGATCGGCACCTATCTCGCCGGCGCACTCGCGGTGTTGATCGGCTTGCTCGACGACCCGTGGAAGGGGGTCTTCGCGCTGGCCGTCGTCGTCGTCTACCAACAGGTCGAGAACTACCTGCTGGCACCGCGCGTCACCGCGCACACGCTGTCGCTGCACCCCGCGATCGCGTTCGCCGGCGTGATCATCGGCGCGGCCTTGCTCGGTCCCGTCGGCGCGCTGTTGGCCCTCCCCGCGGCAGCGGTGATCCAGGCGCTGATCTCGAGCTTCGGCGAACGCCATGACGTGATCGAATCCGACCTGCTCGCGGAACCGGTCGCACGCGACACCGAACATCGCACGTTCCGCCTCACCCGCCGCAAGGGTTGAAACCGCCCGTCGCGCATCGTCAGATGTCGAACAAACGAGGCTCGCGTTCGTACTTCAGGTGCCGCCACGGCAGCGCGTCCATGAAGATCCAACTCCGACGATGGATCGAGCACGGGCCGTACGCCGCGAGCGCCGTTTTGTGGGTGGGCGCCGGGTAGCCGCGGTTGCTCTCGAAGTCGTAGTGCGGAAAGTGTTCGGCTTCTTCGGCCATCAGTCGATCGCGGGTCACCTTTGCCACCACCGACGCGGCTGCGACCGACAGGATCTTCATGTCGCCTTTGACGACGGTCGTGCACCGGCTCCCCAGACCGAGGTAATCGTGCTTGCCGTCGAGGATGACGCGATCGGCGACGAACCCCTGCGCCTCGATCTGCGCAAGCGCCCGCTGGGCCGCCCGCCGCAACGCGATGGTCATCCCCTCTTCGTCGCACTCGCGATGGCTTGCATGACCGACGCCGATCGCACGCGCCCAACCATGAATGCGCGTCGCCGCTCGCGATCGCTCGTCGGGGGTCAGCAACTTCGAGTCGCGCACACCCGAGAGATGCTCGTCCGGAGCAACGAGCGCGCACACCGTGACCGGCCCGGCCCATGAACCGCGCCCAACCTCGTCGATGCCCACGACGACCGACTCACCGGCCTTCCAACACGTCCGTTCGAGTCGCAGCGTGGGCGTGACGCCTCGGGTCATCAGACCCACCACATCTTTCGACGTCTTTCTTCTCGGACTTCTGAGACGGCGAACGGCACCGGCAAGAGCGCGCCATCGGAACGCCGACGAATGCGGACTGCATCGTCGGAGACCACTTCAGCAATCTCGAACCCGCGCGACCACTCGTTGTCGAAGTTGTTGCGAACTTCCACGTGGTCGCCCGGTCTCACGAGACTCGGATCATTGTTGGAGGATCGCGACGAGATCCTCGACAGGGATGGCCTGCAGCGTCGTCGTGCGCATCGTTCCGCGTGCGGCGAGCATGATCGCTGCGCGCGCCATGGCCTGCTCGTCGGGAGCTTCGATGATGTTCAAGAAGTCGTATTGACCGAGCAGCGCGTATTGCGCAACAACCTTCAGTCCGGTGGACTCGACCTCGACGCGCACTGCGTGAATGCGTTCGGGGTTCTTGCGCAGGGTCTCCCAGCCGTCAGGACCGAGGTTCGTGAGCATCGCGTAAGTGGGCACGATCGCACTGTACCCAGGACTGCGCGACAATTCGGCGTGCACCACGAGGAAGCGATCATCGATGCCGACGACGTCGGACGGGCGCCCGTGCCGGTCACGGTGCGAGGAACCGACGCGGTCGTGTGGCGGTGCGATGACGGCACCATCGCGGTCGTCAACCGTCGCTGCCCCCACCTCGACTGGGACCTCGCCGAAGCGACGGTGTCGAGCTCGGGAGGGACTCGCTGTGAACTCGTCTGTCCCGGGCACGGTTGGTCGATCGCGCCCGACGGCCGCGTGTTCAAGCGCAACGAGTTCGGGCGCGAAGACGGCAAGGGACACACCGAGCATTGGCCTACCTTCGTGCGAGACGGCAAGATATGGGTGCAAATCGACCCGGACTCGGTATCGGGCGGCTGACGGATCGGGGACCCAATGGATCGGCGTGACTTCTTGAAGTCCGGAGCAGCCGCGGCCGGAGCGGCTGCGATCGGGCCGACATTGCTCACGAGCTCGACGGCCGAGGCCGCCACGGGCCGAGCCCCCGCCTCGCGCCCGATCACTGCGGCCGCACCCAACGACTGTGGCATCGACACCGTCGTCGTGCTCATGATGGAGAACCGCAGCTTCGACAGCTACTTCGGCTGGCTGCGCGAGGACGCGAAATACATGAACTCGGGTCTGTCGCGCTACGGATGGAAATTCCGGGTCGACGGCGAGGCGCGCCAGCGGTACCTCGACTCCAACGGCGACTATCACATCACCCGACACTTCAGCGAGAACGCGGCGGGCATCGACCCGTACCGTGGCTGCGGTCACCCCGACCCCGGCCACGGCTGGAATTCCGGTCGGATACAACGCGATCAGGGTTTCGTGGCTGACGGTTCGGGAAACGACGACTTCGCGTTGTCCTACTACCACGGCAGCGATCTTCCCTTCTATCGCCAACTCGCGTATCGCTTCACCGTTGCCGATCAGTGGCATTGTTCGATCCTTGGCCCCACCTTCCCGAACCGCGAGTACCTGCTCGGTGCCCAATCCGGCGGGAACAAGACGAACTACCTTCCGCTGGCCGAAGGCGGATTCCAATGGCCGACCATCGTCGACCGGCTCGCGGCCGCTGGCGTCGGCGTCGCCGATTTCGCATCGGATCTCCCACCGTTGTTGTTGTGGGGCTCGCGGATGACGCCGTTCATCCGCACGATCGACGACTTCTACGACCAGTGCGACTCCGGAACGCTGCCGAGCGTGTGCTTCGTCGACCCGGCCTTCAATGGCGGCAACCGCACCGACGACCACCCCCACGGCGACATCCGGGCCGGACAACGATTCGTGCAGCAAGCGTTCTCCGCGTTCGCGCGATCGTCGCACTGGGACAAGGGCCTGTTCATCGTGATGTACGACGAGTGGGGCGGATTCTTCGACCATGCCACGCCGCCGCACTTCCCCGACGATCGACGCAACCCGGCCGACGACGCCAACGACTTCTCGCAGGCGGGATTTCGCGTGCCAGTGATGGTGGCGTCGCCTCGGGCCCGGCCTGGTTTCGTGACCCATCGCCAATACGACCACACGTCGGTCTTGCGATTCCTCGAATGGCGATTCCTCGGCGCACCCGCCGAAGGTTCGGGACAGCCCTCGGACACGTGGTTCCTCACGCAACGCGATCGCTTCGCGAACAACATCGGCAAGACGCTGACGCTCGATCTGGTCGATCCCGAGGTCGGCTTCGATCTCGATCTTCCGATTGATCCGCCGAGCGCGCCTTGTCCCGGCGAAGGGGCCGCGGCCGGCGCGGCCGGCGCGACCGACCCGGACACCGAGCATCCGTTCGCGACCGCCGAAGCCAAGGAGTACTTCGCCTCCGTCGGCTTCAGGCTCTGACGCGACGTCGCGGTCCGCGCGCGGCGTGGATCGAGCCGTCGTGCAAGAGCCGCTCGACTCGCGTCTTGGTTGCCGCGGTCAGCTTCTGACCGCGGCTGTCGCTGAGCTCGAACGCATCCGCGACCCCATCGGTGTCCATAGCGATCGACGCCGAATGCACGCTGACTCGAGCGCCAGCGAACGCGGTCGTGATTGCCGCGAGCGCGCCCAGACGGTCCACGCCGCGCACGACCGCGCGCGTGTGCCAGGGTGATCCGCGGTCGTCCCATTCGACCGAGGCTTCAGCCAAGCCCGGCGCCGCCAACGGGAGCTTGAGCAACGCCCGAATCCGGCTGGCCAACGCTTCGGCATCCGGAATCGCGGCGGCCGACACCTCGAAGGAGGCGAGGGCGCGGGCGTCGAACCACGTGGCGACCGAGGCCGCATTCACATCGCACCGAAACTCTGCGAGCGCCCGCGCCTCTCGGGCCAACAGGCCGATTCTGTCTCGAGCGACGACATCGATCGTTGCGCGGCGGGCACCGGTTCGCGAGACCTCCACGATGACGTCGTCTCGCCCGAGCGAGCGGTCAACCAAGCGGAGATGCCGAACGATCGCGGGCGCAGATTGCCGGGCGAGGTAGTCGAGCGGCGCCGCAACCAGCCGTTCGAGATCGACATTCTTCGCCGTTTCGCCGAGCAGTACGCGGACGTCGTCGCGATGTCGATCGACAAGCCGGGTCCAGCCTCCGCCATGGTCGGCCAGGATCTGTTCGGTCAGGCGTGCCAACTCGTCGATCCGATCGCTGACCCACTGTTCGGACGTGATGTCGCTCCGAGTGATCGCGACGAGGTCGACGAGCGCCTCGCGAGTCGCGACATGCGACGCGAGAGTGCGCACGGTCGACTCGTCGAGCCCGTCCGGACGACGCGCAACGGCGGCGACGAGTTCCGAGTCGCGAGCGGCTCGGAACGCGCGGTCCGCATCGAGCCCGAGGCGAGCCGCAGTCCGCGCCGCGAGATCGGCAGCGACATCGGGGTCGCTGTCGGTCGCATCGAGCGCGATCGCTGCGACCAAGACTTCCGAAGCCGGCGATCCCTGGGTTCGAAGGTGCTCGCAACGCGGCCAACCGAACGCCTCGAGTGGGTCCAGCAGCGCATTTCCAGCGCGTGCGTCGATGACCTCGGCAAGCTCTGGCAACGCAGTCGCAATCGCGCCGTGGACGCCGAGTAAGCGCCACGTCGGTCGGTCACCGTGGGCGATGAGGTCCAGCAGCGCTCCACGGCTTGCTTCGTCCAGTGCCCGGACACCGGGGCCGATCGTTTGGAGTTGCTCCGCGTCAGCTGCCGAGCCCTCACCGCTGCTGATGCGGGTTGCCGCGGCCACGGCTTCGGCGATGCCATCGACCGGCAACCCACGCCCGGCCCGGAGCCGCTCGAAACGCCACCGAAGCGCCGCGGGGGTCAACAACGTCGTGGCCAGCACGACCATGAGCAGCGCGGCGTACACGTCGCCCGCGATGACGCCCTCTCGCAAGCCGAGGGTCGCGAAGATCAGCCCGACCTCGCCGCGTGGCACCATGCCGATTCCGATCAGCCAGCGATCGCCCGGCGCACCGAACATCCCGGCAACGCTCGCAAGTTTCCCGATGACCGCCACGACGAGCAGAACCCCAGCGATCGCGAGGGCTGATGGGCGCGCGAACTGCGCGATGTCCGCATTGATGCCGATCTGCAGGAAGAAGACCGGAACGAACAGGTGGCCAACGGGCGCCAACTCGCGTCGAACCCGGCCGGCTTGGCGAGTCCGGGCGAGCGCGAGACCTGCCACAATCGCGCCGATGATCGGCGCCAGCTGCACTGCATGCGCGAGCTCGGCGAGCCCGAGCGTGAACGCGAGGGCCACTGCGACGAGCGTTCCGGCACCCCGACTGTGGCGAGCGATGACCCGAAACAACGGTGGGGCACCTCGAAGTCCGATCGCCGTCGCGGCGACGATGAATCCGATCGCGGTCACGCTCAGGGTCGCGACGTCGAGCACCGCGACCGACCCCTGCGTCACCAGCCGAGTGACCACGGTGAGGATCAACAGCCCCAGGACGTCGTCAGCAACTGCTGCACCGAGCACGGTGCGGGACTCGACGGAAGCGAGCGCCCGCAGGTCGCCGAACACCCTCGCGGTGATCCCGACACTTGTCGCAGTCAACGCCGCTCCGAGAAATACGGCTTCGTTGTTCGACAGTCCGAGCGCGAGTGCGGCGACGACGCCGAGCGCAAAAGGTGTGGCGACCCCCACGATCGCCACACCGAGCGCCGCACGCCCAACCCGTCGGAGCTCACCGAGGTCCATCTCCATGCCCACTTCGAGCAGCAACAAGATCACGCCGAGTTCTGCGAGGGTCTCGAGGGTGCGGTTCGGCTCGACCCAGCCGAGCATCGACGGTCCGATCGCCACGCCGGCGACGATCTCCCCCACCACCGCCGGGATTCCGACGCGCTCTGCAAGCTCGGCTGCGATCTTCGCGAACACGAGCACGACCAGAATTCCGAAGAGCAACTCGTTGACAGACACGTGCACCCCTGAGATCGTGATCTTCGCGATCGGAAGACCTTTGTTCCAACGAGATCGGGGGTCCGGCCGGCCGCCCGGACCCCCTTGCTCGCTCTTGCGTTCCCGCGTTCGACGACTAGGCCGTCACAGCAGGGGTGTACTCCGATGACCCGATCATTTCGTCTTCGGGATACGCAAGAACACCCATCTCCGGGAGGTCGAGACCTTCGATCTCGTCAGCTTCCGAGGAACGGATGCCGCCCTTGGTGAGGGCGTTCTGGATCTTGAAGAACGCGAACGCGATGCCGCCCATCACGAACACGATCGTCAGGGCACCAACGGACTGAGCCGCCAACTGCCGCGCTCCCAGTCCGAAGTCGTAGAGAATGCCGGTCACGCCCGTCGCACTGGCCGCCGACCCTTCGGCCGTGAGGTTCCAGCCCGCGCCGTAGTGACCACTCGAGAAGATTCCGACGCACAGCACCCCGAACACGCCGCCGACGCCGTGCACCGAAATGGCGCCGACCGGATCGTCGATGCCTTTGGTCTCGAAGAAGATGATCGACTCGATGACGAGGACCGAGGCCAAGATGCCGATGACCGCCGCCGCCCACGGCTCGACGAAGGCACATGGCGCCGTGATCGCAACGAGGCCCGCGAGCATTCCGTTGATCATCATGCCCGGGTCGGGCTTCTCGAATCCCTTTCGCCTCATGACGTAGAACATGGCGAACGTCGCACCAAACGCCCCGGCGATTGCAGTGTTGACTGCTGCGACCGCGAACCGGATATCGGTCGCCGCGAACGTCGACATGGCGTTGAAACCGAACCAGCCGAACAGCAGGATGAAGGTTCCCATCATCGCCAGCGGCAGGCTGTGACCCGGCATCGCCCGCGGCTTGCCGTCGCGGTCGTACTTACCGATGCGCGGACCGAGCACGACGGCGCCTGCGAGGGCGGCGATGCCCCCCATCGCGTGTACCACGCCTGACCCCGCGAAATCGACGTACCCGAAGCCGAGCTGCAGGTTGTTGCCGAGCTGGTTCAGCCAGCCGCCACCCCAGGTCCACGCCCCGAACAGGGGATAGAAGATGGCGCCACAGAACAGGCCCCATCCGATGAACGACTTCCACCTCCAACGCTCCGCCATCGCCCCGGTCGGAATCGTGGCGGTCGTGTCCATGAAGGCGACCATGTACAAGAAGAACGCCGCAACTGGCGCGAGCTTTGTCGCATCCATGTTGGTCATCCAGTCGAAGCCGCCCCACCAGGCGAACGTCCAGTCTCCGATCGAGAACTTGGTCGTCCCGAGCGCTTCGTCGAACCCGAAGTATCCCGGGTAGCTGAATCCGCCGAACATCAACGGGAATCCGACGAGCATGAAGGCCACGAATCCGATCCCGAAAATGGCGAAGTTGCTCGAAACGACGTGAGCAGCGTGCTTCTTACGGGTCATCCCGGTCTCGACGAGGGCAAACCCTGCTTGCATGAATACGACGAGCGCGGCACCGATGAGTACGAAGAAGATGTTCATGCTGATGCCGAGATCGGTGTTGTTCGGGATGTAGGTCCCGTCGTAGAGCGGCTCTGCGACCTGAGCGCCGGCGGCGGTCGCCGGGAGCACCAGCGCCGCGCCCGCGACGCTGGCCGCGATCACCGCTCTCTTGAACAGTCCTGTGCGAGATCGCACAGTGTCACCTCCACAGTCGAGTGAGTTACGTTTCGATCGACGCCGTTGTCGTTGCCCGGCGGGCGCACCAACCGCGTTGTCTCACCTCGACCAAGCGACGCTGACTCGGTGAGACTCCCCTGCTGGCTGCGATCAACCTACGAATCGTTTGTTACCGACGTGCGCCCTGTGCATCAACGAAATCCGGCGATTCGATTTCGGGAATGTTTCGGGGCCGTAGCCTTCGTTCGTGCGAATCGACGATCCGAGCGACGTTGCTGCTGGCGTCACGGAATGGGTGCGCGCAAACGTCGAAGGCGCCGCGAACGCCGCCTTCACAGGACCGCTCGAAGCGCCGAGCGCCGGCATGTCGACCTTCATCTGGTTCGGCCAGCTCGACGGCCTCGACGCCAGCGCCGCTCGCTGGAGAGATCCTCTCGCGTTGCGTATGTTCCCTTCGCCGAGCGATGTGGGCGTTGCGGAACTCGAAGGCTCGATCCTCGATTTCGTAGCAGGCCATGGCTACCCCGCGCCGCGACCGTTGGCGTCGGTGACCGCTCCGGCGGCGAGTGCCTTTCCGACGCCATGGCTCGTGCTGCCACGTGTTTCGGGTCAGCCGATGCTCAACGCGATCACGGCGAACCCGCTGAGCGCCCGCCGATTGATCGACGACCTTGCCCGCCTCCAGTTCGAACTGCATGGGATCGACATCGCTGGATGTCCAGCGCCGTACTCAGCCCCCTTGATCGATCAATGGTTCGCCCGCTACGAACAGCAGATCCGTGCACTCGCAGATCCAAGAGCCAACCGGGTACTCGACGCGTTGCACACCGGGCAGCGGTTCGTCGCGGACGAGGTGCCCGTGATCTGCCACGGCGACTTCCATCCGCTGAACATCTTGAGCCGCCGTGACGGCGACCGCTGGACGCATGCGGTCATCGACTGGACCGACGCGATGATCGGCGACCGCCACTATGACGTTGCGAGGACGATCGCGTTGTTCGGCCTTGCCTCGCTTGCCGTTTCGAATCCCCTCGAACGAACCGCAGCGAGGTTGCTCGGACCGTACGCGGCCCGCGATTACCGGAAGGCCTACGGCCGGCGCGCTGCACTCGACCAACGTCGACTCGACTACTGGACCATCGCGCATCTCGTTCGAGGCTGGGCGCAGGTACGTCGTCTCGATCAACCGGCCGACGCGCGCACTGCAGCCGCGACGCAGGTTTCGCCCAAGGTCGCCGACACGATGCTGCGACGCGCCGAACGACTGGTTTCCGCAACGATTGACTAGTCGAAGCTCGTCATCGGCGGCGACGATCGGGTTTCGTCCGGTCCGGACGAACTCGCCAGCCCGAACAAGCGAGTCGGTGGCGGATCGAACAACACCTCGCCCGACCGATCCCGCGTCGCCCACGATGGCGCCAGCAACGACGATCGAAGCTCGAGAGCCGTCGACGCTTCCCACAACAACGCCGGGCGATCGCCGTGCCAGCGAATCGCGAACGAGAGCAGGCCGTGGCGAAGGGGGATGTCGTGCGCCGCAAGATCGACACCGAGCCATTCGGTCGGCAAGCTCGGCGCGATGTCGACCACGTCATGTCGGGCCGAGATGAGCAGATCATGCACCGCGTTCAACAGCGCCGCGCCCGGACGCTGTTGCTGGGCGGCGGTCAAGCGCTCCCACGAACCGTTCTCTGGAACCCGGCGACGCAGCCGACGACGATCTCGAAACGCGAGTCGTTCCCATGCAATGGCGCCTTCCGCGTCGAAGCCCCAGTCTTCGAGTGCGCGGACGATGCCGGCGTCGGCGCACGGAGCCTCGACGAGTATCGCAATCCGTGCCTGATCGAGCGCGTGCTGCAGCGTTCGATCGGCGATGTCGACCCGCATCCCGGTCGCAAGTCGAGCGCTCCATCCGCGGCGCACTTCGGTGGTGCTCGGGATGGTCGCGGGCCGCTGCACCCCCGCGAACAGCAGGAGCGACGAACGATGGGCAACTGGCCAGAGGAGTCCGTTCGCGTCTCCAGGATCAGTCGACCCAGGTGCTGTGGCGCCACCGGTCACGAGATCGAGCACGCCGTGTCGAGAACCGGCGACACACGACTGCGAGGCAGGACGCGGACCGTGCACCGGCTGCGTCCCGGGTTCCACGATGATCGCCAGTGCGCACGCAGCAGGCGAAGCGTTCTCGAAGTCGATCACCAAGCCGTCGGGAACGGCATAGGTGCGAAGTACCGCATCGCCTCCCGCGATCCGAACGGCCGTCTCGACGATCGCGCCATCGCTGGACTGGCGCACCGTCGTCGAGTCGAACGGATCGTGCACACGATCTTCGGCGACGACGCACCACGAGATACGAGCCCCGTCGGCCAGGGAGATCGTGCCCGCGGCGTCGACGTAAGCGGGCAGATTCCCGTCGAGCGTTGCGATCGGGATCGACCGCAGCGGGTCGGCAGCGCGCGCCGTCATGCGTCGCGCATGCCTTCGAGTTCCCCTTTGGCTGCTCGACCCATCAACTCACCAACGTGATCAGCAGGTTTGGCGCCCTCGTACAACACTCGCCCGACGAAATCCGCGACTGGCATCTCGACCCCGTGACGGCGCGCGAGTTCGAGCACCGCGCCGGTGCTCTTCACGCCTTCCGCGACCATGTTCATCTCGGCAACGATGTCGTCGAGTGTGCGGCCTTCACCGAGGGCAACGCCGACCGACCGATTTCGGCTCTGCGGACTCGAACACGTCGCGATGAGATCGCCCATTCCGGCGAGCCCGGCAAAGGTAAGAGCGTCACCGCCGAGCGCGACGCCCAAGCGCGCCAATTCGGCGAGTCCGCGAGTGATCAACGCCGCTTTCGCGTTGTCGCCGAACCCCATTCCGTGCGCCATCCCGACACCCAGAGCGATCACGTTCTTCAACGCACCTGCGATCTCGCAGCCCACGACGTCGGGGTTCGTGTACACGCGAAAGCTCGGCGTCATGAACGCGTGTTGGACATCCGCGGCGGCCTCGTCGCTGGTGAACGCGACAACCGTCGCCGCCGGTTGGCCGGCCGCGATCTCCTTGGCGAGATTCGGACCGGACAACACGCCGACCAGCGCCGGATCGTGGTCAGCGAGGACGTCGGCGATGACCTCGGTCATCCGCAGCAACGAGCCTTGCTCGACCCCTTTGCTGAGGCTCACGATCGCGGCGTCGGGAGCGATGAACGGTCGCGCTGCCTCCAGCACCGCCCGGAACCCGTGCGACGGAACCCCCATGACGACGATGTCTCGCCCGGAGACGGCGTCGGCGAGTTCGCTGGACGCTGCAAGCGATGCCGGCAGCATCGCACCCGGCAGATAGTCGGGATTCTCGTGCGTGTCGAGAATCGTGCGTGCGAGCGCAGGGCGCCGTGCCCACAAGACGGTGTCCGTGTTCTGCGACGCGAGCCCGGCAACCGCAGTCCCCCACGAACCCGCGCCCACGACGACGACCGACGACCTCGTCACGGCGTTTTCCTCACCCTCGGTATCCTACGCAGCCCATGGCGTCGACGACCGCTGACGATGCGACGACGCGAAGCGCAATCGTGGTTCCGCTGCGCTCGTTCCACGACGCGAAAGCTCGTCTTGCCGAAGTGCTCGACGGCCACGATCGGGTCGCACTGATGCGACGACTCGCACGTCAAGTGATTCGAGCCGCCGGGTCGCACCCCGTCGCCGTGATCACGAACGACGCGGCCGTGATCGAATTCGCGCAACGCGAGGGAGCCACGATCGTTGGCGATCCCGGAACCCTCGACACGGCCGCGAGCGAGGGAGTGCGCTGGGCACGATCGATCGGCTGTGTTCGGGTCGTCGTGTTGCACGCCGATTTGCCGTTCGCCCGAGCCGTGACGAAGCTGACGGCTCCGGGTGATGCTCGCGTCGCCGTCATCGTCCCGGATCAACGTGAGGACGGAACTCCGGCCATCTCCATACCGATCGATTCGACCTTTCGCTTCGCGTACGGGCCCCAGTCGTTTGCACGCCACTGCGCGGCGGCGGAGTCTGCCGAACTCGCCGTCGAGGTGCTCTACGACGACGACCTCGGATTCGACGTCGACCTACCAATCGATCTCGAGGCGATGACGAAACGGATGACCTCATGATCTCGACGAATCTCGACCTTCCCGCGAGAGTGTTGGCGGTTGGCGCACATCCCGACGACATCGAATTCGGTTGCGGGGCGACGCTGGCGAAGTGGTCCGCCGCCGGCGCCGAAGTCCATCTGTGCGTCCTCACCGATGGCTCGAAAGGAACGTGGGACCCAGCGCGCGACACCGAAGCATTGATCGAGACCCGCCGACGCGAGCAGGGCAAGGCCGGCGAACGAATCGGCGTGAGCGGCATTCACATGGTCGGTCGAGTCGATGGCGAACTCGCCAGTGATCTGGCGACTCGCGCCGCGGTGTGCCACATCATTCGTGCGACGCGTCCAGACGTCCTACTCGGACACGACCCGTGGAAGCGGTATCGAATCCACCCTGATCACCGCCACGCCGGCCTCCTCGCAATCGAAGGCATCGTGGCTGCTCGCGATCCGTTGTTCTTCGCCGATCAAGGGCTTGCGCCGCATCGTCCGGCGGAAGCGCTCCTCTTCGAGCCCGACGAAATCGATCACGTCGAAGTCGTCGACGAGCAGCACGTCGTCGCACGGATCGAGGCGTTGTTGCGACACGAGTCGCAGTACGAATCGACGATGCACATTGCACAGGACGTAGCGCGCCAGCGCGGGTCGTTCATCCGGGAGCAACGCGATCAATGCGTCGCTGCCGGCGGGCTCGTTGGCGCGCAGTTCGGTGAGGCCTTCAAGCGCCTGAGCGATCTGTGAGCGACCGCCCAATGGTCGCCGCGCAGTAACGAGAAGAGCCCGGCCTCGAGGGCCGGGCTCTTCTTCCGAGATTCCGAACGGGCTGCGCTACTTCTTCTTCTTGGCAGCTTTCCGCTTGGCCGGAGC